>Ga0335083_10004737_pt1 | contig 17284 bp, 15 predicted proteins | sample Lox_Sample_42_FD_206716 | JGI IMG/M metagenome (GOLD analysis project Ga0335083, IMG submission 206716) | Soil microbial communities from Loxahatchee National Wildlife Refuge, Florida, United States - Lox_Sample_4.2 | ecosystem: Environmental > Terrestrial > Soil > Wetlands | place: USA... | reverse complement strand
CCCTCTGGTGGGGGCTGACTTTGCCCAACCCCGACGGCCTCATCCCACAACCGGGGCAGGTCGCCCATGAATTCATCGATTTTGCCGGTTTTGCCGGCAACAACGATTCGTTCAGCGGAACGCTCTGGCGCAACCTGCTGGCCTCGGCCGAGCGGGTCTACGGCGGGTTCCTGCTGTCGGCCGGGATCGCGCTGCCGCTTGGCTTGCTGATCGGCCAGCTGCCGGTGTTCCGCCGCATGCTCGATTCGACATTGCAGGTGCTGCGCCCGGTGCCGGTGACGGCGTGGCAGCCGCTGTTCCTGATCCTGTTCGGCCTCGGCTCGAAGACCGCGCTGTTCCTCGTCACGCTGGGCTGCTTCTACCCGATCCTGCTCAACACTGTGCTCGGCGTGCGCAGCGTCGAGGGCCGGCTGTTGGAGGCGGCGGCGATGCTCGGCGTGTCGCGCTCGGCGGTATTCCCCAAGGTCGTGTTGCCGGCGGCGCTGCCCGGCATCTTCACCGGCCTGCGGCTCGGTCTCGGCTTTGCCTGGGTGGTGATCGTCGTCGGCGAGATGAGCGGCGTGCGCACCGGGCTCGGCGCGATGATCACCGACGCGCGCGAGGTGTCGCGCACCGATGTCGTCATCGTCGGCATGATCACGATCGGCCTCGCCGGGTTCTTTTCCGACCAGATGGTTCAAGCCGTGAGCCACCGCATCTTGAGATGGAGCCCGCGCCATGCCGGCGCTGATCGCTGAACGCCTCTCGCCCGTCCTCGCAGCCGAGGCACCGCCGCTCGAACCCCTCCTCAGGATCGAGGGCGTGCACAAGCGTTTTGCCGCCAACGGCCGCGAGGTCGAGGCGTTGCGCGCGGTTGATCTCGATGTCGCTCCCGGCGAGTTCGTCTGCATCATCGGCGCGTCGGGTTGCGGCAAGTCGACCCTGCTGCGCCTTGTCGGCGGCTTCGATCGCCCAAGCGACGGCCGGATTTTGATGCGCGGCCTCCCCGTGACCGGTCCCGGCCCTGATCGTGGCATGGTGTTTCAGGATTACGGTCTGTTCCCGTGGCTCACCGTGCGCCGCAATGTGGAATTCGGCCCGACCGCGCGCGGCGTGCCGCGAGCTGAGGTAGCCGCGATCGGCGAGCGCTTTATCGAGATGATCGGCCTGACGCGTTTCGCCAACGCCTACCCGCATGAGCTGTCGGGCGGCATGAAGCAGCGCGTCGCGATCGCGCGCGTGCTCGCCAACGAAGCGGCGGTCGTGCTGATGGACGAACCGTTTGGCGCGCTCGACGCGATGACCCGCGAGCGGCTGCAAATCGAGCTGCTGAGCATTTGGGAAGCCTCGGAACTGAGGGTGCTATTCATCACCCACGCGATCGAAGAGGCAATCCTCCTCGCCGACCGCATCGTGGTGATGTCGCCCAATCCCGGCCGCATCGCCGCGATCCACCGCGTCGACCTGCCGCGTCCGCGCGACGTGTCCTCCCCCGCCTTCAATGCGCTGCGCCGCGACCTCGGCGCGATGCTGCACGCGAAGGACGACTAAGCCGTCAGCACCTTGAGCGCCGAAGCCCAGGCCTCGCGGGTGAATTTCACGTCGTCGGCGGTGTGCGCGAGCGACACATAGTATTTCTGCTCGCCTTTGAGGATGCCGCGCTCGCGCAGCAGTGCGTTGAACCGGCGGACCATCGTCATGTCGTTGTTGAGCATACCGCGATAATCGGTCACCGGCTCCGCGGCGAAGACGACATCGAACAACGGCGGCTCACCGATCACCTGAGCAGCGATCCCGGCGTCGCGCAACAATTGCGACAGCGTCGCCATCAGCTCGCGGCCGGTGGCGTGGATCTGCTCATAGGCGCCGGGCCGGCGCAAAATTTCCAGCGTCGCGAGTCCGGCGGCCGCGGCGACTGGGTTGCCCGACAGCGTGCCGATCTGCATCAGGAAAGCGTCGTCCCCGACCTTGCCCTTGTCGAAATGCGCCATGATGTCGGCCTTGCCGCTGATTGCCGCCAGCGGGAAACCGCCGCCGATCACCTTGCCAAGCGTGCAGAGATCGGGTTCGACGCCGTAATATTCCTGCGCTCCGCCATAGGCGAGGCGGAAGCCGGTGACCACCTCGTCAAAGATCAGCGGCACGCCGTTTTCGGCGGTGACCCGGCGCAATGCCTGCAAAAAGCCGGGTGCGGGCGGGATGATGCGCTGAAACGGCTCGACAATGACCCCGGCCAGTTCGTCGCGATGTTCGCGCACCAGGCTGGTCACCGCGTCGATATTGTTGAACGGCGCGATCAGCATCTCGTCGCGCAGGCTGCGCGGGATGCCGGCAGAATCGGGGATCGCGCCCGGAAAATTCGAGGTGCGCTTCGGCGCCAGGCTCATCAGCGAATAATCGCTCATGCCGTGATAGCCGCCCTCGAATTTGAGGATTTTGTCGCGCCTGGTGTAAGCGCGCGCCGCGCGCATCGCGTAGAGATCAGCCTCCGATCCAGTCGAGACAAACCGCACCTGCTGGGCGCACGGCACCGCGTCGACGATCGCTTGCGCGAGTTCGATGCCCCAGCGGTTGTTGGCGAAAAACGTCGTACCTTGCGCGACGCGCGCCTGCGCCGCGGCGGTGACCTCGGGATGCGCATGGCCGACCAGCATCGGCCCCGAGCCGAGCAGGAAATCGACATATTCCTTGCCATCCTCGTCCCACACCCGACCGCCGCGCCCTTCGCGGATGACCACATCGCCCGGCAGATTGCCGAATGTTCCGCCCGGCAGCACGCGGTTGGCGGTCTCGATCAGGCCGCTTTGGATCGCACCGTCTGGTGGGGTCATCTCCGTGATCTCCGCGTGGTTCAGCTTGGCGTTGGGGCGTCGGGATGCAAAAGCCCGGCCTGCCGCAGATCGGACCATAGCGCAGACGGGATCGGATGGCGCAACAGTTCGAGGTTCTGGGTGAACTCGGCGGCGTTGCGCGGGCCGGGGATGATCGCCGCCACCGCCGGGTGCGCCAGCGGGAATTGCAGCGCCGCCGCCGGCAGCGGAACGTTATGGCTGTCGCAGATCGCCGTGATCACCTTCACCCGCCCGACGACATCGGGCGGCGCCTTCGCGTAATTCCAGGTGTCGCGGCCGGCGAGGATGCCCGAATTGAGCGGCCCGCCGACAACGATCGAGGTTCCCGCTGCGGTGCATTTCGGCAGCAGATCGTCAAGCGGTGCCTGTTCCAGCAGCGTGTAGCGGCCGGCGAGCAGAAACGCGTCCCACTGGCCCCATTCCATCGCTTCGAGCAGCACTTCGCGCTCGTTGACGCCGATGCCGAACGCCGACACCGCGCCCGATGCGCGCAGTCTCTCGAGCGCGCGATAGCCGCTGTCGCGCAGGATCTTCATATGGCCGGGATGGGCGTCGCCATGCTGGTAGCGGCCGATGTCGTGGACATAGACGATGTCGATCTTCGCGAGGCCGAGCCGCTGATAGCTGTCCTCGAACGAGCGCATGATGCCGTCATAGGAATAGTCGTAGACCGGGTCGAACGGCAGCGGATGGGTGCGGCCGTCGCTGAACACGCCGGTCGGGTTGGGCTTGAGCAGACGGCCGACTTTGGTCGACAGCACCCAATCGCCGCGCGGATGGTCGCGCATCGCATCACCAACCGCGCGCTCGGCCTGCCCGACGCCGTAAAACGGCGCGGTGTCGATATAGCGGACGCCCGCATCCCAGGCTGCCGCGACAATGTCTTCCGCCGCTTGCCGTGCGACCCCGATGCGGCTGCCGCCCAAGGTCGCGCAGCCGAGCCCCAACTCGGTGACTTGCAGCTTGGTGCGGCCGATCGGCCGCCGCGCGAATTGCACCATCATGTTCTCCGTTCCAGCCCGTTCGGAAGATGTTTCCGAGAATATAGCTGGCGGAGCCGGGTCGCGATCAGGACGATAACATCAGCCGAACCATTTGTGGTGCGGTCTATCGGCGTGCTGCCAACCGCGGGCCAGCGCGTGCTCGGCGGCCATCGCGTTGCCGCGAAGTCCAAAGAACACACTGGCCGCCAACCCGATCAAGCTGGCCCAAGCGTATATATTCACGGCGGTATCGGTGTGGATCCATCCGACGATGAATGTGGCGATGTCAAACACCAGCATCGCCGAGCCCCACACCGTAAGGCCACGCTTAAAGAGCGGAATGCCGAGTACGGTTGAGCCGAAAAAACACGACCAGCTCCAACCCTCATCGAGGACCCTGACTTGGCCGGTGCCGGGATATTGCAGAGAGATGCTCATGACGCGCGCCCTCGTTATGCGCGGGAGCGTCATAGTCAACCCCGCCTAAGATTCTCCTAAGCGCGCCACCGGTGTCGCGACGCGGGTCCAAGCAGAAACGCGCCCCCCAAGGGAGCACGTCTCGGGAGCGAACGCGTGGTGCCGATCAGCCCCCGCGCCGCCGGCGTCGGCGGATTCCGCCAAACCCAATTAAGGCGGTGCTCAGCAGCGCCATCGAAGTGGGTTCTGGGACGACATCAAGCGAATTCACAGTGAGCGTCTCCGGACCCGTATCGCTACCGGTCAGCCCTTCGCCGATCCATATCCCGTCCAATGATTCACCGTATAGAGCGGGAAACAAGCTCAGCCACCCTGCTAAAGTATGAGTGTGCGACTGTCCGCCCTGGAGATAAGCGTTTGTCGTGTTGTCATAAACATTGAAAAGTGTTGAATTCGGATCGACCGCCAGAGTATTGCCGGAGAGAGCCGACGGCTGAAACTCAATGAAGAGAATTTGGTCCGTCGAATTAGCCTGCCCGAGGCTGCTGCTGCTATCCGTAAACGCCAGCAGAAAGTAGGGCTGATCGGAACCGCCGCTTGCAAACGTCACATTGGCCGAGAGACCGCCTAAGCCACCCAACGTCAAATTTGGATATCCGGGCGTCGTCGAATTGAACTGGAGCTTGCCGTAGTCGGTACTGGCTGGGATTTTTATCTGTACCGCGCTGTTCGCGCCGCAAGTCCCATCAAGGGGCCCCGGAACATTGGAGGATGTTCCACCGAAGCCGCCAACAGTTGCTCCGCTTGGGCACAACGTAACCACACCGGCCTGCGCCGCTGCCACTGCGCCGACCGTCACCAAGGCAATCGCGATACTACCAAGGACCAAACGAAACATTTTTATCCCTCCCCAAAACTACCAAATAAGTTGTTTCCGGCACGACGTGCAAAACCAGACGTATGCTTTAGAGGCAAGGATCATGCCGGAAGCTATATTACTGATATAAAATATTATTTTCTCCTATCAGCGGTAATATCTCCCATATTGTAAGCTGCGCCGACAATTTTTCCGTGCATAAACCATTGGTGAAAAAATCGTAAGGAATCCGTATGGATTTGCCTGATGCCCAGACCAATGCGGGCATTTTCGATGTAAAATTTTCCGACGGCGCTTCGGCGCGCCTAATCCCGGATCGTCGCCGGGCGGCCCTGCGATTGAGCCGGTTGACAGCGGCCGAATACCGAACCGATCCTCATGCGCCCGATATATTGGAGAGGCGACGATGGCGCTCGATCTGCTCATCAAGAACGGCACGGTGATCGACGGCTCGGGGCTGCCGCGCTACCGCGCTGATGTCGGCGTTAGGGGCGGGCGCATCGTCGAAATCGGCCGCATCCGCGCCGCTGCGGAGCGCACCATCGATGCCGACGGTCAGATCGTCGCGCCCGGCTTTATCGACGGCCACACGCATATGGACGCGCAGGTGAATTGGGACCCGCTCGGCAGCTGCTCGTGCTGGCACGGCGTCACCAGCGTGGTCATGGGCAATTGCGGCTTCGCGCTGGCGCCGTGTAAGCCCCAGGACCGCGAGTGGTTCGCGCGCTGCCTCACCGCGGTCGAGGACATCCCGACCGAGGCGATGATGGAAGGCATCGACTGGACCTGGGAGACCTTCCCCGAATACCTCGCGACCGTCGAGCGGCTGCCTAAGGGCCTCAATTACGGAATGTATATCGGCCATTCGGCGCTGCGCATGTACGCGATGGGCGCTCGGCGCGGGCTTGAGGAAAAGGCCGGCGAAGACGATTTGCGCCGCATGGAGCACGCCGTCGCCGAGGCGCTCAAGGCAGGCGCGCTCGGCTTTTCCACGTCGCGCGCGACGACCCATGTGACTCCGGACGACACCCCGGTCGCCAGCCGCGTCGGCGACTGGGCCGAGATCGAGCGGCTGGTCGCGGCAATGGGAAAGCTCGACGCCGGCATCTTCCAGGTCGGCCCTGATATCTCAGGCGGCGAGGCGCAAAAGGCCTGCCTCGAACAACTGCGCAAGATCGCGCTCGATAGCGGCCGGCCGATCATGTTCGGCATGCTCGCGACGCGGCAGGGCATCGACCCCAACCCCTGGGATTTCCAGACCCGCTTTATGGACGAGACCGTGGCGCTCGGCGGCCGCATGTATGGTCAGGCGACGACACGCTCGATCAACGCGGTGTTCTCGCTGAAATCTTACCTGCCGTTTGACGTGCTGCCGGCGTGGAAGGAAATCCGCGCGCTGCCCCTCGCCGAGCAGAAGGCACGGCTGCGCGACCCTGAGGTGCGGGCGCGCCTCATCGCCGCCGAGGCGACGATGAAACCTCGCGACCGCGTGCTGCAAGGCGGCGGCACGGCGACAACCGACCCGCGCAAACCCGATTACGACAACCTCTTCCCGATGCTGTCGGTCGATTGGGATGATCCCTCGATCGGTGAGTTGTCGCGGCGCCAGAACCGGCATCCCGTCGAAATCATCATCGATCTCGCGGTGGAAAACGAAAACCGCATGTTCGTCCAGCCGATCGTCAACGAACGCCCCGCCGACGTGCTCAACCTATTGAAACATCCGCGCACCTTGGCGACGTTCTCGGATTCCGGCGCGCATGTCTGCCAGGAGATGGGATCGTGCCTTCAGACATTCCTGCTGTCTTATTGGGTGCGCAACCGGCAACAATTCACACTGGAGGAGGCGGTGCGGATGCTGACTTTCGATAACGCCTCGGCCTGGGAATTGCCGGATCGCGGCCTTATCCGCGCCGGCTACGCCGCTGACCTCGTGGTGTTCGATGAGGCGACTGTCAAACCGCAAATGCCGACCGTCGAAACCGATCTCCCAGGCGGCGCCCGACGCCTCGTCCAGAAGGCCGATGGCATCATGGCAACCGTGGTGAATGGCGTCGTCGCGATCGAAAACGGTCGGGCGACCGGCCATTCCGGCGGCCAGGTGCTCAAAGGCCGACTCGCGGCGTAACCGCCTCGCGTTCTTTGCCGCGGTTTATCGGGGCGCAACAGGGATTGGAATGGGAATCCGGGGATCAGGAACGACGAGGTTTCTATACCAATCGGACCTGTAAAGCGGGTAACTGTGTCACGGCAGGAAGGCCCTGCTCGCTCGATGTCCCATCCAACCAAGACCAGCACTCAATGACGGAACGGTCTTCCGCTTCGATCGTGATCGAGTGAACCGGGACGTATGACGCAAAATGCATCGCCACCGCACGCGCGGCTTCAATAGATTGGAGACTAACCGGCGCGGGTTGAAAGAGCGCCTCAAGCGAGCCGTCCCTTATCCACAGTATCTCAAACGCGAACTTCATCGGTCCGGCGATGCTCCGCTCAGTCGGCTGCGGGAACCGCAAAATCTAGGCCTACCAATTGCAGTCAGAACCGGAGAGACGCGGTACTGGTCCGCACTCCACGTTCAACATACTATCCTTCGTATAATATAGATCAATGCAACTTACCGTGACCGGAAGGCTTTCATGCCCTAGCTGGATCGGCCCGGGCGCTGATTCTTCCGGTATTCAGGCGACCCTGTGGAACGATTGGCGGTCGAAAATCTGGCCAGAAAATGCCGTCTTCGGTGTAGGCTCCCCGTGTAGCAAGACCGGTGCCTCAATTTATTAACTTGCGGAGAAAAATGGCTAAAACCGGTCGATCGCATGAAAGCGGTAATCCAGAAGGCGCGCGATTGTCTGTGATGACCGACCCCGATTCCGGTGCGCGCGAGGCATTGCGCCTTCTCGGCCCCGACCCGGGGAACTGGGTGCCGGACCAGCCGGGCATCGATCACAATGTGGTGATTGTCGGCGGCGGGCAGACCGGCTGCGCCTTTGCCTTCGCGTTGCGTCGCGCCGGGATCGGCAAGGTTTCGGTGATCGATGCCGCTGTCGATGCAAGGACGGCGGGAATCTGGGAAACCACCGCGCGGATGCATGTGCTGCGCACCCCGAAATCCCTGCCGGGCCCGGAACTTGGGATCACCGCCCTCGGCTTCCAGTCCTGGTACGAGGCACGGCATGGCGCCGAAGCCTATCGCGCCTTCGAGCGCATCCCGCGTCAGGCGTGGATCGACTATCTCGCATGGTATCGCGATTTCCTCGGCATCGCCGTGCGCTACTCCACCCGGCTCAACCGCATCGAACCGGCGGAGAGCTATTTCCGCTTGCACCTCAACACCGGCATCGAAACCGCACGGAAGATCATCATCGCCACCGGGTTCGACGGCAGCGGCGGCGCGTCGGTGCCACAATTCCTCCAAGCCCTGCCGCGTGATCTCTACGCCCATACCGGCGATACTATCGATTTCACTGCGCTGGCCGGCAAGGATGTCGCGGTGATCGGCGGCGCGGCCTCGGCCTTTGACGCCGCCGCCGTCGCACTGGAATCCGGCGCCAAATCGGTGCATCTGTTCGCCCGGCGTCCGGTACTCGCAGCGACGCCGATCAACCGCAGCCGGGGCTATCCCGGTGCCTACGACAATTACTATGCGCTGCCCGATGCGGTGCGCTGGCACCAGGCCATTCGCTATCGCCGCGCCGGCTCCACCGCGCCGCAGGACGCGATCGACAGAGTGCTCAAGCACGACAATTTCCACCTGCACCTTGCGGCGCCTTGGCTGGTGGCGCGTGAGGAGGATGGATCAATCATCGCCGAGGTATCGGAAGCGGCCGGATGCCTCGCGGAAGGTAGCCTGACCTATCGTTTCGATTTTGCGATCGCCGGCACCGGCTACGCCGCCGATCCGAATCTGCGGCCCGAATTCGCCGATTTCGCGCGCCACATCCTTTTGTGGCGCGATCGCTACAGGCCGCCTGCCGACGAGGGGGACGCCTTTCTCGGCGGCCACCCCTATCTCGGGCCAGGCAACGAGTTCATGGAAAAAACGCCCGGCGCCGCGCCCTACCTCAATGACATCCACTGCTTTAACCCGTCCGGGTTTGTCAGCTTTGGTGTGCCGGTCGGCGATGTGCCGAGCATGAAGCGCGGACACCCGATGGTGACGGCGGCGATCAGCCGCGACCTGTTCCTCGCCGATTTCGACAACCACCAGCGCCGGATGACCGGCGACGTGCCGCCAGATTTTGGCCCGGAGCTTTACGCCAAGGCGGTGTGGAAAAACCCCCACCCGCGCTAACGCGCTCCCTCCTCCGCCTGCGGGGGAGGGTTGGGGTGGGGGCCATCGTCAGGCGAGGTGCTTCAAATACTGCGCGACAAAGTCGCAATCGACGAACTTCGCGTAGGCGTCGCTGATCTTTTTGGTGACCGGTCCGGGAAGCGGCGAGGGGAGTACGCGGCCGCCGATGCTGCGCACCGGGCAGATGCAGAGGCTCGTCGAAGTCATAAAGATTTCGTCGGCTATCCCCGCATCGTAGAGGTCGATATCCGCCTCGCGGCACGGGATGCCGAGTTCACCGCACAGCTCGATCACGGTCTCGCGGCTGATCCCCGGCAGCACGAATTCGCTCCGCGGCGTCAGCACTTCGCCCTCGCTGACGAGGAAGATGTTGCTGCCGATCCCCTCGGAAAGATGCCCGTTATGGTCGAGCAACACCGACCATGCTTCGGGATCCTGCGCTTTTGCTTGAAGATCGGCCTGTATCAGATTGAGATAATTATGCGTCTTGGCGCGAGGGCTCAAAGCTTCGGGCGCGGTACGGCGGATCGGCGGCACGACGATGTCGATCCCGTCGCGAAACAGCCGCGCGCGTTTTTTGAGCGGCAGCGGGATGCACTCGACGATGACCGTCGGCCCGGTCTCCTCCCAGCCCTCGTCGCCCACCGCATCGACCCCGCGCGACACCCGCTGACCGACCCAGAAATCGCTGTCGGGGGTGAGAAAATGCGCGTTGCGCGCCACCACTTCCTCGCAAACCGAGATCACCTCGGCGGGCGACAGACCGGGGTCGATCCGCAGGTATTTGAGCGAGCGGTAGAACCGGTCGATATGCTCCTTGAGCTTGAATGGCCGGCCATAAAAGGTGCGGGTCATGTCGAACGCCGCGTCGCCGTATTTGAAGCCGCGGTCGCGGAACGGGATCACCACCTCGCGTTCCGGCACATACCGTCCGTTGAAATAGGCGATGCGTGAATTGCTGATTGCTTCGCTCACTGCAGGCCTCCAAACAGCGGCGCCCGGGTTTCGACAAATTCCTCGACCGCGGCGACGAGCTTATCGCCGTCGGCGTCGTCGAGCGCGATCGACAGCGCCATCATTCCGCGCTTCGCAAACCAGATGCCGCGTGCGGTGAGATCAAAATAGAACAGCTCGAGCAGCCCGGCATGACCCTCGGCCGCGTCGGCGGCGTTGGTGATCGTGCCGCCGCGCATATGGACGCCAATCATCGAGCCCATGCCGGTGAATTGCATCGGCAGCCCCTTCGCGCGAACCACCGCGTTGAGCCGTTCGCGGAGCCCGTCACCCCAATCATTCAACTTGCGCGCCGCCGTCGGGGTGTAGACCTCGGTCAATCCGACATAGCCGGCGTTCATCGTCAGCACGTTGTTGTTGAACGTGCCAGCGTGCTGAAACCCGTTTTTGTTGCGCGGGTCGAACCATTCCATCAGTTCAGCCTTGCCGCCAAACGCGCCAAAGCTCATCCCGCCGCCGACATATTTGCCGAGCGTCGTCATGTCAGGATAGATCGCCCAGTGCTGCTGCAGCCCACCGGGGCCGAGGCGCGAGGTCATCACCTCGTCAAAGATGAGGATCGCATCGGTCTCGTTCGCGAGCGCGCGCAGATCGGCGAGAAAATTCGGCTCGGCCGGGATGCACCCGCTGCCGCCCAGCATCGGCTCGATAAGGATCGCCGCGAGATCGTCGCTGTGTGGCGCCACCAGTGCGCGAACATTCTCGATATCGTTGTAGGTGGCGAGCAGGTACTCGAACGGCGCGTTGATCGGGCTGCCCTTGCCGCGGAAATAAAAGACGCCGCCGTGATAGCCGCCGTGAAACACCAAGATTTTCTTCCGGCCGGTGATGGCGATGGCGGCGCTCACCGCCATCAGATTGGCCTCGGTGCCGGAATTGGTGAAGCGCACCAAGGCAATCGACGGAAACCGGTCGCAGATCGCCTGGGCGAATTTGGCCTCGGCCAGGCCGTGCGCGCCGAAATTGATCCCGCCATCGAGCGCGTCATCGATCGCCTTGCGAATAACCGGGTGCGAGTGGCCGTAAAGACCGGCGGTGAATTCGCTGAGAAAATCGGCGTACTCATGGCCGTCGGCGTCCCACAGGTGCGCGCCCTGGCCTTTGACCATGGTCAGCGGAAACGGCTCGGCATAGATCGCCGAACGCGTGTTGCCGCCGGGCATCGCCGCGCAAGCCGCCTCGTATTGCGCCCGGCTTCTCGGGTTGCGCGCGTGGTAAAGCTCCTGCGCCTCGGCGAGCGCGGCGTCGATGTCGATATTGGCGGGGTGGGCTGCGGTCATCTCTCCTCCGAGGTGCGCCTTCTATCACATACCCGGCGACGGTGCGGAGCATGTGACAGCGGAGCGGGACGCATCGTACACTTTTCCGCGTGATCAGCGTCTATCAGCTAAAACCGCGCTTTCAGGGGCTATTGCGGCCCTATGTGACCCGGCTTGCGGCGGCGGGAGTCACAGCGAACCAGGTGACGCTCACCGCCGCGACCGGTTCCGTTGTGATCGGCGCCGCGGTGACGTCCTTCGCCTCGTTTCGGCCGCTGTTTCTGCTGATCGCATTCTGGTTCCCGACGCGCATGGCGCTTAATGCGATCGACGGCATGCTCGCTCGTGAGTTTGGCCAGAAATCACCGCTTGGCGCCTATCTCAACGAATTGAGCGACGTCGTCTCAGATGCCGCGCTCTATTATCCGTTTGCGCTTGTCGCCCCGTTCGGGCCGGCGAGCGTCGTCACCGTCATTGTTTTCGCGATGACCAGCGAGTTCGCCGGCGCACTCGGACCGATGATCGGTGCCGAGCGGCAATATCAGGGGCCAATGGGCAAGAGCGACCGGGCGACCGTGTTTGGTCTACTGGCGCTATGGGTCGGCGTGATGCTGCCACGGCCGGAATGGCTGGGGTGGCTGATGCCGCTCATCGTGCTGCTGCTGGTATGGACCATCGTCAACCGCATCCGCGGCGGGCTGCAGGCCGTAGACGGCGCATGACACAACAGGCCTCGCTCCTCCCGCTTCTGGCCGGCAGCTTCGTGACCGGTTCGGCGCGGCTGATCACTGGAGTGCGCGGCAACTGGCAGGGCGCGCTACCCGACCCGCGGCCCCGCATCTATTTCGCCAACCACCGCAGCCACGGCGATTTCGTGCTGATCTGGACCGTCCTGCCGCGTGCCCTGCGGCGGCTGACGCGGCCGGTCGCCGCGGCGGATTATTGGGGCCGGGGCGGCATCCGCGAGTTTTTTGGCCGCCGCGTTTTCGATGCGGTGCTGGTCGACCGCGAGCGGTTCAGCCGCGACGAAGACCCGATCCGGCCGTTGCTCGATGCGCTCGACACCGGGAGCTCGCTGATCTTCTTTCCTGAAGGGACGCGCAACACCACCGACGCACCGCTCCTCGCCTTCAAGGGCGGGCTTTATCGCTTGGCGCAGCAACGGCCAGAGGTCGAGTTGATCCCGGTATGGATCGACAATCTCAACCGCGTGATGCCGAAGGGCGAGTTCGTGCCGGTGCCGCTGTTGTGCACGGTAACGTTTGGCGCGCCGATCGGCGCGGAAGCGGACGAAGCCAGCCTCGCCTTTCGCGAACGCAGCCGCGCCGCGCTCCTCGCGCTCGCTCCCGCCGCCGAGCCGCCGCCGTGACCGCAGGCGAAGCAACCGTTACGCTTTTTGGCGGCATCCTCGCGGTGTTGGCCGCCGCGTCACTGGTAGGCTGGGTGCTGGCTCGCCGCCAGCCGGCCGGCGTGCCGAGCCCGGTGATCGACAACCTCAACGCCCGTATCCGCGCCTGGTGGGTGATGGCGGCGCTCATCGGTGTTGCCTTTGTGCTCGGCAACCCGGGTGTGGTGGTGCTGTTCGCGCTCGTCTCGTTCGCGGGTCTTCGCGAGTTTGTGACGCTAACGCACACAAGACGCGGCGACCACTATGCGCTCGCCGTCGCGTTCTTCGTCGTGTTGCCGTTCCAATATTACCTCGTGTGGATCGAGTGGTACGGGCTCTTCTCGATCTTTATCCCGGTCTATGTATTCCTGCTGCTGCCAGTCGTCGCGGCGCTGCGTGGCGACACGACACGCTTCATGATCCGCATCGCCGAGCAGCAATGGGCCCTGATGATTGCGGTTTATTGCGTGTCCTACGTCCCGGCATTGCTAACGCTTCCGATCCCGGGGTTCGAGGGGCGCAAGGTGCTGCTTGTCGCGTTCCTTGTCCTCGTCGTTCAGGCAAGCGACGTGCTGCAATACGTCTGGGGCAAGCTCTTCGGACGCCACAAGATCGCACCGCTGCTGTCGCCGTCGAAGACTGTTGAGGGATTTGCCGGCGGCGTGCTGAGCGCCACCGCACTCGGCGCCGCACTGTGGTGGCTGACGCCGTTCTCGCCGCCCCAGGCTGCACTGCTGGCGCTGGTGATCACGATCATGGGGTTCTGCGGCGGGCTCGTCATGTCGGCGATCAAACGCGACCGTGGCGTCAAGGATTGGGGCTGGATGATCGAAGGCCATGGCGGCATGCTCGACCGCGTCGATTCGGTGATCTTCGCGGCGCCGATCTTCTTCCACCTCACCCGCTATGGGTGGACACCGTAGTCAACCCGTATACGCGCGCCTGCCGTGGTCGCGCAGCCAGAGGCGCACCAAGTGGCGGCGGTTTGCAGGCTCTGGCCAGTCCTCGAACTCGGTGCGGCTGTGGCCGAGCGTGCGGTTGTCGACAAACTGGATCTCGCCGGGCGCGAATTCAAAATCGACCGCAACGCCGGGCTCCTCGAAAATCTCCATCGTCGCGGCGACCGCTGCGGCGCCCTCATTATCGAGCGGTTCGCCCCGGAGCGCATAGCCGCCCCTGATCTGGTGGTGGCTGAAGCGCGAGCGCAGTTCCTTGCCTTCCTCGAAGACCGGGGCGAAGAATGTCTCGTCCTCGCTGGGAAAGAATTCCTTTTGCCGATCGAACCAGAACGGCTTGTACAGCCGTGGCAATAGCTCGGGGTGCCGCTCCAGCAGCGTGTTGTAAATGGTGTGGAAGCTCAGCACTCGGCTTACCCCGCCCGACTTCGCGGTCTTGAGGCAGAGCAGGCCGACGATTTCCGGCGGCGTGGTGTTGTAGGCGTTGTCGATGTGGAAGCGGATTTCGATATTGGTCTTGTCGGGCCGGATACCGGAGCCGGGCAGCGCCTGCTGGCCGGTATCGTGCACGTCATAGATCATCGTGCCGTCGAGCTTTTGCGCGACGGGGCGCGCCACCATCGACGCCAGCAGCCAGTAGATCGTCTCGGCCTCGTGCTTCGACAGCTCCTCGACCGGCAGCCGGTCGACCACGGCAAAACGCACGCCGTGCTTGAGGATGCGGCGCACCTCGGCCATAGCCGCGTGGCAGTTGGTCACGTCGAAATCGGCCGGGGTCCGCAGGATCGTCGGCAACGGGTAGGTTCGGATCTCGTCGACCGCCCGACGGATTTCGTCGAAGCACGGGCCGTCGAGGCTGACGCGGTAATCCTCGCTTTTGATGTCGCCGGCTCGCCACGCGCTTGGGCCTTCGATCCGCTGGTCGATCATCGCGTGCCTTGTCGAATGGTTGTGACAATCCTCGCGAGGATTATGAGCACGGTTCAATCGCCTTGCAATGCGAGCCGCCTCGCCGCGCGCGGGAACCGTAAAACGCCTGCTGCCGTTTAACGGACACAAGCTTCAAATGGAGGATACCATGTTGAAAACACAAAGAAATCGCAGGTTGAGTGCCGTCGCTGGTGCGTTCGCGGGGGCGTTTGCTCTGCTCGCCGTGGCGGTGCCGACGCAGCCAGCGAAAGCTAGCCCCTTCTATCTAGGTTGGGATTTTGGCAACGGTGTCGGCGTCGGCATCGGAACGCCGCCTTCGGCCTACGGCTATCACTATTGCGGGCTTGTCGCGACGAGCGACCCTTATTGCCATACCTGGTAACCGGTAACCGGTAACCGGTAACCGGTAACCGGTAACCGGTAATCGGTAACCGAGCGGCCGGAGGGCTGCGCGAAAGGAGCGGCCGGAGGGCTGCGCGAAAGGAGCGGCCGGAGGGCCCCACGAGGGAGGCCTCCCGGTTGCTAATGCGCCGACAATTCGATTTTTTTCGGTGCCAACATTCGATCTGCATGCAAACATTCGATCTGTATGATCGAGAATTTGAAAGGCGTGCCGCCACCAGCAAACGGCCGCCGCGCCGACCATTGAGGTTGGCGGCGTGGCCGCCGCGCTTGGTCGCGCTGCCGCACGTGCTTGACCCTCGGCAGCGCCGCGGTTCATCCTGGCCCCAATAAAATATCGAACCAGAAAATAGTGGGAGGAACAGGATGGCTTCGCTTATCGATTTCCCGTCGCGCCGCGCGGTGATCGGGTCGCTTGCCGGGGTGCCGATCGCGCTTGGCGCCGGGCGCGCCTTTGCTGCAGCGCCGGCGCCCGCGGGGCAAATTGTCATCGCCTTTCATGTAACGATTTCGCCGGCATGGTTCGATCCGTCGCTGGCACCGCCGCAAATCACGCCGTTCGGCATTCTCTACGCGCTGCACGATGCTCTGGTGCGAGCCTACCCCGGAACCAAGATGGGGCCGGGCCTCGCCGAATCGTGGGAAGAGAGCGAGGACGGGCTGACCTATCAGTTCAAGCTTAAACCGGGGTTGACGTTTCACAACGGCGATCCGATCACGACCGAGGACGTCAAGTTCAGCTTCGATCGCTACAAAGGCGCGGGCGCCACCGTGCTCAAGGAAAAGGTGGCCCAGGTCGAGATCGTTGATCCGCACGTCGTACGCTTTCACTTGAGGGAGGTGTGGCCGGATTTCATGACGTTCTACGGCAGCACCGCCAGTGCTGCCGGGCTGATCGTCCCCAAAAAATATCTTGAAAAGGTCGGCGACCAAGGCTTTGCCGAGCATCCGATCGGCGCCGGGCCTTACAAATTCGTCAGCAGCAAGCCCGGGGTGGAGGTCGTTTTCGAAGCCTTCGATCAGTATTGGCGCCATCCGCCACACATCAAGACGATCATCATGCGCAGCGTGCCTGACGGCGACACGCGGGCGTTGATGGTGAAGACCGGTGAGGCCGACATCGCGATCGCTTTGCAGAGCGTCGCGGCCCAGGGGCTCATAGACGACCCGAAGACCAAGATCGTCGCGACCAAGCACGCGTCGTGCATGTGGATCGAGTTTCCGGACCAATACGACGAAAAGTCGCCGTGGCACGATAAACGGCTGCGTCTCGCGGTCGCCTACGCGATCGACCGTGACGGGATCAACAAGGCGTCATGCCTCGGCTATTGCCCGCCGGCCGGCGTGATCGTGCCGCGGGTTATGCCATTTGCGTTGCAGGTTCCGCCGATCCGCTACGACCCGGCGAAAGCGAAGCAGTTGCTCGCCGACGCCGGCCACCCACAAGGCTTCGATGCCGGTCTGTTTCACGCGATCCCCGGCTTTCCGACCACGGCGGAGGCCATCGTCAACGATCTCAACGCGGTGGGCATCCGGGTACGGCTGGCGCCGATGGAACGCGCGGCATTCTATGCTGATTGGAAGGCCCACAAATTCCATGGTTTGTACATGGCCGGTGCCGGAAACGCGGGCAATGCGGCCAGCCGGGTCGAAGCCTTCATCTATTCAAAGGGCGCATTCAGCTCTGGCGGATATCCCGACATCGACAAGCTGTATCTCGAGCAGGCCGGTGAACGGGACGCCAAGAAACGCGAGACCATGCTCGACCAGATCCAGCAACTGACAATCGATCGCGTGATGTTCGCGCCGGTTTACGATTTCCGTGCCCTGAACGGTGTCGGCCCGCGCATCGCCAAGGATACGATCGGCGATGTCTACCTCGACCCGTTCCCCGAATACGAGGACGTCGAACTCAAGGGGGTCTGAGACTCGGC
>Ga0335083_10004736_pt1 | contig 17285 bp, 14 predicted proteins | sample Lox_Sample_42_FD_206716 | JGI IMG/M metagenome (GOLD analysis project Ga0335083, IMG submission 206716) | Soil microbial communities from Loxahatchee National Wildlife Refuge, Florida, United States - Lox_Sample_4.2 | ecosystem: Environmental > Terrestrial > Soil > Wetlands | place: USA... | reverse complement strand
CCTCGGACCGCAGCGGGTGCAACGGCGGTCCGTCCACTACGCGGTGGGTGAGCCTGCCGAGCGCCTCGACTTCGATGACGAGCTCGTCGCCGGGTTTCAGCCAGGGGTAGCGCTCGGCGCCGTGCAGCCGGGACAGTTCCAGGATGCAGCCGCCGCCGACGGTCCCGGACCCGATGATGTCGCCCGGCACGACTTGGGTGCCGCGGCTGGCGTAGGAAACCAGCTCGGCGAAGCTCCAGTACATCGACGTCAGGTTCCCGGTCGAGTAGCGGGTGCCGTTGACCCATACCGTGGTTCCCAGGTCATACGCGTCCCCTGACCGGTACGGCTCGAGTTCGTCCGCCGTCACCAGGTACGGGCCGCACGACGTGGCCGTGTCCTTCCCCTTGGCCGGGCCGAGCAGCAGGCGCATCTCCCGGGCCTGGATGTCGCGGGCGGTGAAGTCGCAGAGGACGAAGTAGCCCGCGATGTGCTGCTGCGCCTCGGCAGGGCTGAGGTTCCGGCCGGGCCGGCCGATGACTGCCGCTACCTCCAGCTCGTAGTCGAACTGCAGGCAGCCCGGCGGGACCGGGATGTCGGCGTCCGGGCCGGTGATCGCCGCCGGGTTGCTGAAGTAGAACACCGGCAGCTTGTACCAGTCGGGATCGGGATGGCGGCCGGATACGGTGGCAAGGTGCTGCTCGAAGGCCAGGAAGTCGCGCACCGACGGGGGCACAGGGACCGGCGCGTCCAGGGTCACGTCCGCCGGGTCGACGATCTCCGCGGGATGGGCGATCGCCTGCTCCCCGGCCGCACGGAGCTGGCCAGGGTCGGCGAGTATGGCGGGGAGGCCGGCTCCGGGCGGGCAGCCGTGGATCAGGCCGCCGACGAGGACACCGAGCCGCCGGGGGCCGCCAGGGTGGCGGTAGGTGGCGAAGCGCATCAGCTCGCGCCCCACAGCTTTTCGAACGCGGTCTTGAACCCGGTGGCGCCGTACCAGGCGCCGGACAGCTGGCCGGCCGGGGTCAGGTCAAGCGAGCCGACGTTGTCCCTGGTGAAGACGCGCTGCGGTATGTCTTCGGTTTGCAGCACGGGCTGGTGCAGGATCATCCGGAACGCCTGGTTGGCGTACTGCCAGCCCAGCAGGATCCCGTCCGAGCCGGTGTCCTCATACAGGAAGTTGCTGGAATGGAGCATCTGCAGCGAGCCGAGGATTCCCATGGAACTGACGCCGACCACCTTGCTGGCGAACCCGCTCTGCACGACCCCGCCGAGCGCGGCCTGCACGTCGGTGTCGAACTCAGAGAACACATAGCCGATATTCCGGTCCTTGAGCAGGGCCGAGCTGACCGCGGACGGCAGGCTGGAGAGATTGGCGGTAGAGGTCGTGATGGTGTGCACGGTGCACCCCGGGCACAGCGTGCGGAACTGGACCAGCGCGCCCTGCGTTATCGCCTGAACGGTGAGCGGGCTGTCGGTAACCTCGACGACGAGCACGTCTGCCTTGCCCTGGGAATGGGAAATGATCCAGTCGGCGGACAGCGACATCGCCCGGGTCTGGTTGGTTTCCAGGAACGCCAGCTGGTCCGTCCCCTCCGTCGGAGTTCCGGCAGCGCCGACCGGCGGCTCATCGCCCAGGAGAACGGGGATGTGGTGCTTCTCCAGCGAGAGGAACCCCTGCTCGGCGAAGCCGAACGGGATCGAGTCGGTGACCACGGCCGCGGCGCCGTCGGCGATGGCCTGGTTGAGGCATGCGGTCGCGGTGGCCGGGCTGGCCCCGCCGTCGCACACGTGCAGCCGGGCGCCGACGCTGGCCAGCGCCTGCCCCAGTCCCGCCTCGACCACGGGGAAGATGGGCACCTGCTGAACGATCGGCACGTAGTAGACGGTCTTGCCGGCCAGCGCCGCGCGCACGCCGGTCAGCGGGCTGCCCGCGGGCCGGTAGTCGGTGGTGTGCTCGAACTGGGTTACCAGCGCCGCCGCACGCTGTACCCCGGGCGCGGCCGACGCGGTCGGCGCGGGAGCCTGCGTGCTGGTCGTGGTGCCGGAACTGCCGCAGCCCGCCAGCAGGGCGGCAGCGAGCGCGGCAGCCGCGGAAAGCGCAATCCGGGTTCGTCTGGATGCGGGAAAGGCCGGTAGCGAGAACATGGATCCCCTCCTGGTCGTGAAAGCCTCGGCTCGTGCGAGTAGAGGCACGGTCATGGGTCCGCGTTCCAGTGCCGACGGAGGCGGCTGGCTGGCGCGGTGATTAGGTGGCGCGGTGATTACGCGGTGCGGCGTCGGAGCAGCGCGGACACGGTGACCGCGACGATGAGCACCGCCCCGTAGAACACGTCTTCGACCCACCCGGTGTAGCCGAGGAGCTGGAGGCCCAGCACTCCGGTGGCGAGCAGGTAGACGCCGATGAACATGCCGATGGGGTTGAACTGGCCGGGCCGGACCGCGGCCATGCCGAGGAACACGGCGGTGATGCCGGCCGGGAGGTAGATCACCGAGGAGGTGGGGTCGTACCCGCCGACGGATGCCACCAGCAGGACGCCGCCGATCCCGGAAAACAGCCCGGAAACGACGTAGGAGCCGAACCGGATCCGGTCCACCCGCACCCCTGCCAGGCGGGCGACCTCCCGGTTGGCGCCCACGAACGCGATGTGCCGGCCGAGCGGGGTGAACCGCAGCACGTAGGCGAAGCCGAGTGTCGCGGCGAGCCCGTAGTAGAAGGAGACAGGCAGGCCGAGGATTTCCTGGTTGGCCAGCCGGGCGAACCCCGGCGACAGGCCGCTGACGGTGGACAGGTTGGCGAGCGCGAGCGCGAGCCCGAGCAGGACGTTGGCCATGCCCAGGGTGACGACGATCCGGTCAACCCCCGCCTTGACCACGAGGAACCCGTTCACGGCCCCGGCCGTCAACGTGGCCAGGATAGCTACGGCGCTGGCGGCGATCGGGTTCCAGCCGTGCTCTACCACGAGCACCGGCACCAGCGTCGCGGCCAGGCCCTGCATCGAGGCGAACGACAGGTCGAATTCGTTGACAATCAGGGTAGCGAGCAGGCCCAGGCTGATGAACACCAGCGCCTCCTGCGAGCCGAAGATCGTCTGCACGGTACCGACCTGCAAGAACTGGTGCGGCTCGACGGCCGCGTACACCCCGGCCATGGCCGCCCAGACGCCCAGGATGGCCCACCGCGACACGAAACCGGGCCCGTACCGGGCGGATCCGCCGCGCGTCAGCCAGGCCCGGCGGCCAGGCCTGCCTGACCGGGGCGAAACCGCCATCAGGCGCCGGGATGCCGCCACCGGATCCGGGGCCGGAATGGTGGTGGGCTGCTCGGTCATCGGGGAACCTCCGTCTGCTCATTCTTGTGCGATGCCACGCTGCCGTCCGCGGCGCCCGGCTCCTGCCGGACCGGCTCGGCGTAGGTGTGCCGGATGATCTCTTCGGCCGTGCAGGGGCCAGCCAGTTCCGCGGTGATGCGCCCGCGGTGCACGACCAGGACGCGGTCGCAGACGGCGGCCAGATCCTCCGCCTCGATCGAGGCCATGACGATGGCGACGCCGCCGGCGGCCGCATGCCGGATCAGCCCGAGCAGCTGCGCCCTGGCCCCGATGTCCACGCCCTGGGTCGGTTCGTGCAGTACCAGCAGCCGGGGGCCGGTGGCCAGCCACTTGCCGAACAGCACCTTCTGCCGGTTGCCGCCGCTCAGCTGGTCCACCTGATGCTGGCCGACCCGGTCCGGGCCGCCGGGCGCGCGGATGTCCAGCTCACCGGTGCAGCGCCGGACGAGCTCGTCTTCCCAGCCGCCGCGCACCTTCCACGGCCTGCTGTGCCGCCGCACCAGCGGCAGCGCCAGGTTCTCCCGGACGCTGAGCTTCAGGGCCAGCCCGTCGCTGTCCCGCCGCTCCGGCACCAGAACCACTCCGGCGTCCAGGCAGCGGTGCAGCGCACGCCGGGACAAGTCGATCGTCCCTGCGGGCACGGTCAGCAGCCCGGCCGCCGCCCGGTGCGCCCCCGACAGCAAGGCGGGCAGTTCGTCGGCTCCCGAGCCGATCAACCCGGTGACCCCGAGCACTTCGCCCCGCCGCACCTCGAAGCCGACGCCATCCAGCGCCACGCCGGACAGCCCCTCGACCCGGGCACAGGTTTCCCCGGCGCCGGATCCGCCAGCGACGGTCACGGTAACCGCCGGCTCGGGCGGCGCCGCGGTGTGCGGCGGGGAAAGCGCGCTCGACGCCGCACCGTCTCGCCGGCCGGCGAGCAACTGGCCAAGCCCCGCCTCGTCGAGGGCGGAAGTGGCCAGGCAGCTGGCAGCCAGTTTGCCATCGCGCAGGACCGATACCCGGTCGGCGAGCCGGCGTACCTCGCCGACGCGGTGCGTGATCAGCAGCACCGACCCGCCGCTGGCGGCGACGCCCTCGATCAGCCCGTACAGGTGCTCCTGCGCCGGGCGGGGCAGCGCCCTGGTGGCCTCGTCCAGGACGATGAGGCCACTGCCGTGCCGCCGCCCGGCGACCGCCCGGGCGATCGCGACGGTGGTCCGGTCGGCCGCCGACAGCCCGCCGACCAGGGCCCGCGGGTCGAGGTCGCTGTCCAGCCCGGCAAGGATGGCCCGCACCAGCTCATGTTCGGCCGCCCAGTCGATCCGGCGGGTAAACCGCTCCGCGGTGAACCGGCCGACCAGGCAGTTCTCGGTGACCGAGAGCCCATCCACCAGCCCGAGATCCTGGTGCACGAAAGTGATACTGCCCGCGCTCAGCTCCGCCGCCCGCGCCGGCATCCGCAGCCGCTCCCCGTCCACGATGACGGCGCACCCCGGATCCGGGGCGTGGAAGCCGGCCAGCACCTTGACGAAGGTTGACTTGCCCGATCCGTTATGCCCGATCAGGGCGTGTACCTCGCCCGGCATGATGCTCAGCGACACCTGGTCGAGCACCCGGGACTGGCCGAATGTCTTCGACATGCCGGTGACGGTGAGCCTCGGCCGCGTCGCGCCGGGCCAGGTCTCCGGCCTGTCGGGAGCGCCGTATCTGTGACGTCTTGCGCTGAAGGGCAGCATCGCCCTCGCCTCCTGTCCGCGCGTGTCCCGCGGCCTTCGTCCGGCCCGTCCGGCGGGCTAGACCAACTATCCATACTGAGATCTATAATCAGACTTGAGTATGGAAAGGACGGTACGACGTTGCGTGCAAGCAGTCAAGAGCCGGCACCGGCATGTTTTACTAGGGGAATGCCAGGCAATGAGCGCATCCCGGGCGCCGGCGCGATCGCTGACGAGCAAGATGCGACGGCTCAGCCGAGCGCTCCGTCGCCAGCCGGGACAGGCCCGGCTCCCGGGCGGGTGCCGGGCGGCGGGCGGCGGGAACGGCGCCGGCTAGAGGTGCGCGAACGCCTGTTCACGGCCGCGGTCTCATTGTTCCTTGAGCGGGGCTTCACCGCGACGACGATGGACGACATCGCCGAGCGGGCCGACGTCGCCCGGGCCACCGTGTTCTACCACTTCCCGCAGAAGATCAGCTTCCTCGAGGAATGGGGCGTTCACCGCCGCGCCCGGGTCGCCGAGATCCTCCGCCGCGAGCAGGCCGCGGACCAGCCGGTCGCCGACCAGCTCCGGTGCTACCTGGGCGAGATGGCCAAGATCAACCTGAACGCCCGGCAGGAAAGCGCCGTCTTGATGGACGCCGCCGCCCGGCACGGCGCCCTGTTCCGTCAGCCGATGCTCGACGTGGAACTCGCCCGGCTCATCGAGCGGGGCAGGCAGACCGGGGAGGTCCGGCCCGACGCCGACGCCGCGCAGGCCGGCGTCATCCTGGCCATCGGGTACTTCTCCACCGTGCTGCGCTGGATCGCGGCCGAGCCGCCCCCGTTCAGCCTCCCCGACCAGATCGACAGCATGCTGGACATCGTCCTCCGCGGCCTGCTCGCCTAACGGCACCTGAGCGCCCGAGGCTGCGCATTGCAGAACGCCGGAATTACCGTGGTGGACGGCCAGCAGGTCCTCCTGGAGGCACGACGCATCAAGCCCCCTGATGAGATCACCGTGCTGACTCGGCGTGCTCGATGGCTGACATAGCCGTAGCCTGGGACGGGAGGCGGCTTTGCTGCCGCCAGGCGGAGGCTCTGATGGATACCCGACCAGGCGACCGGATTGCCGAAGAGCAGGCCGCGCTGCGCCGGGTGGCGGTGCTCGTGGCCCGGGGGACGCCGCCGGAGGAGGTGTTCGCCGCAGTCACCGCCGAGGTCGGACGGCTGCTGGACGCTGACGTGACAGCCCTGGCCCGGTACACCCCAGACAGAACGATGACGTACGTCGCGCTCTGGAGTGCGACCGGCGACGATTGGGACGGCGGCCGCAAGCCGCTGGGCGGCAAGAACGTGAGCACGCTGGTTTACCAGACCGGCAGGCCGGCACGCATCGACGACTTCTCCAAGGCCGCAGGGCCAATCGCCGACGTCGTCCACGAACTCGGCATCCGCTCGGCCGTCGGGGCGCCGATCAGCGTTGAGGGCCGGCCGTGGGGCGTCATGCTCGTATCAGCCACGAGCGTGCCGTTGCCCGCGGACGCCGAGGCGCGGCTGGCCGGCTTCACCGAGCTGATCGGCACCGCGATCGCCAACGCCCAGGCCCGCGTGGAACTGCGCGGCTACGCTGAGGAGCAGGCCGCGCTGCGCCGGGTGGCGACCCTGGTCGCCGGCGGGGCGCCGCCCGAAGAGGTGTTCGCAGCGGTCGCCGCCGAAGCCGGGCGGCTGCTGGGCGCCGACCTGACGGCCGTGGGCCGGTACGAGCCGGACAGTATGATGACGGTTCTCGGCGCGTGGCGCAGCACCGGCACCGCTATGGCCTTCACGGTGGGCACCCGGGCGAAGCTCGGCGGGGAGAACACGGCCACGGTGGTCTTCCGGACCCGCAGGCCGACACGGGTGGACGACTACGGCGACGCCACCGGCGCGGTCGCCGATGTCGGGCACGGCTGGGGATTCCGCGCGGCGGTCGGCGCGCCGGTCACCGTCGAGGGACGGCTATGGGGCGTCCTGACCGTCGCATCCACTCGCGAGGAGCGCCTGCCGGCGGACGCCGAGGCTCGTGCGGCGGGTTTTACCGAGCTGATCGGCACCGCGATTGCCAACGCTGAGGCACGGGTGGAACTGCGCGGCTACGCTGAGGAGCAGGCCGCGCTGCGCCGGGTAGCGACCCTGGTCGCCAGGGCGGCGCAGCCGGAGCAGGTGTTCGCCGCGGTCGCCGAGGACATCGGGCGGCTGCTCGGCGCCGACTTCACGGCTTTGAGCCGGTACGACTCTGGCGGCATGGCAACCGTCGTTGGCATGTGGACCAGCACGAACACCCCCGTGCCTATAGCGGTCGGCGACCGGCTCAGCCTCGGCGGCCGGAACGTGGCCACGCTGGTGCACCAGACGGGGCACCCCGCGCGGGTCGACGGCTACGACGACTCTTCAGGAATGTTCGGCGACGCCGGTCGCCGCTGGGGCTTCCGCTCGGCGGCCGGCGTGCCGATCAGGGTGGAGGGCCGACTGTGGGGCGTGGTGACCGTGGGATCGGCGGACACGCTGTTCATGCCGGCGGACACCGAGGTGCGGCTGGCCGCCTTCACCGAACTGGTTGGCACGGCGATCGCCAACGCCGAAGCACAGGCGGCGCTGGCCGCCTCCCGCGCCCGCATCGTCGCCGCCGCCGACGCGGCCAGGCGCCGCATCGAACGCGACCTACACGACGGGGCACAGCAGCGACTGGTCACTCTCGCCCTGCAATTGCGGGAGGCCCAGACGATGGCACCGCCCGGGGCCGGCGGCCTGGCAGCGCGGCTGGATGGCGTGGCCGCCGGGCTGGAGGCCGCGCTCGAGGAACTGCGCGAGATCGGCCGCGGCATCCACCCGGCGGTGCTGGGCGAGAGCGGGCTGCGCCCGGCGCTGCAGGCACTGGCCCGCCGCTGCACCGTCCCGGTCGACCTGCACGTCCAAGTGGCGCAGCGGCCGCCCGGCCCAGTCGAGATCGCCGCCTATTACGTAGTGTCCGAGGCCCTGACCAACACGGCCAGGCACGCCTGCGCCTCCGTCGCAAAGGTCGAGGTGGTTGCCAGCGATGGCGTTCTCCGGGTCCGTGTCAGCGACGACGGACGCGGCGGCGCGGACTTCGGCCACGGCTCCGGCCTGGTCGGGCTCAGGGACCGGGTCGAGGCGCTGGGCGGTCAGATCACGCTGCACAGCCCGCCCCGACAGGGCTCCGCCGTCGAGGTCCGCATGCCGCTAGAACAAACCCGCCCGCCCCTGGCCTAAATCAACCTCGGGCGGTGGAGTACCCGACATGACATCGCCTACTGGAGGCCGGTGAGTTAACTGGGGACGCGAATCGGGTTGGTGAGGGAGGCGGAACGGTCCGTTCGGACTAGGAAAAACAGCAACCCGTAGCCACGGAAAGGCGTCCGCACTCCGCTGTGACGTAGTGTGCCTAGTCGTCGCCGCGCTTGGCTGACTGTCCGTTTCACGGATGAGGCGGTCACTAGCTCCGCGCGGGACCTCATCAGTCCGCCAAGGCGATGCGGGCGAGCAGGGTGCGAAGGGTAGCGCGCTCGGCGGCGCTGAGGGGGGCGAGGATCTCGTCGTCCACCTGGGTGGCCAGGACGCTGGCGCGGGTGAACGCGTTCTGGCCGGCGCCGGTGAGGACGACCAGACGGGTGCGGCGGTCCGCGGGGTGAGGGTCGCGCCGCACGTAGCCGGCCTGCTGGAGGTCGTCGACCAGGGCGACGACCACGCTGGGGTCGATGCCGTGCAGGCTGCCGTGCCTCGCCGCGGCCATCAGCACCGCGTGGTGGCGGCTGCGCAGGCCGAAGGGCTCGAGCGTGCGGTTGAGGCCGCGGATGGCGCGGCCGCCCGCGCGGGCCATCAGGAACCCGGCGCTGTCGGCCGGCGTGGGCGGCGCGGTGTCCGCAGCGGGGCGCGGGGTGCCGATGGGTTCCTCCTTGGCCGGGAGCGCATGGCGGGCCCATTCCCAGAGCTCGCGCCCGTCGACCTCGGCCGTCCGCCCGCAGACGCGGCAGGTGATGGGGTGGGTGAAGCCGGCCGTCGGCCCGGTGCACGGCCTCCCGGATATGCCGGGCGCCGCTGAAGGCGGGCATCCCGGACATGACCGCGATGACCGCCGCGGCCTGCCTGCTGTAGCGGACCCTTGTTCCCTGCGGCTGCCGCATCCGGCCTCCCCCGGCTTGAGTCCGTGCGGTACCGGCGGGCCGAGCCGCTCGGGACGCCGCCGGCGGCGACGTCCCGTCGGCGCGATTCGCGCCAAGCCGCTTGCGCCGACTTATTGGAAATGATTACCATAACGGTATTCGTTTTCAACTAAGTGCCGCCCGGCGGCACTTACCCCAAACCGGGAGTACAAGGTCATGCGAACCCGCTCCGGCGTCCTCGCCGTTGCCCTTGCCCCTGGCAGCCGCCCTGCTGGCGAGCGCCTGCTCATCGTCATCGAGCGCGGCCGGCGGCGGTTCGACGGCCGACGCGGCGTCAACGACCAAGATCACGGCGATCGGGGCCGAGAACGAGTACGCCTCTGTCATCGGCCAGGTCGGCGGCAAGTACGTGCAGGCCTCGTCGATCATGAGCAACCCGAACACCGACCCGCACACGTTCGAGGCAAGCCCGGCGGTCGCCAGGGAGGTCACCGCGGCCCAACTCGTCGTGCAGAACGGCGTCGGCTACGACGACTGGGCCACCACCATCGAGAACGCCGACCCGAGCGACAGCCGCAAGGTGGTCAACGTCCAGCAGCTCCTCGGCCTGCCCGACAGCACGCCCAACCCGCACCTGTGGTACAAGCCGACCACGATGCCCGCGGTGGCCAACGCGATCGCGGCCGACCTGGCGCAGATTGACCCCGCGCACGCGTCCTACTACAAGGCCAACGCGGCCTCGTTCATCACCAGCCTGGGCGCGTGGACCGGCGCCATCGCGGCGTTCAAGGCCAAGTACCCGAACACCCCCGTCGCGACGACCGAGCCGGTGGCCGACTACATGCTGCAGGCCGCCGGGGCCGACAACCTGACTCCCTGGGCGTTCCAGGCCGACATCATGAACGGCACCGACCCCTCGCCGCAGGGCACGGCCCTCGAGAACTCCCTGTTCACCCAGCACAAGGTCAAGGTGTTCCTTTACAACCAGCAGGTCACCGACTCGCTCACCGAATCGTTCATCAAGCTGGCGAACGAGAACGGCATCCCCGTCGTCGGCGTCTACGAGACCATGCCGACCCCCGGCTACACCTACCAGACCTGGATGGAAGCCGAGGTCAACGCCCTGAACAAGGCCGTGACCAGCAAGGTCTCAACGGAGAAACTCTGATGACCGGCCAGGACCAGCAGGAGCTCCTGCGGCTGGAGGGGATCGGCGTGCGGCTGGGCGGCCGGGAGATCTTGCGCGACGTCTCCTTCGCCGTCCGGGCCGGGGAGTTCACCGGGCTCATCGGCCCCAACGGCGCGGGCAAGACCACGCTGCTGAAGGTCATCCTCGGCCTGCAGGCCCCCACGGCGGGCCGGGTCCTGCTCAACGGCGGGCCCCGGCCCCAGCGGGGCGGCGGGCGGCTGATCGGGTACGTGCCGCAGAAGCTGTCCATCGACCCCGACATGCCGCTGCGCGCCCGTGACGTGGTCGCGCTCGGCATCGACGGGAACCGGCTCGGCTTTCCGCTGCCATCCGCGGCCAGAAGGGACCTGGTCGATGGGGCGCTGCGGGCGGTCGGCGCCGAGGCGTACGCCGATGCCCGGGTCGGGGAACTGTCCGGCGGCGAGCAGCAGCGGGTGATGATCGCGCACGCCGTCTGGGCCGGGATCGCACTGTCCTACCGCACCAACTGGCCGCTCGGGTTCTACGTCGGCGTCATCGCCGCCGGGTTCTTCCTGCTCGGCCAGGCCTGGGCCGCCGTCCGCCGGCGCGCGGCCGCCCCGCGCCCCGTACCACCGCTCAGTACGGTCCAGTGATCCGAACGGGGGCCTGGTTCCCTACCGGGCCGGCCCGCTCCTCCGACCGGATGGCGGGCCGTAAGTGCAACCGCCACCCGTTCGGAGGAGGGATTTTGATCTCCCTAGCAGTCGACGAGCTCGGGGCTCTGGTTCAGGAGCTGGGATCGGGACGAGGTGAACTCGGCGAGCGCGGCCGTCGCCGCCGGGCGGAAGACGGCGGCGCGGTGGCAGTTCTGGAACGCCAGCCGAACGCCGTAGTGCCGCTCGACCGCGGCGCGCATCGCGTCGCTGGCCATCAGCCGCAGCAGCTGGCCGCGCGCCGCCTCATCGGGCGGCGGCACCTGGTTATCGGTGAACTCACTGCCGGCGGCTTCGAGGTCGGTGACGAGGCCGGCGATCAGGTTCCAGGCGTACGGCAGCGAGGTGCGGACGCAGTCCAGGAACGCGGCGTCGTCCACCTCGCCGCGCCGTGCCTGGCCGAGCAGGTCCGCAGGTACTGCTAGCGACATGGTGAGGTCCCTTCTCCGTCACGGTCTGGTTACACAGTCCATCCTTCATGAAAATGACAACCATTTCAATATGATGGGCACTGGCTGTTGTGACCATCAGGCTCGCCAAACGGAGCGGGGAAGCAATGAAGATCGCGTTCGCCGGCAAGGGCGGCAGCGGCAAGACCACCCTGTCGTCGCTGTTCGTGCGGTACCTGGCCGCCCAGGGGCTGCCGGTAGTCGCCATCGACGCAGACATCAACCAGCACCTGGCCGAGGCCCTCGGCACCAGCGAACCCCCGCCGCTCGGCGCGCACCTGACGCAGATCAAGGAGTACCTGCGCGGCACCAACCCGCGAATCAGCTCGGCCGCCGCCATGGTCAAGACGACCCCGCCCGGACGCGGCTCCCGGCTGCTGCGGCACGGCGGCCCTGACCCCGTCCACGCGCTCGGCACGGTCGCCCCGTGCGGTGCCCGGCTGCTCGCCACCGGCCCCTTCGATGAGGAAGACCTGGGCGTGGCGTGCTACCACGCCAAGACAGGCGCGGTGGAGCTGTACCTCAACCACCTGATCGACGGGCCCGGCGAGTACGTGGTCGTCGACTGCACCGCCGGCGCCGACTCGTTCGCCTCCGGCCTGTTCACCCGCTTCGACCTGACCGTCCTGGTCGCCGAGCCCACCCGCAGGGGCATCAGCGTCTACCGGCAGTGGCAGGGCTACTCCGCCGGCTACGACACAGCCCTCGCCGTGGCCGGGAACAAGGTGCAAGGGCCGGAAGACGAGGCCTTCCTGCGCGAGCACGCCGCCGGGGACCTGCTGGCCTGCTTCGGCCATGAGCCAGCGGTCCGGGCCATGGAGCAAGGCCGGCCGTTCCGCCTGGACGACCTGAGCCCCGCTACCGTGGGCGCGCTCGGGGCTCTCCGGGACCGGCTCGACGCGCAGCCCAGGGACTGGGCCAGGTACACCGCCCAGGCTGCGGAATTCCACCGCAGGAACGCCCGCGCCTGGGCTAAAGCCGCCGCGGGCGAGGACCTGGCGGGCCAGATCGACCCGGAATTCACCCTCGGGCCGCACGCGCTGGCCATGGCAGGGGCGTGACCAAGCCAGGCCCGTGCCTCATGGATCGCGGGGCCTGGCTCCGGCAGAGTCAGGTGCCGGGCGGGAAGGCGTAGGACAGATGCGGGGGGACGTACGGCCCGATCTCCAGCACGATTTCGGCGTGGCGGGTGAGGGGGACCAGCCCTACGAGCTGAATGCTGATGATTTCCTGTCCCCTGTATGGGGCCACGACATACCTGACAGCTTGGTGCCGATGGGCTCACGGCCGTCGGCCCGTGCCGTTGGCCCGGCGCCTGGCAGTGAGATGACCATGGTCAGACCGCCGCCCGGCGTCTCGTGCGGGGCCAAGGTGCCGCCCATCGCCTCGGTGAGCCCGCGGGACAGCGCGAGGCCTAGCCCGACGCCGGGCGACCCGCTCGTGTCGCCGAGCCGCTGGAACGGCAGGAACGCTCGTTCGCGGTCAGAATCCGGGATGCCGGGCCCGTTATCGATAACGCGCAATTCCACCCGGCCGCCGTTCGAGCAGGCGGTCAGCACCGGCGGTATCCCTGGCGGCGAGTACCGCACGGCGTTACGGGTAAGGTTCACGATGACCCGTTCCATGAGCTCCGGGTCCGCCATGACCTCGGGCAGGCCGGCCGGGACGCGCACCGTGACCGATTGCGGGCCAACGTCGTCGACCGCGCGCTCGATGGCGTCCCCAAGCACGACCGGCCGGGGAAACACGGCCAGCTTCCCTGCTTCCAGCCGACTCATATCCAGCAGGCCGGCCACGAGGCGGGCAACCCGCTCCAGTGACTCATCGGCGGCGGCCAGCAGCTCGCCTCGGTCGTCGGAGGTCAGGAAGACATCCGTGGAACGCAGCCCACTCACCGCCGCCTTCGCCGCGGCGAGCGGGGCGCGCAGGTCATGGCCGAGCGTGGCGAGCAGACCCGCCCGCATCCGGTCGGCCTCAGCCACGCGCTCCGCCGTCTCGGCGGAGGTCCGGGCGGCTCGTCGGATGCGCCGCATAGCGCGAAAACCCAGGAAGCTGACCGCCAAGACTACGGCGGCCAGCAAGGCGAGCACATTAGTGCCCGGGTTCAGCCTGGCGCCGGTGAGGGCGAGAACAACGCCCGCGGCGTACCTGGCTGGAGCCGTCGGCGGCCAGCCTCTCCCGAGGTCCGCTCTCCGGGATTTTCCTGAAACCATAGCTGCCCCCTTGCCTTGCTGGCCGAACACTTTTCGGTATCCGGACAATCCGCAGGTGAACACCGCCGCCGCCCCGGGGGCCGTGGCACCCGGGAGGCGGGTTTGGCGCTGCGCCGTCATCAGCCAGTCACGTCGAGCTGGTCGTAGACGTCGCAGACGGCGGGCGTCATCCAGGCGGCACCAATAACCACATCGTGCTCGGCCCAGCTACGCACGTAACTGCTTAGCGTGACGGTGTGCGCGTCGGTGTCGACCACGACGTCGCGGTCGTTGGTGATCAACGCGTTCCGGTCGAGAGCTCCTGCACCGTTTTCCACCCGGATGTCGGATGAGTCCACGAGCGGAGCGAAGATCAGCTCATCCTGGACCGCCGCGCGGATGTCCCTGGTCTTGCCCATTGTGTTCGTCCTTTCCGTGGTCGGCCAGGCAGCGGACCGCCTTTCCTCACCCGCAAGTCCACTCGGGCCGCGCGTGCCGGCAAAAGCGACGGCGACTGTGGCGCCATAGGCCCTTGCTATAACCGCTGCATCCGCAGCCTGGTATAGCCGCAGCCGATGGCTCGATAGCACATGCCTTGCGAGCAGGCCAGACGGAGGTGAACCACCGCGCGGGCAGGCTACGGATCTTGATCACCAGGGTGCGTGTTCACTGCGATCCGTAATGCGCTGGCATCGAGATCGTGGACGGGATGGTCGTCGACAGCCCGGGATCGAAGACGGCAAAGATGGGGTCATGAATCCGCTCGGTCAAGGAAGTCCTGAGACCGTACACCGACATTCGGGTGGCTTGGCGACTCGGCCCCGGTAGCGCCGTTGTGTCTTCAAGTAGCGCGTGCCGGATTCGGCCTCCAGCGCCTCGTGGCCCGACCGCGGATCCATCAACCTGTTCAGAGAAGTTCGTGACGTCTGAGCAGTACACTCCGAGACGAGGCACCCTCCCGAGATTGACACGTAGCAGGCGCTACAGGAAGGGTTACCGGACTCGTAGCTTGATTGGCCGTGCAAGCCGTGAGACACAACTCACCTGCCCGGCCGAGCAGCGAACCGACACCGCGAGCATTCCTGGCCCGAGTTCCCGACTACGCAGATATGGGATGGGACGGATCGCCCTCCCACTCCCGGCGACTACGAGCGACGGTTGCGGGTCACGCTTCAGAGCCTTTCTCGGCGGGGCCGGTCGCGGTTCCGCATGAATTAGGCGCGGGGCTGCTGGTCTGCGTCTGGCAGGGGTCGCTGCCGCTCTGTGCTGCGGCCCGGGCGTCCGGGTGCGGGCTGTTCCCGGGGCGCCCCGGGGGGTGCCGGGGCCTGCAAGGCCCTGCCGCTGCGCGGTCCGTCTGCGGCGTGCGGCATGTGCCCCGTGGCGGCGGCGGTCTGGGAGGATTTAGGGCGGGCTGCCCGTGACGCCGGCGTTTCCCTGGGATGAGAGCCCGCTTCAGAGCCTGGCGGAGATGGGCCTGCTGCGCGCCTCGTTCGTGCCGCCGCCGGCGGTGCGGGCGCTGCGCGACCTGACCCGCACCTGCCTGCACCTGACCCGCGACCGGACCCGGGAGTGGCAGCGGCTGGAGAAGCTGCTCGAGGGCGCCCTGATCCGGCTGTCGTCTGCGGTCGGGAAGATGGCCGGCAACCAGTCCGTCCTGAAGATCCTGCAGGCCATCATCGACGGCGAGCGCGACCCCGCCGTCCTGGCCGCACTCGCGCACGGCAACGTCAAGGGCGGCCGCGACGGCGTCCGCGCCCACCTGGAGGGCATGATGCCCGGACCGCACCACATCGAGCTGATCCGCATCCACCTGCGCGTCATCACCATGCTCGAGCGGGAGGTCAAGCGGGTCGACGACCTCATCCGCGAGCACATGGACACCATGGAGGAGGCCTGGGGCGTCACCGCCGACGGCGTCCCTTCCCCCGACCCCGGCCCGGGCGCCGCCGTGCTGACCGCCGCCCAGCGGCTCGCGGAGATCCCCGGCGTCACCATCGAGCTGGCCATCTGGATCATCGCCGAGCTGGGCCTGGACATGAGCCGCTTCCCCACCGCCGGCCACCTGGTCTCCTGGGCCGGGCTCTCGCCCGTCTCCCAGCAGTCCGGGAAGCAGTCCAAGAAGGCGAAGAAGGGCAAGGGCGACGCCTACCTCAAGGGCTACTGCACCGCAGCCTCCCTCGGCGCCTCCGGCACCGCCACGTTCCTCGGCGAGCGCTACCGCCGCCTCTCCCGCCGCATCGGCGGCGCCAGGGCCCAGGTAGCCGTCGCCCGCTCCATCCTCGTTATCATCTCACTGGCACCTGCTGTCCGACCCCGCAGCCCGCTACCAGGATCTCGGAGCCGACTGGCACCTGCGCAAGACCGACCGCAACCGCCGCGTCCGCAGCCACCTCCAGCAGCTGCGCGCCCTCGGCTTCGACGTCAACCTCACCCCCGCCGACCCCGCCACCGCCGCCTGACACCACCCGGCCCCGAAACCCGAAAACCCCGCTGACCACGCCCGCAGCCCAAAGCGCCACGGGCCCTTAAACCATGCCCGCGTACGGTTGCTCATTCATACGGTCAGGCCGTGTGGCATCCCATGTCTACGGTAAGTGAGCTGCCCTCTGTCACGGGCTGCCCAAGCGGCACTACTCATAGCACGGAACGCATGCCCCAGCGGATCGGTACCAGACAAGGCTACGTGTTTCCTGGATGCGGTCACCGCACTCTTCACGGCATCGTCGTGAGTGAACTGGAGCACGAGCGTCCCCACAAGGCGGCGAGTCGCTCCACGCCGAGGAATAAATACAGGTGACAGGAGTGAATGACATGACCCGACCAGATCAGCCTCCTGACTCAGAAGGTGGCACGCATCTGGGTCTTGAGCTGCGGCATCTGCGCTACCTCGTAGGAGTCGCCGATGCAGGCACGTTCACGCGCGCAGCGGAGCAGATGTTCATCGCCCAGCCCACGCTGAGCCAGCAGATCCGTCGGCTGGAGGAAATGGTCGGCACACCACTGCTGCAGCGCAGGCACGAGGGCGTACGGCTTACGTCGGCCGGCCGTGTGCTGGTCGAGGAGTCCCGGACCATCATCTCCCTGCTCGAGCATGGAGTAAGCAGGAGCCGGCATGCGGCGGGCCTAGGACGACCCCGGCTACGGTTTGTCCTGCCCCCGTACCTCCCGGAAGGGCTTGCGGTGGAGACGGCCTCCATGCTGCGGTCCACGGCCGCGGCAGCAGGCACCGACGTCACATGGCTGGAAACGCCGCTGGATGCCGAGTTCACGCCCATCCGCCAGCGGCGCGCAGATGCCGGACTGGGCTGGCTAGCCTCGGCCGGTGCGGCCCTCCCTGACCACCTGGACGTGATGAGCCTCGGGGAGTTCGAGCCGGAGATATGGGTTCCGCCCACGACGAGAGCGGCCGACTGCGGCATCATCACCCTGGATGAGCTGGCGCACTTGCAGGTGATTCACACCCCGCGACGGACGAGCGTCGGCACCTACGACGCATGGCTGTCAGTCCTGCGAACGAGGCAGCCCAGCTTCGAATTCACCGACGCCCCGTTCCGGCACTCGCTGCCAATGACCCTGGCCTTCGCGGCAACGGCAAGCCGTCCAACCGCCGTGCTGACGGGCCCGCTGCACGT
>Ga0335083_10004735_pt1 | contig 17285 bp, 16 predicted proteins | sample Lox_Sample_42_FD_206716 | JGI IMG/M metagenome (GOLD analysis project Ga0335083, IMG submission 206716) | Soil microbial communities from Loxahatchee National Wildlife Refuge, Florida, United States - Lox_Sample_4.2 | ecosystem: Environmental > Terrestrial > Soil > Wetlands | place: USA... | reverse complement strand
GGGCGTGGCCACGGCGGTGGGCGTTTTCCTGCCGCTTTCGTGGATGGCGGTAGGAGTGGCGGCGCTGGTCTGGGTGATTGTGGTTTCGATTTCCCGATACGTATCCGCTGCTTCGGTGGTGGCCGCCGCCGCGCTGCCTCTTTGCAAGTATTTTCTCTATGCCCCCGGCAGCGGCCTGGCTCCGCCGCTGAGTGTTTCCATTTCCGCGGTAGTGGCGGCGGTGCTGATTATTTTCAAGCATCGCAGCAATATGGAGCGCCTGCTCGGGGGCACCGAAAACCGGCTGAAATTCGGGGGGCAGTAGCACACTCCCGGGCATGACAAAAATCGCCATTCTCGGCGCAGGAAGCTGGGGCACGGCGCTGGCGCTGGTGCTGCTGCGAAGCCGCAGGCCGCATCGCGTGTGCCTGTGGGCGCGGAGGCCGGAACTGGCGGAGGCGCTGCGCAGCGCGCGGGTCAACGCGGACTATCTGCCCGGGTTTGACCTGCCGGGCGAGCTGGAGGTGACCAGCGACCTGCGCGTGGCGCTGGAAGGCGCGCAGATTGTGCTGGGCGTGGTGCCCTCCGAGCATGCGCGCACCATCTGCACGCAGGCGCTGCCCCATCTGCGGCCGGAGATGGCTCTGGTTAGCGCCACGAAAGGGCTAGATGCGCCCGTGCCCGCGCGCATCAGTCAGGTCATGTGCGGAGTTGTGGGCGCGCGATTCCCTGCCCGCGTGGCGGTGATTTCCGGGCCGTCCTTTGCGCGCGAAGTGGCGCGTGGAGATCCGACGGCGGTGGTCGTGGCGTCGGAAGACCCGGCTCTGGCGACGCAAATTCAGGAGGAGTTTGCGGGACCGGCGTTCAGGTTATACACGAATGGGGACGTGGCCGGTGTGGAGTTGGGCGGCGCGGTGAAAAACGTGATTGCCATCGCCGCCGGCGTTTGCGCCGGGCTGGGGCTGGGCCACAACAGCATGGCCGCGCTGGTCACCCGGGGCCTGGCGGAAATCACCCGGTTGGCCGTGGCTCTGGGCGGCCGGCGGGAAACGCTGGGCGGCCTGGCCGGGCTGGGTGACCTGGTGCTGACCTGTACCGGGGCGCTCTCGCGAAACCGCAGCGTGGGCGTGGCGCTGGGACAGGGCAAAACACTTGCAGAAATACAGAGCGGGATGCGTATGGTGGCCGAGGGCGTACGCACCACCGCGGCTACGCTGGAATTGGCCCGGCAGCATGAGCTGGAAATGCCGATTACCGAGCAGATGCACGCTGTGCTCTACCAGGGACGCGCTCCAAAGGACGCCATTCGGGAGCTGATGGAGCGGCGGCAAAAAAACGAATAATCCGCCGGGAGCGGTAGTGCCAGACCCGTTGCGGCTGGAACACGGACCGGCGCGGCGGGATTGTGAGCCGGGGGCAACACGATTAGACTGCGGTAACGATGGCAGCCCCCAGTCCAAGGCGAGGTCTGTTCAGCCGTGTCCGCATTCTGTGGCTGGTGCTGGGCGCGCTGCTGCTGGTCAGTCTTGTTCCCATCCTGTTGTTCCAGCGGCAGGTGCTGCAGCTCAGCCAGGAGAAACTGGAGGACACGGAACGGCGCCAGCAGGTGGAAATCACCCGGCTGCTGGCCGAAGAAATCTTGCTGTTTGAAAGCAACTTGAACCAGCAACTGCAGGACGAAATCAAGATGTTGGAGCTGGCCGGCGTCGCCTCCGACGTCAGCTCGCCACAGCACTCCGCGGAAGTCACCCAGCGCCTGGAAGAATTCGTCAAGAACAATCCGGATATTCTCTACGTGACCGCGCTGAACGTGCAGGCCAAAGGGCCATGGAGCGGCAACTTTCGCGCGGACCAGGACCCGTTTGTGGGCAAGGCCCTGCAGCGCGGATTTATGCTTTGCGTGCAGGGCCTCAAGTTTTCCAGCGGGGCGCTGGCCATCGGCGAGGGCAAGGAGACGATCTCCGGGCACGTGGTGGCAGTGCCGATTCTGTTCGGAACGCAGCCGCAGGGCATGCTCGCCGTGGTGGTGTCCCTCGACCACATCGTGCGCCGCCTGCAGGAAACCAGCGGGCACGGGCGCGAAGTGTACGTAGTGGACGCGGAGGGGCATATCGTGGCCTTTCCCGACCGGACGCGATGGGTGGCCGGCGCGGATGCCAGCCAGGCCTATCCCGTGGTGGCCCAATTCCGCGACCTGCCGCGCGCCCTCAGCATGACGGTCACTTCCAACTTCTCCAGCGACGTGCGCGGAAAGCGCGTGGCCATGATGGGCGCGTTCAGCCCGATTCCGGAGATGCGCTGGGCGGTGATCGCGCAACGCAGCCTGGCGGATGCCCAGGCGGATGCCGGCCTGCCGGAACTGACCCGCCAGGCGCTGTGGATCGCTTCCCTGCTCACCATCACCGCGCTCATCATCGGATATTTCTTCGCGGTGGGAATTTCCAATCCGGTGCGCGCGCTGGCGCACTCCACGCGGGCCATCAGCCGCGGGGAATTCCAGCAACGGGCGCCGGTGGCCGGGGCTGCGGAGATCAGCGACCTGGCCGAAAATTTCAACTTGATGGCCGAGGACATCGAGCGGTATATCGAGCGGCTGAAACAGGCCGCGGAAGAGAACCGGCAGTTGTTTATCGGCTCGATCCGCATGCTGGCCGCGGCCATCGACGAAAAGGACCCGTACACCCGCGGCCATTCCGGGCGCGTGGCCAAGTATTCGGTGATCATCGGCGAGCAGATGGGCCTGGACGCGGAGGCGCTGGACAAACTGCGCATCTCCGCGCTGCTGCACGACGTGGGCAAGATTGGAATCGACGACCGCGTGCTGAAGAAGCCCGGGGCGCTGACCGACGAGGAATTCCATATCATGAAGCAGCATCCAGTAAAGGGCGCCAACATCATGCGGCCCGTTCCGCAGTTGAAAGAGATGCTGCCGGGAATCGAGCTGCACCACGAATGCGTGGACGGGCGCGGCTACCCCTACGGGCTGAAAAAAGAGCAGATTCCGATGATGGCGCGGATCATCGCGGTGGCGGACACCTTTGACGCCATCACCACCAACCGTCCCTATCAATCCGCAATGGACCTGGATTTCGCCCTGAAGCGGGTGCGCGAGCTGGCGGGCACGCGGTTTGACCCGGAGATTGTGACCGCCATGGAACACGCCGCGCTCACCGGCAAACTGAAGCTCAGCGCAACTCTGGTGGAAGTCTGATTTCCCGGCCCGCCGCTCCACCGAAAGAGCCCTGCATCTCGTGCCGCCCGCCCGAACCCGGCGGGCGCCCGTGCGCCTTCTGCTAAGATGGAGCCATGATCACGCTGTTTGGACCGCCGGAGCCCACCCTCGCCGAGCGCCTGAGAAAATCCGTCAGCCGCACGCGCGATGTGCTGACCATGCCGCTGGGCGAATTGCTGGCGGGCGGGCAGAAAATCGATGAGGCGCTCCTGAAAAAACTGGAGACGGCGCTGCTCTCCGCGGACCTGGGGGTGCGCACCACGCGCGAGGTGCTGGCCACGCTGCGCGAGGATGCCGCTCAACAGAAGATCACGGACAGCGGCCAGGTGCGCGCGGAACTCAAAAAGCAACTCGAGCGCGTGCTGCGCGCGCCGGCCAGCAAGAACGGCGCCGTGGATGCCGCGCCGGCGGTGATTTTTGTGGTGGGAGTAAACGGCACCGGCAAGACCACCACCATCGGAAAGCTCGCCAACCGCCTGAAGAAAGAAAACCGCAGCGTGCTGCTGTGCGCCGCAGATACCTTTCGCGCTGCGGCCATCGAGCAATTGGAAATCTGGGCGCGGCGCAACGGCGTGGAAATGATCCGCCAGAAAGCCGGCGCGGATCCCGCGGCCGTGGTCTTCGATGCCATGGCGGCGGCCCGGGCGCGCGGGGTGGACGTGGTGATCGTGGATACCGCGGGACGGCTGCACACCAAATCCAACCTGATGGCGGAACTCGAAAAGATGAAGCGCACCGCGGCCAAACAGGTGCCCGGGGCTCCCCATGAAGTGCTGCTGGTGCTGGATGCCACCACCGGACAGAACGGCCTGGTGCAGGCTCGGGAGTTCACCGAACATGCCGGGGTGACCGGACTGGTGCTGACCAAACTCGACGGCACGGCCAAGGGTGGAATTGCCGTGGCCATCGTGCGCGAACTAAACCTTCCCATCCGTTTTGCCGGCACGGGAGAGCAGATTGACGACCTGGTGCCGTTCGATCCCGCCACGTTTGTGAATTCCCTGCTGGACTGAGGCGCGATGGGCGCGGCGGAAACTTCCGAACACGTCTCTCCACCCGGCGGCGATCCCGCTCAGGATTTCAAATGGATGGCGCGGGCGCTGGCGCTGGCCCGCAAGGGCGAGGCGCTGGCGCATCCCAATCCCATGGTGGGCGCCATTGTGGTGGCCGGAGGACGCGAAGTGGGCCGCGGCTTCCACACCTTCGATGGCGTGAAACACGCGGAGGTTCTGGCGCTGGAGGAAGCCGGCGGCCGGGCGCGCGGCGCCACTCTTTATCTCAATCTCGAGCCGTGCTGCCATACCGGCCGCACCGCGCCCTGCACGGACGCCATCCTGGCCGCGGGGATTCAGCGCGTCGTGGCGGCCATGGCGGACCCGAATCCGCGCATTTCCGGTAAGAGTTTCGAGTTGCTGCGCCGCGCGGGAGTGGAAGTGGTGGGCGGAATCCTGGAAGCAGACGCGCGGAGGCTGAACGAGGCTTTTGCGCGATGGATTCGCACCGGCCTGCCGCTGGTGACTCTCAAAGTGGCGCTGACCCTGGACGGCAAGATCGCCCTTCCGCGTCCGCCGGCTTTGGGCCGCCGGCCGGCGCGGGGAAAAAGGATACCAGCTCCGGCCAAGGATCGCTGGATCACCTCTGAGGTGTCGCGCGCGGAAGTGCAGCGCATGCGGCACGCGGCGGACGCGGTGGTCACCGGCATCGGCACGGTGATTGCCGATGATCCCTTGCTCACGGATCGCACCGGTTTTCCCCGGCGCCGCCCGCTGGTGCGCGTGGTGCTGGATTCTCATTTGCGCTTGCCGTTGAATTGCAAGCTGGTTCGTTCCGCTGCGGGAGATGTGTTGGCGTTGACGCGCCGGTCGGAAAATTCGGCCAAGGCCTGGGAACTCGAACAGGAGGGCGTGGAGACGCTGTGCATTCTCCGCGAGCCGGCGCGGCACAGCCAGGGCGGAAAGCGGAAGGCGATAGGCGCTCCGGGCCTGCCCGTGGGGGAAGTTTTCCGCGCGCTCGGTGAACTGGAATTGCTCAACGTGATGATCGAAGCCGGACCGCGGCTCACGGCGGCCGCGCTGGCCTCGGATGTGGTGGATAAGGCGGTATTGTTTTACGCTCCGCGTTTTCTGGGTGGAACGGCGCTGGATATGCTGCCGCGCGGAGGGGCCAGCGGCAGCGCCCGCTCCGAAGTGCTTGCGGGCATGCCACACTTGCATCACGTGACCCTGCAACGCTTCGGGCCGGATTTTGCCGTGGAAGGATACGTGCGCGATGTTTACGGGGATCATTGAACAGCAGGGAGTCATCAGCGCGCTCGAGCGCGGAGCGGAGGGCGGGCGTTTGCGCGTTCGCGCGCCGCAGGTGGCTCCGCAGCTCGCCGTGGCCGCGAGCATCGCGGTGAATGGCTGCTGCCTGACGGTGGTGGAAACGACCGCGGAGGAATTCGCGGCGGATCTATCCGGCGAGACGCTGCGGCGCACATCGTTCGGCGAACTTCGCGCGGGTGTGCCGGTAAACCTGGAGCGTCCGATGACCGCCGGAAAAGAATTCGGCGGGCATTTTGTGCAAGGCCACGTCGATGGCGTCGGCCGCGTAGCGCGCATCGCGCCCGAAGGGGAAAACTGGTGGCTGGGAGTTCGGCTGCCGGAGCAGTTGGCACTCTACGTGGCCATGAAAGGCTCGATTGCGCTGGACGGCGTCAGCCTGACGGTGGCGGGCTACAGGGAGGGAGTGGTGGAAACGGCCATCATTCCCTATACCTACGCACACACGAATATCGGACGCATGGCACCGGGCGACGCGGTGAACGTGGAGTGCGACATCCTGGCGAAATACGTGGAGCGCGCGCTGGAGATGCACGGCCGAGGAACTCCTACCCGGCTCACCATTGCCGAACTTCGCGGTCAGGGCTTTTGAACCGATTTCACCGCTGTGATCTCCACGCCTCTGCGTTCCCTCTCATCGCCGGATTGAAACGCTGGGAAGCAGAGAGGCCGAGCAGCGTGGGAGATGCCCAGATTCAGGTGGAACCCTGCCGGGGCACGCTGCTTTTTTCCCGCGCGCCGCGGAAATAGAGGACCAAGCCAAATGCGATGGCGGCGAGCGAAGCCCCTGCCACCTTCACCACGAAAAGCCACTTATTGGCCACCTCGGCCGGAGGAATCACCGAAAACACGATGGCCGCCAGAGTGACCACAAAGGCCAGGCCGGCGACCAGCCAAACTCCCGGCTTGCCGCCGGGGATGAGCACCGCCCTGCGGTTTTGCGTCCGGTCCTCCCGCCCGGCCAGTTGGATGGCTGCGGCGTACATGTAGAGGAACGGGATGAAGTATAGGATGACCGCGATCGACACCAGGCCCTGATAGGCGCCCTGCGTGGTCTCGTTGATCTGGCTCACCAGCAGCACCGCCCCGGAAATACCGGCTTGCACCAGAATGGAGACGTGGGGCGTCTTCCAGCGCGGGTGAATCTTGCCGAATGGCCGGGGCAGATATCGGTCGATGCCCACCACAAACGGCACTCGCGATACTCCCGCCACGGTGGTCCCCACGCCCCCGGCATTGCCCACGGAAACCAGCAGCGCCGCAACCACTCCAACGATGCCGGCGCGCAGCAGCCCGGAGCCATGCGTGATGGCCTGGAAAACGCCGCTCTTGGGGTCCACCTGTTCGGCGGGAATCAGAGTAAGCAGAGCCAGTGTCCCCAGAATGTAAATCGCCGCGATCAGGATTCCCGACCCCAGGATGGCCCGCGGCAGCGTGCGTTGTGGCTCGCGGATTTCTTCGCTCATCGCCGACACCAGCTCGAGCCCGGTGAAGGCGAAAGCAATTTGGGACCAGAAATTCACCGTATCCCAGTTCCACGCCGGCAGCATGTTGGACCAGGTGAAGCGCGTCAGCGAGCCGTGCTCGAACCAGAGGATTCCGGCCACGGCGGTCAGAATCAGCAGGGGGGCGTAAGTGCCCACGCCTCCGGCGTTTTGAAGCCACTTGCCGATATTGAGCCCAATTACATTCAGCCAAACGGCGACAATCAGCAGGAGGAAAGAGCCGGTCAGTAGAAAGGTGCGGTCTTGTGCCAGGCCTGCGCCGCCCTCCCCCACGATGTATGCGCTCATGGCGGCGCTGGCCAGCAGCAGCCCCGGAAAGTAGAACACCGAGTAGATCCAGTAGGACCAGCCGGCCACGAATCCGTGAAAATCTCCGAAAGCCTCTTTGGACCAGACATACAGTCCGCCCTCCTCGGGAAAGCGCGTGGAAAGCTCGCTGATCACCAGCGCGGTGGGAACAAAAAAGAGGGCCGCGGCCAGCACCCAAAGGCTGATGGAAGAGGTGCCGTTATGCGCCGCTGCGGCAATCCAGCGCGGGCCGAGCACCGCGGCGATATTGAACAGCAGCACATCCCAGAAGCCCATCACCCGCCGCAGTTCTTTTTTCGCGTCCGCAGCAGGCGTGCCCGCCCCGCTCATACGGTTACGTCCAGCGCCGGGATCAGGGCGTCCTGGAGCAGGAAGTTGCGTAGCAGCGGCTCGTGAGAGGCTTCGAATTGCGCCCAGGGACCGAAGAAAGCGACGCGGCCCTCCTGGAGAAAGACCACGCGGTCCGCGAGCTTCTGGGCGAGATGCGTGTCGTGGGTCACCACGATGGAAGTCTTGCGGAAGGATTCCTTCAATTTGCGGATCAGCTCGCTGATGTGTCCCGCCATGATGGGATCCACCATGGTGGTGGGCTCGTCATAGAGAATGGCCTCCGGCTCCTGCGCCAGCACCCGGGCGATGGCCACCGCGCGCTTCATTCCCGTGCTTAGGTCGGCGGGAAGGCGGTCTGCAAACGGCGTGACCTCGAGGAGTTCGAGCAGCTCATTCACGCGCCGGTCAATGACCCCAGCCGGCAGGTCTGCGCGGTTCTCCAGGGGAAATGCCACGTTTTCGCGCACGGTGAGGGAATCAAAGAGCGCCCCGGACTGGAACACCATTGCCACGCGCAGGCGGATGGCGGCGAGCTGCTGCTCGTCCCAGCCGGTGATTTCCTGGCCGCCGACCCAAACCTCCCCAGCATCCGGTTTCAGAAAGCCAAGGATGTGCTTCAGCGTCACCGACTTCCCTACCCCGCTGCGGCCCAGGATCACGCAGGTCTCGCCGGGGTCCACGTGAAAGCTGACCTCGTCGAGGACCGCGTGGTCGTCGAAAGCCTTGCTGACGTGGCGGAATTCTATGAAGTGGTCAGCCATGGCCGCCGCTTACGCCCCGGGAACACCACGAAAACCGGAATGCAAATCCCCCGCCCCGCTCGAGAGGACAGACTCCTAACCCTCCAGATCCGCGCGGGCACGCTCGTAATCCTCCGGGGCGTTCAGATTCTGGAAGAGAACGCCGCGCGGGTCAAAGGGAAGAATGTCTTGCGCGAGGATGCGCTCCACACCTGCGGCCTCGACCGCCTGCGTGACCTTCAGGACGCCGCGTTCAAGCTGCTCGCGGATTGGCCCGGCACCCTCTCGATGGTAGGCGGCGCACAGTGGCTCCGGCCCGGAGCCGCCCACCGGGAGCACCACCCGGGCGCTCGAGGCGCGGGCGCGCCCGATGAGGTAACACAGCCACTTGGCGGTCAGATACGGAAGGTCGCAGGCCACGATCAGATTCCACGGAGCTGACGTGTGAGCGAGCGCGGTAACGATGCCTCCGAGCGGTCCCAGGTGGGGCTGCTCATCGGCCAGAGCGGGAAAACCAAACTGAGCGTAGCGTTCCGGCGGGCCGACAATCGAAACCGAATCACACGCTGAGGCCAGCAGACGCGCCGCGCGCACCACCAGCGGCGTGCCGCTGATCTCCAGCAGCCCTTTTTCGCGGCCCATGCGGCTGCTGTGGCCTCCGGCCAGCACGAATCCGCCACAGGCTGGAGGGGTGGAAGGGGTCATGCGACGGAAGGGGATGCTAACTGCTCGCGGCAGGCGCGGCGAAAGCCGGAAGCGACACGGTGAAGCGGCAGCCCTTCCCGGTGCGCAGCGGGCTCTCCCAGGAAATGGCACCGCGCAGGCGTCCCAGGCATTCCTCCGCCTCGGCGAGCCCCTGGCCCTTGCAGCCCGGCTTGGTGCTGAAACCGCGGGCAAAGATCTTGGACATGTAGGGCCCGGCGATTCCTGCGCCTTCGTCCGTGATTTCAACCACCACCTGCCCGGCCTGCTCGTGCAGGTTGATGCGCACCAAACCGCAGTTGGGCGTAGCCTCCAGGGCATTGCGCAAGACTTGATAGAGGATCTGGCGCACGGCCGGCTCCGGCCCGCGTACCGCCAGATTCTCTGCGGTGCGGGAGAGTTCAATCTCCGCATTGCGCCGGGCAATCAATTCCGCCATTTCACGGATCAGCGTTTGCATTAATTCAGGCACGCTGATGGGGGCTCCGCGCGAGTCCACTTTCTGCTTCGGCAGCAGAGATCTGGAGGGGCTGGCCATCGCTCCGTACTCCGAGTCGCGCAACGCTCTACCGGGATTCTGCCATAAGTGGGGCTGGGATGGGTAAACACCTTTTGCGGGGAGCGCGGGAGAGCCTTGAGAGATTCACAGCAGCAAGCATGCGTGGGGCGATGGGAACCCGGGGGCGATGGCGCATTTGCCTTGATACCAGCAACGTATTGAAAATAAAAGCGTTGTTCAAGCTATGGGGAACCGGGCGAGCTTCCCAAGCCTCGACTGGGCTTGACAGTCGGGAGCGACGTGGATACTATTAGCACTCGCAGGCGAGGAGTGCTAATCCTCGCCAGCGGTGTTTCAAAGGTCCGCAAGACGCGATTCTCACCATTTGGAGGAAATAGCGATGCCAGTCAACGTTACCCCGCTGCACGACCGCGTGCTCGTGAAGCGGATTGAGGAGAAGGAGTCCGTGCGCGGAGGAATCATCATCCCCGACACGGCCAAGGAGAAACCGCAGGAGGGAGAAGTGATCGCCGTGGGAGCCGGGAAGCGCGAGAAGGGCGAGCGCATTCCGCTGGACGTGGCTACGGGCGACCGCATCCTCTTCGGGAAGTACAGCGGCACGGAAATCCGCCTGGATGATCAGGAATACCTGATCCTGCGGGAGGAAGAAATCCTGGCCAAGCTGGGCTCAGCCGCCAAGGCGGCAAGGAAATAACCCCGCCCCGGAGCAGCCGGCCCGGCGAAGGCAGCCCGCAGGGCGGGCGGCCCACTCGCGCGGAGGCGGACCCGGGGCCCAACCGAATTCTGCACAGACAGATTTCAAGGAGGAACGAGAACCATGGCGAAGACGATTGTCACTGGCGAGAATTCACGCCAGGCGATCCTGCGGGGCGTCAACATCCTGGCGGATGCGGTGAAGATCACGCTGGGACCCAAGGGCCGCAACGCGGTGATCGAGAAGAAATTCGGGGCGCCGGTGATTACCAAGGACGGGGTCACCGTAGCCAAGGAAATCGAGCTGAAAGATTCGCTCGAAAACATGGGAGCGCAAATGGTGCGCGAGGTGGCGTCGAAGACCTCGGACGTAGCCGGCGACGGCACCACCACCGCCACGGTGCTGGCCCAGGCCATCTTCCGCGAGGGCGTGAAGACGGTGGCCGCGGGGGCCAATCCGATGGCGCTGAAGCGCGGGATTGACCGCTCGGTCGAGACCGCCATCGAGGAAATCAAGAAGTTTCACCGCGACGTGAAGGGCGACATGATCGCGCAGGTGGGCACCATCAGCGCGAACAACGACAAGCAGATCGGCTCGATCATCGCCGAGGCCATGAAGAAGGTGGGCAAGGACGGAGTGATTACCGTGGAGGAGTCCCGCACCATGGAGACCACTCTGGAAGTCGTGGAAGGAATGCAGTTCGACCGCGGCTACCTCTCCCCCTACTTCGTCACTGATGCGGAGCGCATGGAGTGCATCATCGAAGACGCGCGCATCCTGATCCACGAAAAGAAAATCAGCTCGATGAAAGACCTGCTGCCGCTGCTCGAGAACATCGCCAAGATGGGCAAGCCGCTGATCATCATCGCCGAAGACGTCGAGGGTGAAGCCCTGGCGACCCTGGTGGTAAACAAGCTCCGCGGCACCCTGCAGTGCGCCGCGGTGAAGGCTCCCGGCTTTGGCGACCGGCGCAAGGCGATGCTCGAGGATATCGCCACGCTCACCGGCGGCAAGGCCATCACCGAAGACCTGGGCATCAAGCTGGAAAACGTGCGGGTGGAAGACCTGGGCCGCGCCAAGAAGATCGTGATCGACAAGGACAACACCACGATCGTCGAGGGCTCCGGCAAGGCATCCGAGATCGAAGGGCGGGTGAAGCAAATCCGCGCGCAGATCGAGGAGACCACCTCGGACTACGACCGCGAGAAGCTGCAGGAGCGCCTGGCCAAGCTGGTGGGCGGAGTCGCGGTGATCAAGGTGGGCGCGGCAACCGAGACCGAGCTGAAGGAGAAGAAGGCTCGCGTCGAAGACGCCATGCACGCCACCCGCGCCGCGGTCGAAGAAGGCATCGTGCCGGGCGGCGGTGTGGCCCTGGTGCGCTGCATCCCCGCGCTCGATAAGCTCAAGCTGAAGGAAGACGAAGCGATCGGCGTGAACATCGTCAAGCGCGCGCTCGAAGAGCCCATGCGCCAGATTGCCCAGAACGCCGGGCACGAAGGCGCGGTGGTGGTCGGGCGCATCCGCGAGGCCAAGGACGATAACTTCGGCTTTGACGCGGAAACAGGCGACTACGGCGACATGGTGAAGGCCGGCATCATTGACCCGGCCAAGGTCACCCGCCTGGCGCTCCAGAACGCCTCCTCCATCGCCGGCCTGATGCTGACCACCGAAGCCCTGGTGGCCGAGTTGAAGGAAGACGAGAAGAAAGCCCCGGCCGGCGGTGGTCCCGGCGGCCCGGGCGGCATGGGCGGCATGTACTAAGCTGAATCGGCGGAAGCTGGAAAGGGCGCCCCGAGGGAATCGGGGCGCCCTTTTTCTTGGAGTGCGGCGGCTTGACGCCGCTTTCCTGTTGGCTCGCTGGCACACCAGTCATCCCGCCCTTTCCAGGTGCGCTATGATAGGTGGTCCATCGGCCGGACACCCGTATGAGCGAGCGCCCATTCTGCAGCGTGGAAGAGGCCCTGGAAGAAATCCGCCAGGGCCGCATGATCGTTCTCGTGGACGACGCGGACCGCGAAAACGAAGGCGACCTGTGCATGGCGGCGGAAAAGGTGACGCCGGACGCCATCAACTTCATGGCGCGGTTTGGGCGCGGGCTGGTGTGCCTCTCGCTGACCGAAGAGCGCTGCGAGGAACTAAACCTCTCCATGATGGTGGCGCAGAACACCTCGAGCTATGGAACGCCGTTTTGTGAATCCATCGAGGCCCGGCGCGGTGTGACCACCGGAATCAGCGCCGCGGATCGCGCCACCACCATCCTCACAGCGATTGATCCCAAAACGAGGCCGGCGGACCTGGCCCGCCCGGGACACGTGTTTCCGCTGAAGGCGCGGCGCGGGGGCGTGCTGGTGCGCGCCGGGCAGACTGAAGCCAGCGTGGACCTGGCGCGCTCCGCCGGGCTATCTCCCGCCGGCGTCATCTGTGAAATCATGAACGACGACGGCACCATGGCCCGCGTGCCGGAATTGACCGAGTTCTGCCGGCGGCACGGGCTGAAGCTGCTGACCATCGCGGACCTGATCCGCCACCGCATGCAGCACGAACGGCACATGCACCGGGTGGCCGAGGGCGCGCTGCCCACCCGCTTCGGCGAGTTCCGCATGATTGTCTACCGCAGCGAAGCGGACGACGAACTGCACGTGGCGCTGGTGAGGGGAGAACTGCCCGGGGCAGACGGCCAGCCGCCGCCGCTGGTGCGGCTGCATTCGCACTGCCTCACGGGAGACGTGCTGCACTCCACCGCCTGCGATTGCGCGGAATTGATTGAGCATTCGCTGGAGCGCATTGCGGCGGAAGACCGCGGGGTGTTTGTCTATCTGCATCACCGCGGGCGCGGCTTCGGGGTGGATTCGAGCGGCGCAACCGAGGGGCAAATGCCCCGGCTGCGTTACCACAAGCGCGAGCATCTGGATAATGATCTCGATCGGCAGCGCATGGTGCAGCGCGAAAGCGGCATCGGCGTTCAAATCCTGCTGGATTTGGGGCTCTCCAAGGTGCGCGTGCTGACCAATCATCCGCGCAAAGTGGTGGCCCTCGATGGTTACGGCCTGTCCATCGCGGCGCAGGTGCCCATCCCGGTGGGCTCCCCGGCCAAACCCGGCGGCGCACAAAAACCCACGCACCAATTGTTGTGAGCGCGGCTGGATCCATGCTTCGTGATCTCGTTCTCCTGGCGCTGCTCGCAGTGCTCGCCTTCATATTTCCGAAGACCGTGCTGGGCATCGAGGGCATCTGTGGGCTCGGCACGCTGGCGCTGTTTCTGGTGGAGCGCGGCATGACCCGCAAGTGGTGAGCACGGCATCGCCGCGATCAGGCAATTGGAACATACTGGCCGGCGCGGAGGATCCGAATCGCCCAATCCGCGTGGGGCAAGCCGGAGTTTTGCAGGGCTTCCACTTCTCTCTCCAATTCGTATTCCACGCGGCGGATCGAGGGTTGGCCGTCGTCCACGAGCAGGTAGGAAGCGCGGATATCTCCGTCGTAGGGCATGCTGACGCTGCCGCTGTTGGCCACGGTCATGCCGGGAAGCTGGCGGATGAACGGGCGGTGAATGTGGCCATACACCACGAGGGAGGCGTTGAGGCTGCCATAGGCTGCGGCCAACTCCGCGTCGGAAGACTCCACGAGCGGTGAGCGCCACAGGTCGTTGGGGCTGGCATGGACGAGTGCCATCGAGCCGCGGCGTTCGACCTTCGGCAGAGATTTCAGCCATGCGATGCGTTCCGGGCCGAGCGCGGCAACCGCCGGCGGGATCATTTCCGCAATGGTATTGAACAACGCTTGCAGCTTCGGCGCTTTGGCGGCGTAGGCGGTCAAGGCTTCGGGCGCCCAGAGCACCTCGTCGGTATTGCCGCAGACCCCGGGCCAGCCGAGCGCACGGATTTTGTCCACCACTTCTGCGGGGCGGGCGCCCCCCTGGGCCAGATCTCCACCGTGCAGAATCAAATCCGGCGAATTACGTTTCAGGTCTTCGAGCACGGCATCAAACGCCGTCAGGTTGCCGTGAATGTCGGAGACGATGGCGACGCGCATGAGGTTCCGGCTGGAAGCCAGAGTGTACACGAGGCGGCAGAGACTTCCGAATTGGCCGGGACGCGCTGCTCTCGGTGTGCGGGATTGAAGCCAATGCGGAAGAGCACAGACGAGAATGCCTGTGCTACTTCGGCGGGACTACAGGGACAACGATATAGGGACGGATGCGGTTGAGCGCCCGGCGGGTGAAGCGCGGGAGAGCGAGCAGGTCTTCCGGCCGGTGGAAGGGACCGCTCCGCTCGCGGAAGAGGAGGATCTGGGCCGCGGTGGCCGGGCCGATGCCCGGAAGTTGCTCAAGTTCCGCCGCAGTGGCGGTGTTCAAGTCAATCGGATGGTCGGGATGTCTGTGGAACCGGTCCACCACGGAATCACGGAGATCGGTGAGGGGAGCGGCGAGCGGCCCGGCCATTTCCGGTCGCAGCCAGAACGCCAGTCCGAGGTAGACCGCGGCCGCGGCCAGCACCGCGACCAGGCGTGTTCTGCGCGGCGGGTGAGCAGCGCCAGCATCCGACGCGTCAGTCCGCGGAGAGGAGTTTCCCCTGGGCATCGTACACCTGCACATCGCCGAAGAGGCGCGCCTGCTCCCCAATCTGCCCGGCATCTCCGACCAGAATAATTTGTGAATTTGAGGAATCGAAATAGGCCCGGGCCGCGGCGATCACCTCTTCCGCGGTGACGGCGCGAATCTTGTCGCGATAGGTCTCCAGGTAGTCCTCAGGCAGCTCATTCACATACACGGTGGCGAGCTGGCCGGCCAGCCCATCGAGCGTGGCGATGCCCAAAGAAAAGACGCCGCTCAGGTACGCGCGGGCGTCGGAGAGTTCGTCGTCGCGCACCGGCAGGGCGCGAATGCGATCGAGTTCGTAGAACATCTCCGTGAGCGTAGCGGCCACCACCTCGTTCCGCACCGCCGCGTGCACGCTGAAATACCCGTGGCGGCGCAGCGCGGTCAGTCCGCTGCGCGGGCTGTAGGTGTAACCCTTCTGCTCGCGGATGTTGGCCACCAGGCGGGAATGGAAGGCGCCGCCGTAAATGGCGTTGGCCAGGGTGAGCCGCAGCCAGTCGGGATGGTTGCGGGTGATGGCCAGGTTGGCCGCGGCGATCTGTGTTTGGACGGCGCCGGGCACGTGAACCAGCCACACGTGACGCCCGAAGTGCGAGGGCAGGGGCACTTCATCGGGCTGTTCCACCTGCGGGCCGGACCAGCCGCTGAAGGCGCGTTCGAGCTGCTCGACGAACTGCGTGGCAGAAAAGTCTCCCACCGCCAGCAGCAGCGCGTTGGCAGGCGAATAATGGATCTGGTGGAACTCGGCAATCTGCTCGCGGGAGGTGGCGGCTACTTGTTCTTCCGTGGGAGCCACGATGGCGTAGGGATGTTCGCCGAAGAGGACTTTGCGCAGCCGCTCGGAAGCCAGAAACGCGGGCGAGGTGCGCTCCAGGCGCACCGCCTCCACGGCGTTGCCGCGCTCGCGCTCGAAGGGACCGATGGGGAAAGCGGGATGGCGCGCCAGGTCCGCAACCATGGCCAGCAGTTCCGGGGAAAACTCCGAGAGGCCGGTGGCGGCGATCCAACTGGCGTCCGCTCCGGCGCCCGCACCAAGTTCCGCGCCGATGCGGCGCAGTTCGTCGTCCACGGCGTTTTCCGAGCGCGTGGCGGTGCCGGTGCGCAGCAGCGCGCTGGTCAGTTCCGCGACGGCGGGATCGGTGATGGCGGCCATGGCCTTGCCGCTGCGGATAAAGAGTTGGATGGAGAATTTGGGGATGGTATGGCGCTCCACCAGGTGTACGGCAATGCCGCAGGAGAGCTGAGCCGCGGCACGCTCCGGCCAAACAACGGGGCGCTCGGCGGTCAGCGGCGGGGTCAGCGGAGAAATGGGCGCGACGACATCAGTGGCCATCCTGGGCTCCTCTAGTCCGCGGCCTGCGGCGGCGCGCTCTTGGTTGCCGGCAGGCGGAAAATGATGGCACGGTTCTGCGGACGCAGCACGCGGGACGCCGCCGCATGCACCTGCTCCGGCGTGACACGCAGGAATTCATCGAGAATGGTGTTGACCAGTTTCGGGTCGCCATCGAAGAGCGTGAAACACGCCAGCAGGTGCATCAGGCCAAAGCGCGGGACGTGTCCTCCCATGCCGCCTTCGAGCGCGGAATAATAATCGGAGCGCAATTTCACTTTGCACTCTTCCAGTTCCGCGGCGGGCAGGGGCCGGGCGCAAAGATCCGCGATCACCTGGTCGAAAGCGGAGAGCACTTGCTCGGGCGTATGATCCATCTTGTGCAGGATGCGCGTGACCATCTGCATTGGGCCGTTGTAATCGAAGAGGTCACCCATCGGATAGTGGATTCCTCCGGCGGTCTCCAGCGCCATCTGGCGTTCCAGCACCAGGGAACGATGCACGCGCCCCGCGCGGCCCCCATGCAACGCGCAATCGGCCAGGGCCAGGGCATACCAATCCGGGGAGCGGCGCGGGGGCGCGTGGTAGCCGATGGCCATGGCGGGCAGAGTTCCCAGGCGTTCCTCCACGGTGCCGCGCCGCTCTTCCGTTTGAGGCGGCTCGCTGACATCCGCAGCCGGAGGCGCGGGGCCGCGCGGGATGGGGCCAAAATGCTTTTCCGCGAGATCGAAACCGGCGGCAGGCTCCACGTCCCCCAGCACCAGCAGCACGGCATTATTCGGTGTGTAGTAGGTGCGGAAGAAGACTTGGACGTCATCGAGCGTGGCGGCGTCCAGATCCTGGAAATCGCCGTAGAAATTGTGGGCGTTGGCCCAGTTGCGATTGGCGATGGGCGGAAGGTCCAGCCAGGGGAAGCCGCCGTACGGCTGATTGAAAACGTTCATGCGGACTTCCTCTTTCACCACGTCGCGCTGGTTGCGCAGGTTTTCATCGTCCACGCGGAGAGAGCGCATGCGATCCGCTTCC
>Ga0335083_10004734_pt1 | contig 17288 bp, 14 predicted proteins | sample Lox_Sample_42_FD_206716 | JGI IMG/M metagenome (GOLD analysis project Ga0335083, IMG submission 206716) | Soil microbial communities from Loxahatchee National Wildlife Refuge, Florida, United States - Lox_Sample_4.2 | ecosystem: Environmental > Terrestrial > Soil > Wetlands | place: USA... | reverse complement strand
TCCTTCCGTTGGCCGGATGTTAAGAGCATTCGATAACCCGGTGACGTCCGTGATCTGCAGGCTGGTGGATTGTCCGGGCGGCGTCGTGGAGGGCGACGATGGCGACGTTGGCTCGGGAGCCGACCCGGTCACCGTCCCCGGCGCCAGCCGCACATCCCGCACCCGAAGCGATGTGCTGCTCGGCGGAATCGCCCAGGCTTCCGTATAAACCGTGCTGCCATTGCTGTTGTACTGTACCGTGTAAACGGCTGGAGTGTCGGCATTGGTGGTGGGAACAAGCTGCACGTACAGGATGCCATTCGTGATCTGCAGTTGTTCCACCGAGGCGGCGATGTTAGACGTGTCCGACGCCTCGAAGCTTTGCCAGGAAATGGTCAGGACGCCGTTGAAACGGCTCCCGTCCGAATTGAACAAGACGTCCTGAATGGTCGTCACAGGCGGAGTGGCCCCTAGCTTCAGGCCGAACCCCAAGGTGGCGCATAAGAGCCACCGCCGGAAACCGAACATGCTGCCTCCAGTAAAGTTTGAGATCGGATCGGCGAGGAGCACAAATCCGGCTTCAGATTAAGCGCACGCCGCGCCCCAGCCACATGCGCGGTGCACGCTTCGGCCAAGGAAGCTTTTGAATTGGAAGGCGTTGCGGTGCAACAATTTTAGTGGAAGGTTTGTGACTCGCGCTCAATCCGATCCACGCCCAGATAAGGCCGTAGAACTTCCGGAACCATCACGCTGCCATCGGCCTGCTGATAATTCTCGATAATCGCCACCCACGTCCGTCCGATTGGCAACCCGCTTCCGTTCAAGGTGTGAACGAACTCGGCCTTGCCCTTGCCGGACTTAGCGCGAATTGATGCGCGCCGCGCTTGATAGGCCTCGCAGTTGGAGCAGGAAGAGATTTCCTTATAGCCGTTCTGGCCGGGCAGCCAGACTTCCACGTCATACGTCTTGGCGGCCGATGCTCCCAGGTCGCCGGTGGAGAGCGCCACGGTGCGAAACGGAAGGCCCAGCCGCTTGAGAATGTCTTCCGCGTCGGCGGTCATTTTCTCCAGCTCTTCATAGCTTTGCTCGGATCGTGTAAACTTCACCATCTCCACTTTGTGAAACTGGTGCACTCGAATGATCCCGCGCACGTCGCGACCGTAGGACCCTGCTTCGCTGCGGAAACACGGCGTGTAGGCGCAGAGCCGGATGGGCAGATCGTCGGCGTTCAGCGTTTCGTCGCGGAACAAATTGGTTACCGGCACTTCCGCCGTCGGCGCCAGCCAAAAGTCGTGATTCTCCACCTTGAACAGATCGTCCTTGAACTTGGGAAGCTGCCCGGTTCCAAACAAGCTCGCGGAATTGATCAGACAGGGCGGAAAAACTTCGGTGTAGCCATGCTCGCGCGTGTGAACATCCAGCATGAAGCTCATCAGCGCGCGTTCCAGCTTGGCGCCCACGCCCCAGTACACGGCAAAGCGGGCGCCGGTGATCTTGGCGGCGCGCTCCAGATCCAGGATTTTCAACTCCGGGCCCAGGTCCCAGTGCGCCTTAGGCTCGAAATCGAATTGCCGCGGCGTACCCCAGCGGCGCACCTCGACGTTGTCGTCGGAGCTGCGGCCGATCGGGACCGATTCGTGCGGAATGTTGGGAATCCCGGCCAGCAGATCGCGAAATTGTTCATCCAGGACTTTGACTTTTTCGTCCAGTACCGCAATGCGCTCGCCCATCGCCCGCATCGCCTGTTGACGTTCGCTCGTATCGACGTTCTGTTTTCGAAGCTTGCTGATTTCCTGGCTCTCGGCGTTGCGCTGCGCCTTGAGCTGCTCAGTCTCCGTCACCGCGGCCCGGCGCTCGCCATCCATCTCTCGGAACTGCGCCACATCCAATTGGAATCCGCGCGTCGCCAACCGCGCCGCATAGGCGTCCAGATTGGCCCGGAATTGAGACAAATCATGCATTAGCGTTGGCCCGCCGTTAACTGTGCGCCCGAAATTATCGCTCGGAGATCGGCACCCAGGGCTGGCCCACCGGTTTGCCGATATAGTCCGCGCGCGGCCGGATCAGCCGATTGTTGCGATACTGCTCCAGCACGTGCGCCGTCCATCCCGACATGCGGCTCACAGCGAAGATCGGCGTGTACAGATCGATCGGAATACCAAGCGAGTAGTAAGTCGACGCCGAGTAGAAGTCCACGTTGGCGTTCAGCCCCTTCTGCTGCTTGATCATTTCTTCGATCTTTTTCGACGTCAGATACAGATCCAAGTGACCAGTGCGACGCCCCAGCTCCTCGGACAAAGCGCGCAGATGCGTTGCCCGCGGATCCTCGGTGTGATAAACGCGATGTCCGAAGCCCGGCACTTTTTTCTTGTTGGCCAGCATGTCCTGCACGTGCGCCACGGCCGCCTTCTCGTTTCCAGCCTCCAGCAACATCCGAATCACTTCTTCGTTCGCGCCTCCATGCAGCGGTCCCTTCAGCGCGCCAATGGCCGACGTTACCGCCGAATGAATATCGGACAGCGTGGCCGCTGTGACGCGCGCCGCGAACGTGGATGCGTTCAATTCGTGATCGGCGTGCAGGATCAGCGCGATGTCGAACACATGTTCCATCACGTCATCCGGCTTGCTTCCAGTCAACGTGTACAGGAAGTTGGCCGCGAAGCCCAGCTTGGGATCTCCCTCAACTACCGGTTTCCCAGTGCGCACCCGGTCGAACGTGGTCACGATGGTCCCGGTTTGCGCCATCAATCGCGTGGCCTTCTCGACGCTGGCTTCGATCGAATTGTCGCGCTCCTTGGGGTCGTACAGCGCGAGCATCGACACCGCGGTGCGCAGCACGTCCATGGGAGGCGATTTCGGCACGGTCCCCAGAAAGCTGGCCACTTCCTTGGGAATCGGCCGATATCGAACCAGATCCGCCTTTAACGCATCCAGTTCAGATTGCTTCGGCAGGCGCCCGTGCCAAAGCAGGTAGATGACCTCTTCAAAAGTCGCGTGATCGGCCAGGGTGTGGATGTTGAACCCCTGGTAGCTGAGGATTCCCTCGTCTCCGTCTATGAAGCAGATGCTGGACTCGGCGGCGACGATGCCCTCGAGCCCCGCTTGTGTAACTGGCATTTTTGCTGTCCCCTGTTGCTTGAGCATCGCGTCGGCTGGTACGTGCCGATGTGCGCCCAAGCTGCGAATCACCATTTTACAGGATTCCGAAGCCCGGCGAATTGGGAAATTGGGGAATGCGCATACTGTCCCCGGATTTACACTTCCGATTTACACTGAGCCTATGTACACACGCCGTGGTTTTCTCTCCGCCGCCGTGGGAACCGGCGTGCTCTTAGACGGTTGCCATCGCACTACCTCTACCAACCAATCCGCGCCCGCGGGCCCCGCTGACGTGACGCTGCGCATCGGCCCCGTTCTGGTCGACATTGCCAAGGACCACACCATCAGCACCACCGGGTACAATGGCAGCGTCCCCGGCCCGCTCATACGTCTTCACGAGGGCGTGCCTGTGACGGTCGACCTTTTTAACGACACCGACATTCCCGAGCTGGTCCATTGGCATGGGCAAATCATCCCGGCCGACGTCGACGGCGCGCAAGAGGAGAAAAGCCTGGAGGTCCCGCCGCACGGACACCTGCGCTATCGCCTGACCCCTATGCCCTCCGGCGCCCGCTTTGTTCACACCCACATCATGCCGATGTCGGACCTCAGCCGCGGAACTTACGGCGGCCAGTTCGCCTTCGTCTACATCGAACCGAAAAGCAATCCCGGCCAGTACGATCAGGAGATTTTCCTCGCCAGCCACGAATGGGAGCCGTTCTTCTCCACCGCCGAAGAAGAAGAGGAAGAACTGGACGCAGAGCAGCGCGAGCGCATGGCCGCCCAAAAGAAAGACGAAAAACCGAACGGCTGGGAGATCGGCTATCAGCGCTTCACTATCAACGGAAAATGCCTGGGCTTTGGCGAGCCGTTGCGCGTCAAAGAAGGACAGCGCGTCCTGTTCCACATCCTCAACGCCAGCGCCACCGAGAACATCCAACTAGCGCTCGCCGGACATGTGTTCCAAGTGATCTCTCTCGACGGAAACCCGGTGCCCCATCCCCAGCCGGTCGAGATTTTGGAGCTGGGCACGGCCGAGCGCGTTTCGGCCGTGGTCGAAATGAAAAACCCCGGCGTTTGGATCCTGGGAACTCCCAAAGACGACGACCGCATGAACGGCATGGGCATCGTCGTGGAATACGCCAACAAATCCGGCCAGCCGCGTTGGATCAAGCCCGAGAAAAAGCGCTGGGATTATTCGATCTTTGCCGACACCCGCGCCGCGCAAGCTCCGGACGAAACCATACCGCTGGCCTTCGGCAAGATCAACGGCGGCACCGAAGCGTTCAATCATTGGACCATCAACGGCAAGCAGTACGACGCGAATACTCCACCGCAGGTCCTGCACAAAGGCCGGCGCTACCGCCTGGTTTTCGACAACCAGACCGACGACGCCCATCCCGTGCACTTGCATCGCAACAGTTTCGAATTGACCAGCGTCAACAGCCAGCCAATCAGCGGAGTGCTGAAGGACGTCGTACTGGTGAAAGGTTTCAAGAAGATTGAAGCGGACTTCACGCCCGCCCTGGAAGGCTTGACGCTGTTTCACTGCCATCAACAGTTGCACATGGACTACGGCTTCAAGCACCTGTTCAATGTGACCTGAGCCGACTCCTCTATACTGGACTCATGAAAACTGCGATCGGGCTTTCCGTGGCAGCGCTACTTGCGCTCGTGCCGGCCTTCGCCCAACGAGGCGGCGAGCAGCGCGGAGGCGGGCAAAGCAACCGCGAAGTGGGCGGCAAGATTCCTTCCCACGGCCCTCCCGCCACCAAGCCTTCTCGGGCCAAGCAAAGCCCAGCCCCCCGTCCTCAAGCTCAGGCGCAGACCCGGGCACCCGAGCAAGCCAGGCCCGAGCCAGGCCGGGGGCCCACGCCGCCAGCCCCCCGCGGATTCGCCGACAAGCCCGGCCATCCCGATGTCCCCCACGTTCACTCCAACGGCAAATGGGTGGGACATGACTCCGGCCCGAACGATCCTCACTACCATCTCGATCGTCCTTGGGAACACGGACGTTTCACCGGCGGATTTGGCAAGTCGCACGTCTGGCGCATCCAGGGCGGAGGCCCGCAGCGCTTCTGGTTCTCGGGATTCTATTTCAGCGTCGCCCCTTACGACCTCGACTATGCCGCCGACTGGCTTTGGGACAGCGATCAAATCGTGATCTACGACGATCCGGACCACGTCGGTTGGTACTTGGCATACAACGTAAGGCTCGGCAGCTACGTGCACGTGATGTTCCTCGGCACCAGCTAGCTGCATATTCGCTAAAATTAAATTTGCACCAACTTTTCTTACACAACGACAACGTCCTCGACACCCATTCGAAGACCCTCTCGGCCGGCCAGACCGGCTTGTTGAACGGCTGGGGGGTTTTCAGCACCATCCGGGTCGAGGAAGGTGTGCTATTCGCCTTCGAGCGCCACTGGGAACGCATGCGCCACGATGCCCGGCTCATGCACGTGCCGTTTCCGAACGATCCGGCTTGGCTAAAATCGCGGCTGCTGCGTTTAATCGAGGCCAACTCGGCCTTGAATGCCACGCTGCGTGTCGCCGTGGTGCGCAATCACGGCGGATTCTTCGAGGGCCCCGACCAGACCCGCGACTTCGACCTGATCGCTTTCACCACCAATCGCAATCCCTGGGGCGACAGCGTTCGCCTGGCCATCAAACCATTCGCCCGTTACGCGCAGAATGAGTTTGCAGGCGCCAAGATCCTCTCCTGGGCTCATAATCTGACCTGGTATGAAGAAGCACATCAGCGCGGCTTCGATGAAATGCTGCTGCTGAATGAGCGCGGCGAAGCGAGCGAATGCACATCGGCCAACATCTTTGCGGCGCGCGGCCGCGAAGTCTGGACGCCGCCGTTGACTTCCGGCTGCCTCCCCGGCGTGACACGAGCTTTGGCGTTAGAAGAAGTCCGAGCGCCCGGAATCACGGTCCTGGAAAAAACCCTGCTTCCCAAAGATCTGGAGTCCGCCGACCAGGTCTTCATCAGCTCCACTACGCGCGATTTCCTCCCGGTATCGGAAATCGAAGGCCTGAAAATCCGCAACCACGGCGCGGTCATGCAAGAACTATCGAAAGCCTTCGAGATTTACCGCCAGGCTTACGTCGCCGCGCACGCTGGAATCGCGGTTCCCAAATAGCACCCTATTCGAGCCACGCTATGCCGGCACCGCCCAAACGTGGATCACCCCGCCCGCTTTGACACGCTCGACCGCTTCCACCAGCGCCGGGAAAATCGGCCGATAATACTCGATTCGGTTTCTCTTTACATGGACGATGACAATGCCGAAAGTCAGATTCTTGAGGTTGGTCTCGAATTCGAAACCTTTGTCAATCGTTACGAGAACGTCAAACCGCCTCTGCGCCCGAGCCGTGAGTTCCGCATCAGGAAGTGTTCGCCATTGCACCTCTGACACGGTCAGGACCTCATGGTGTGTGAACGCCTGACGAACGCGAGGGTTCACGCACTCGTCTAGGAGGATACGCACTCGATCAGTTGGTCTTTAGCCAGTTCAAGGAACGAAATAGCCTGCTCGCGCTTAACGGTCACGAAGTCGCGCAGAAAACTGTCGAGCGTGTCGCCGTCCTCGATATAATCGAGCAGCGTTTGCACCGGAACGCGAGTGCCTGTGAAGCAGGGCGTCCCATGCATTATCGAGCGGTCAACCGAAACCACTCCAGCGAGGCTGGCCTTTTTTTCGGCGGTCATCACCTTTAAGATAAGCGATCAGGCACCGATGAGCAAACGCGAGGTGCTGCGGTGTCGCGACGCGGGCTCAGTCCCACCGACGGTCATCGCTCTGCGCGTTCAAAACGGACAAGAGTTCTTTGAAGCCGGGGTACATCCGGCGCGATGTCAAGTTACACGGGTGGGCGAAGAAGAGCGCGGAAAAACAAAAATGGTTCCAAGTGACCCATCGAACAGCTCGCTCTCCCAGCCGGCATGCGCGGCCAGAGCTTGGCATGCAGTGTAGCCGAAACGCTGCCCTCTTGCTCCCCGCTGCGGCTTTTATCCCGCCTCGGATCGGTGCGCCAGAGCCCGTTTGCTTTGCTACCTGCTAGAAGCCATCGCCTCGGAACAGCCTTTCGCTCGCCCGCAACGACTGTCCTCTTTCGAGAACCACCGTGGCGAGGTCAACGCTCCTGGCCTATCCCTTCGGCCTTAATTCCGAACTCGTTCTCCAGCCCGTTCGGTCCTGGGCTCCCACCCTCGGCTACGTTCTTCACGTCTCCGGGGGCTTTCCGCGCCCAAAACCCGTTGCCGTACTCCAAGCCCGAAACTCTCAAACGTCCCTCTAACTTTCGCTCCCCTCCGGGACTTTCATCCCTCGGGATCGTAGCGCTCGGTCAGCGGCTGAGTCTGAGAAGCTTACCTTTGTGCCCGGCCCGTTTTTCCTTCGCTCCCCGCTAGCGTTAATTACTTTTGATAACTACCCGCTCGCGGATCATCGTTCCAGATTCGCTTCCGTTCACCAGGCTTTCTGCTCTCTGAACCTCTTGGAACCATGTCCATCTTGCCCGGAATCGCCGTTTCAGTCAATGATTAAATGGCTGTTACAGTAGCTTTTCCTACGGTTTTATTCCTTGCAGATTCAATGCCTTACAGATTTGCGTTTGTGGAGAAAATGTGGATAAAACGGCAGCCGCCCAACTTGTTTCACTTACTCGCGCGCTTGCCGGCGGACATGCTTTCGAGCGCCAAAATCATGCCCGTGTCCGTCGCGACCCAGGCGTGTTGCGCGTCCGGCGCCGCGATGGTCGCGCGCTGCGCATCCGCTCGATAGTCCACGTCCATCTCCTCCCACAGCCTCAGATTCGTGCTGCGGAGAATCTTGAGCTTGCCTGGAATCGGCACCTGGTTGGTGTTGCCCGGCGGTTCCACCGAAGCAATCAATGCGCCCCCGCCCGGCAACACGGCCACATCGCTGACCGCGCGATCGCGTTCCCCAAAAATCATCTGCGACGTCGTCGAGCCCAGCTTCAACTTCAACACCGAGGACGGAAGCTGATACACGTCGTGATACTCCACTAGCGCCAGCACGTCGTCTTTCAGAAATCGCACCTGGGTGATGCTCCCGACGATCGAATTGGTGGAGGACTTCCAGGTCTTCCCTCCGTCCTCCGTTTGGAGCAGGAACACTTCCGAGGGCTTCTGCTGCCGCACCCGTTCGGCATTTGGAACCAGCCAGACCGGATAGCGCTGATACTTGTCGGTCATCACCCGCCCCACGATGGCGCCTTGCTGGCCGTCGAACGCGATGCAATCGTAAATGGTGTCATCCGCCTTGGCCGCCGGCGTTTGCGCCTCCGGCACCTTCACCCATTTCTGCCCGCCATCGGTGGTCTCGTATATGGCCTTGGGATATCCGATCGCGAACCCGTGCGATTCGTCCAGGAAATATACCTGAACAATTCCTTTGAGGCCGCCCAGCTTCTTCCAACCGCGCCCGCCCTCCTCGCTGACCCAGATGCCGCGATCGGTGACCATCCAGCCCTTGCGCTCGTCGGGCAAGAATAGCGAAACGGGTTCCTCGCTGAAATCTTCCAGACTCCAGTGCTGGCCGCCGTCGGAGGTCATCACCGTAGCGCCTTTGGTGTGGCCGTTCAGGCCCACAATCGCGCCTACTGCTACGCAGCGCTGGGCCGAGGGGCACGCCATATCCCGGATGTTGAACACCGCGTCCGGCTTATCGTAGAAGTATTGGATCTTCCAGCGGTCCGCGGCGCCCGCTACAGGAAGCAGAATCGCCAACAAGGCGGGAATTGCCGCGCGCATCTTAACTGCCATGAGGACGTTCCGTGCTTGAATATACGAAGTCCGAGGCTCTTTCAGTGTCTTTGGTTCCCAATTTCGACAGCATCAGCAAACATCCCACCTGCTCGCCCACCGTGGTCAGCAGCTCCATTTCCATGCCGCTGTGCGGATGCGGGTCGCGGTGCTGCACATTGATCACGCCCTCCACGCCACGGCGCGAAATGATGGGAGCCGAAAGAAACGCCTCGAAGGTATCCTCCGGCAGATCGCTAAAAAATTTGAAGCGCGGATCGTGATAGGCTTCGCGCGAAATCGCCAGCAAGCGTTTCTCCCGCGCCACCCATCCGGTCAAACCTTCGTTCAACGCCAGTTGCACTTTCCCCACTTCCGTAGGAGGCACGCGATTGCTCGCCCTCAACACCAGCTGCCCGCCGTCGATCAGGTAAACCAGGCACGAGTCGCATTCCATAAAGTCCACCACCAGCGTCACCACGCCGTCCAGCGCCTGTTGCAAGCCCATCGGCCGAACCATGCAGCGGCTGATCTTTTGAAGCAGCGAGAGCTGTTGCTCGGTCCGTGCGAGGCGCTGCTCGAGTTCCCTGGATTTGGACACGACTCCCATTATCCCATTCCGAGCCACGGCGCTGCCCCGTTCATCCCGCCCCCAGTCAACACGCCGCCAGCGCACGGCCTGCCGGCCAGCCTCTGAAACTAAGGTGAACACCCTGCACGCTGCCAAACAATTCTACTGGCGTATGATCCAAAGCCGTAGTACGATGGTTGCATCCTTGTTCTGTATGGAGGAGATCATCGTAAATGTGGAATAAACGAAAAGAAGAAGAGTCTGCCCCCAAGCCAGCCACTCCACCGGCTGTCCCGAATCCAGTGAAGGAGAATCCCATCATGTCCAGTGCCACCGCTCCCGCCCCACACATTCCTGAATCGCGCGGTCCTGCCGTAATCGGAAAATCGGTCATGATTAAAGGTCAAATTTTTAGCCGCGAGGACCTTACTATAGACGGCGAGATTGATGGCTCGGTGGAGTTGCATGAACACCGCCTCACCGTTGGTCCCAATGGCAAGCTGCAGGCCGGCGTGAAGGCCCGCGAGGTGGTTGTATTAGGGACCATTCACGGCAACGTGGAAGCCTCCGACAAGATTGATATTCGCAAAGACGCCAAGCTGGTCGGCGATATTAAAACCACACGCATCGTCATCGAAGATGGCGCATACTTCAAAGGCAGCATCGACATCGTGCGGCCGGAAGTGAAACCCGCGGCTCAACCCGCTGCCAGGCCCGTGGCCGCAGCTCCCTCCCCCACTCCGGTAGCCGCTTCCGCCGGTGCTCCAGCCACGGCCGGTGATACTAAGCATTAGCCGTCAGTTCAACAAAGGAGCGATTTGCTGAAAGACCGTACGAAAACGGAACCGGCTTCGGCTTCCCTGTTTTCGTCGCGAAAAAACGGGGGGGTGCCGCCGCCGCAAACCCGATCCAGCCACGGCTTGGAACAATTCTTCTCCTCCATTGCGGACGAGCAGAATCTTTCCATCCTGGATTTCGCCGGCGCCAGCCAGGCTAATATCACCTTCATCACCGCACTCGGTCATCGCATCTATTCCAATGACTTCGTGCAAGCCATGGAGGAGGCCTTCGCCGGCCAAGGCGACTATTCGGCTAACCAGGCCGATCCCAAGCGCGTCACGGCTTTCCTCGAAGAGACCCTGGCCTTCGCCGATCGGAGCTTCGACGGCGCGCTCCTTTGGGACACCCTGCAATTCCTCGCTCCGTCCCTGCTCGAACAAACCGTCGAACAATTGTCTCGAGTGCTCCGCCCCGGCGCATCGCTGCTGGCCTTCTTTCACGCCGAGGAGAAAATGGATTCCGCCCCGCTCTACTCTTACCGCATCCTCAGCCCCAAGACCATGTCGCTGACCCCGCGCGGCGCCGTCCGTCCAACACAGTATTTCAACAACCGCAGCCTCGAAAAACTCTTCCAAAATTTCCAGTCGGTCAAGTTCTTCCTCACTCGCGACCATCTGCGCGAAATAATTGTCCGCCGGTAACGCGCGCGCCTAGCGATGCGAGAACAGCTCGAACTGACCTAATTGCCGGCACACCGCCTCGATTTGTTCAGTCAGTTCTTCCCGATCCTCTGCGGGAAGGGTATACAACACGGAATCGAAGTAGCGCCGCAACTCGTCCGCCGCATGATTGGCCTCCAACCTGTCATGCTCGGCTAATTCGCACACCCACAGCACCGCTTGTTTTAGAAAGTGTGATCTGATCTGCCCGAGTTCGATCGCATCCGGATTCACATGGAAACGGTGCGCACGTGCCTGGCCAGGAGTACTAGACCAGAACCGCTGTCCGCGCTTGGAGCTGAATTCCATTCTGACCGCAGCCTGTGCGACTGGGATGTGAAACCAGCCGGCTGGCTGCCGCTGCACCCGGTATGAACAGCGTAAGAATTAGCGAGCAGCCAGCCGGTCCCTGAACAGATGACTTTCTTACCTGGTAATTGTTCCAGTGATAACAGTGAGAAATGTGGAAATGTGGGGAAATGTGGAAATGTGGGAAATGTGGGGACAGTATACTCATTCCCCGATTTCGGGCGGTCTTTGGCCGATCATCGCCCAAGAAATAGGGGAATGCGTGTACTGTCCCCGGATTAAAATGGAGGCGTGCCTCCCATCCGAGCTCCGCGCGGCCGCGAAATCTCCTGCCAAGGCTGGCAGCAGGAAGCCGCACTCCGGATGTTGATGAACAACCTGGACCCCGAGGTAGCCGAAAAGCCCGACGAGTTGATCGTCTACGGCGGCACCGGCCGGGCCGCGCGCGACTGGGCATCGTTTGAAGCCATCGTCCGTTCCCTGCGCTCGCTTTCCAACGACGAAACCCTGCTGGTCCAATCCGGCAAACCGGTCGGAATCTTTCGCACGCACGACGCCGCCCCGCGCGTCCTTATCGCCAACTCCAACCTGGTCGGCCGCTGGTCCAATTACGAAGAGTTCCACCGCCTGGAGCGCCTCGGCCTCATCATGTACGGCCAGATGACCGCCGGCTCGTGGATCTACATCGGCAGCCAAGGCATCGTCCAAGGCACCTTTGAAACCTTCGCATCCGCAGCGGTCAAACATTTCAACGGATCGCTGCGCGGCAAGCTCATCGTCTCAGGCGGCATGGGAGGCATGGGCGGCGCGCAGCCGTTAGCCGCCACTCTCAACGACGCCTGCTTTCTCGGCATCGACGTCGACCCCGCGCGCATCCAAAAGCGCCTCGCCACCGGCTATTGCGACCGCATGTCCACCAATCTCGACCAGGCGCTCGACATGCTCAACGACGCACGCCATCGCGGCCACGCGCTCTCGGTCGGCCTGGCCGGCAACTGCGCCGACGTGCTCCCGGAAATGGTTCGCCGTGCCATCGTCCCCGACATCCTTACCGACCAGACCAGCGCGCACGACGCCCTCAATGGCTACGTCCCCAACGGCATGAGCCTCGACGAGGCGCTAGCCTTGCGCTGCTCGAACCCGGATGAATACACGCGCCGCTCGTTCGACGCCATGGCCCAACACGTCCGCGCCATGCTCGCCTTGAAACGCATGGGCGCGATCACGTTCGACTACGGCAACAACATCCGCGCGCAAGCCAAAACCGCCGGAGTGGAAGACGCTTTCGAAATTCCCGGCTTCGTCCCCGAATATATTCGCCCGCTGTTCTGCGAAGGCAAAGGTCCGTTCCGCTGGGCCGCGCTCTCCGGTGAGCCCGAAGACATCCACACCACCGATCGCCTGGCTCTCGAACTCTTTCCCAACAACCCGGTGCTGGCCCGATGGATGCGCCTGGCCAAAGACCGCATTCACTTTCAGGGCCTGCCCGCGCGCATCTGCTGGCTGGGCTATGGCGAACGCGCCGAGTTCGGCTTGGCTATCAACGACTACGTGCGCCGCGGAAAAATCCAAGCCCCCATCGTCATCGGCCGCGACCATCTGGACGCCGGATCCGTCGCCTCGCCCTATCGCGAAACCGAAGCCATGCTGGACACTTCCGACGCCATCGCCGATTGGCCCCTGCTCAACGCACTGCTCAACACCGCCGCAGGGGCATCCTGGGTCTCCATCCACAACGGCGGAGGCGTAGGCATCGGCTACGCGCAGCATGCCGGAATGGTCGTCGTGGCGGACGGAACGGACGCCTGCGCCCAGCGCCTGGAACGCGTGCTCACCACCGACCCCGGCCTCGGAGTAATTCGCCACGCCGACGCCGGATACGCGAAAGCCATCGAAGTAGCGCACGAGCGCGGCATCCGCATGCCCATGGACCCCGAGCAGTGAAAAAGGCAGTCCTAGGCTGCTCACAACTAGTCACGCTTGAAGGCCCGCCGCGCTCACGTATCGGCCGAGAACTCCGCGACCTGGCCATCATCGCCGACGGCGCCATGCTGATCGAAAACGATCGGATCACGCAAGTAGGGCCACGCACCGAACTTGCTCCTATCATCGACCCAGACTGCGAAGTAATCGATGCGGGCAACCGCGTCGTGATGCCCGGATTCGTCGACGCCCACACCCACCCGGTCTTCGCCGGCAACCGTGCCGCCGAATTCGAGCAGCGAGCCGAAGGAGCAACCTACGCAGAAATCGCAACCGCCGGCGGTGGCATCCGCTCCACCGTCCGCCAAACCCGCGCCGCCACGGAAGACGACCTCCTAGCCGCCGCGCAAAAACACATCCGCTGGTTCCTTCAGACCGGCACCACCACCATCGAAGCCAAATCCGGCTACGGCCTCACACTTGAAGACGAGTCGAAGCTGTTGCGCGTAATCGCTCACCTCCAGCCCCTGCGTACCGTCCCAACCTTCCTCGGCGCGCACGAGATCCCGGATGAATACCGCGGCCGCAAGTACGAATACATACGCCTCCTAATCGACGAAATGCTACCGTCTATTTCGAAGCTCGCCGAATACTGCGACGTCTTCTGCGAGCCGGACGTCTTCAACGTTGAAGACAGCCGCGAGATCCTCTCAGCCGCGCGCGCCCGCGGCCTCGGGCTGCGCATCCACGCCGATCAGCTTTCCAACTCCGGCGCTTCAGCCCTGGCCGCCGAACTCGGCGCCGCAACAGCCGACCATGTGGAACACATCGACACGCGCGGCATCCTGGCGCTCAAAGCCGCCAACGTCCAACCCGTTCTGCTCCCCGGCTCGGTCTACGCGCTCGGCTCCTCCCGCTACCCGCCCGCCCGCGACATGATCGCCGCCGGCCTGGCCGTGGTTTTGGCGACGGATTTCAATCCCGGCTCCTCTCCCACGCCTTCGGTGCCCATGATCCTCTCGCTCGCCTGCACTCAAATGAAAATGACGCCCGCCGAAGCCATCACCGCCGCCACCTTCAACGCAGCCTGCAGCCTCAACCGCGCCCATGAGATCGGATCGCTCGAACCCGGCAAGCTCGCCGACTTCGTTATCCACGATTGCGCCGACTATCGCGAGATCCCCTATTTCTTCGGCATCCAATACGCCCGCGCCGTCTTCATCGGCGGCCAATGCGTCTCAGGGGAATGCTAACCTAGGGTAAACGCGCGTCCGCCGTTCGTGTATCCTCCCAATTTAAGAAGTGCTCATGTTTTGCCATACTCGCATTAATCTGTTCAGAACTTCTCTCGCGAATCTGTTCGCCATTTCGGTGCTCGGCGCCTTTGCGCTTAGCGCCCAGACCTTGTCGATGGTCTCTGGAAACGGCCAGATACTCGCCCAACAATTTCAAACCAATGCGCCGCTGGTTGTCCGAGCTACCGGCTCAGATGGGAAACCGGCAGCTGGCGTAAATGTAACCTGGGCCATCACCAGCGGGGGACCAGGCACGCTCTCCAGCGCGTCGAATACCACCGACAGCAACGGCCTGGCCCAAGTCGTGTTCACTGCCACCAGCATCAACACGCTGCTTTCCTATGTGCCCTCCACCGTTACGGCATCGGCCGGCTCGAGTAGCGTGAATTTCATCGTCACCACCGTGCAGACCCAGGGCAGCGTTAACATAGTCATCGGCACTCCCTCCAACGGCGCGACTTTAACTGCGCCCTCCGGCACCACCATCCCGGCCGCCGTCGTGGTGCACGTCTATGCGGAAGGCGGAGTGCAAAGCGGACAGGGCATCCCAAACGTCGGCCTGCGCGTCGGGAATCAGCAAGACCCGTCCTCAGCGCCGCCGGCCGCCTGCAACGCCCAGGTCGGCATCGCGCTCACCGACTCCAGCGGCACAGCCACCTGCAATCTGAACATCACCGGTCCTGCCGGCAACACCCAGTTGGTCGCGATCACCGGAGAGTTTGAACACAATCCAACTTTCAATCTGGACATCACACCCGGCGCCTCGTGCAGCTATTCGCTTTCCGCCAACATCCAGTCCTTCAGCTCCTCGGGAGGACCCGGCAGCGTGAATGTAGTTACTAGCTCGGGCTGCGCATGGACCGCGACGAGCAATGCGAACTTCGTCAGCATCACCTCGGGCGCGAGCGGCACCGGCAACGGAACGGTCTCTTACACCGTCGCCGCCAACACCAGCACCGCTCGCTCCGGAACCCTGACCATTGCCGGCCACACCTACACTGTCAATCAATCCGCAGCCTCCAGCGGCGGCGGAGGCCTGTCCATCACCACTCAGAATCTGCCCACCGGCAACGTCGGCGCCAATTACTCCGCAACACTCACCGCAACCGGCGGCCAAACGCCCTACAGCTGGTCGATCAATGGCGCGCTCCCCAGCGGTCTGTCGCTTACTCCGTCCTCGGGTGTCATCAGCGGCACCCCATCCAGCTCCGGCGTGTACGGTTTCACCGCTACGGTGACCGACGCCGCCAACAAACAAGCCTCACAGAACCTCAGCATCACCATCAACGGCGGAACCTCGTCCGGATCCTTCGCCATCACCAACGTGTCTTTCGCAAACGGCACCGTCGGCCAGTCGTATTCACAGCCTCTGACCACCGCCAATTTCTGCACTACACCGTTCTCACATAACGTCAACTTCTCGGTCGCCTCGGGATCGCTGCCGGGCGGCCTGAGCATCACAACCAATCCGGACGGCTCTCATTCCATCGCAGGCACTCCGCAATCTTCCGGAGCCTTCCCCTTCACGCTCACCGCCACCGACACGTGCGGCAACGTGGCCAACGCGAGCTTCACCATCATCATTGGTGGTGCGCCTGGGACCCAGACCATGAGCGTGAACATGCCTTCACTGTCGTTCACGGCCCAGAACGGATCGGCCGCGCCGCCGTCGGATCAAATCATCACCATCTCGTCCAACACGGGCACTCTCAATTACTCGATTGCCGTCAACACGACCTCCGGCGGAAACTGGTTGGTTGCCAAAAGCTCAACCACCGGAACCACGCCCGGAAGCTTCACTGTCGGCGTTGCGAATTACTCCGCGCTGAAACCGGGCCCCTACACCGGCTCGATTGTCATTAGTTCGCAAGCCTCCAATAGCCCGGTAATTATCAACGTAACGCTGACGGTAATCGTGGCGCCCGCGGTCATTCTTCAGAGCCCCAGCTCGTTCTCGGTGAGTCAGGTGGCGTCCGCCGGCCAGATGTACACGCCGGTAACGCAGGAACAGATTGTGCTCGCAAGCGGCGCAGGCCCGCTTCATTTCACCGCCTCGGCATCCACGCTGGATGGAAACAACTGGCTGACTGTTCTTCCCGCGGAGGGCTTCACGCCCGCGGCGCTGACCGCGAGCATCGATACGGGCGGCCTCCCGGCAGGAAATTACACCGGAACCGTGGTCGTCAAACCAGACTCCGGCCCATCCATCCCGGTCACTTTCATGGTCACGGTTACCCAGCAGTTGCCCGCGCTGGTTTCGGTCGTCAATGGCGCAAGTTTCTTGAATGGACCCGTAGCCCCGGGCGAAATCGTCACGGTTTTTGGCACTGCGCTGGGCCCGCCGATTCCCGCCAATCTGCAGCTCGACGAATTTGGCCGAGTCGCCAACAACCTGGCAGGTACCCAAGTCCTGTTCGACGGCTTCCCGGCGCCGATCATCTATTCAGCCGCCGGCCAAGTTTCGGCCATCGTTCCTTACGAGATCGCCGGCAACGCCACGACGTCCGTGTTCGCGGAGTATCTAGGCCGGCGCTCCAGCGCTCTCGCAATTCCGGTTGCCGCCTCCGCTCCCGGAATCTTTGTGCTGAACAGCTCGGGCCAGGGAGCCATCCTGAATCAGGACGGCAGCGTCAATTCGACTACGAACCCGGCGGCGCCTGGAACGATCGTCAGCATCTTCGCGACCGGCGAAGGACAAACCAACCCGGCCGGCGTCGATGGATTCGTCGCGCAAGGAGCGGTCGCGATGCCGCTGCTGCCGGTGACGGTGCAGATCGCCGGTCAAGACGCGCCAGTCTCGTATGCGGGCGCGGCTCCAGGCGAACCTTCCGGCGTGC
>Ga0335083_10004733_pt1 | contig 17297 bp, 15 predicted proteins | sample Lox_Sample_42_FD_206716 | JGI IMG/M metagenome (GOLD analysis project Ga0335083, IMG submission 206716) | Soil microbial communities from Loxahatchee National Wildlife Refuge, Florida, United States - Lox_Sample_4.2 | ecosystem: Environmental > Terrestrial > Soil > Wetlands | place: USA... | reverse complement strand
CGCGCATCCGCTCGACCTGTCGCACGATCCATCGACCGCCGATCGCTGCCGCAGCCGTGGCGGCGAAGACCATCACGCCCGCGCCCAGAACAACCGCCCGCAGCATTCCGGACCGAACCCTTGGTGCACTCGACGTGCTCTGTTGCAACGCCGCCCAGACCCGACGCTTCATCTCCGGCTGTGGCGGCGGCGGTTGCACGATTCGCAACAGCTCGATCCCACGCTCGGACACCGGATCGAATGCAGCTTCCTCACGTAAACGGTTCATCACGACGCCCCTTGCTCCTCCTGATCGCGCTGTTCGGTCACCAGCTTCCAGAACTCTTTTCGGGCTCTGTGAAGCCGGGTCCAGACCGTTCCCAGCGGGATGTCCTGGATCCGCGCGATCTCTTCCCCCGAATACCCCTCCACCTCGAACATAACAAAGGTGGTTCTCAGTTTCTCGCTCATCTTACTGACCATCATCTGAAATCTGTGTCGCGTCTCCGCGGTTTCGTAGCTTCGCGCCGGGCTCGAGGCCGCGTGCGGCATCTTGCTGAAATCAACTTCCTGGCGACGGAGCACCAGGTTCCGGAACCAGGCCCGCCGGCGGTGGTCGCGCACCGTGAGCTGCGCGATCCGGTACAGCCAGCCGGCCAGGTTGCCCCCGTCGAAGCGCCCCAGCTTGCGGCGAACGACCAGGAAGATCTCCTGGGCCAGGTCCTCGGTCTCTGACATGGGCGCGCCAAGTGCGTAGAGCCAGCCCACCACATCGTCGAACCAGCGTTCGTAAATTTCGCGAAACTTCGCGTCACGACTCTGACTCGCCCGCGCCGTGGCCGTCGCCGTCCGTGACGCGGGACCCCGCGCCCCTCCGGTCAGGACGGACAGCTGCGGGCGGTCGTCGTCGCTGGTCTGTGGCAAGGCGTTCAAGAGGGGCATATCGGCGGCCCTACTGGAGTATGGGAGCCCCGATACAAAACCTTCACCTCACCTTCAGCTCGACCGGGCGCGTCAGAAGGGGATGTCCAGCCCCAGCCGGACCAGGCTGATCGCCGCGTCGTCCACGTAAATGCTGATGGGATCTGGCTGAATGTTGATGGAGGTGCCGCCTATGTCCCATTCGAGATAGCTGCTCTGGACAGTCGCGATATCCTGGTGGTCCAGGATCAGCTTGCCGTCCTGCCAGACCGCCACGCGCCCCGTCGGGGTCCCGGCGTCGGTTGGGACCGCCTTGTCGAGAAGCACCTCCAGCTGGACCCACTGATCGGTGGGGAACGGCGTGACGGGGGGCGACTGCGGCATGTCGGTCTTGAAGTCGTACATCTGGGCGACCAGCGACCCGTTCGCCTGTGTGTAGAGGTTGACGTCCCAGGCCGCATAGACCCCGGTGCCGTTGGGGGTCGTGCTGCTACGAAAGTGACACAGGCTCAGGTACGATCCCGCCGGTACATAGATGGTCCCCGGCACGTAGAAAAAGGCGCTGTAGTAGGCGGCCGGGGGGGTCGGTTGCAGGCGGTAGAGATAGCTGACCGACGCCATACCCTGCGTCGGGAACACGATGACCTCTGCGCCGTGGTTGCCTCGATGAGCCATCGACGAGATGCCGGGACCACGGCTGATGCCGTTGGAGAATTCGGTGCCTCCCAGGTTGTCGGCGGTCCACTCGGAGAGGTTCCCGACCTCGAAGGTCGACTTCCACAGCAGGCTGACCGACCCGTCGCCGACCGAGCCCAGGTTCGCGTTCCAGTTGCACCCCACCCCGGCCAGCGCCACCCCGAGGAGCAGCGCCGACCATCGCGAGAATTCCATGGGGCCAACAATGCGCATGGCAACGTCGCTTGAAACGTCGATACCATACGTGCATTCCCCCGGCCACGCGCATCGATTCCGACGCCGGAAGCTGACTTGAAGACCGCCCTCCTGATCCAGGCCTTGCTCTGGGCCCTGTCCGGCGAAGAGCAGCCGCCAACCTGTCCGACGCGCGATGCCGTCGCGCTGGCGCTCGCGCCGGTGCTGATCCCGTCGGAGCAGCCGCCGGCCCCGGGCGACCTGCCGGAGGGGGTGCGGGTGGTCGACCTCGGGGACACCTTCGAGGTCACCGCGGGCAAGCAGACGCAGCGCTACAACGACCCGGCCCGCGATTGCGCGGAACGGGCCCGCGTGGCGGCCGTATTCATCGCGCTGGCGCTCAACCCGCCCATGCTGGTTCCGCCGCCACCGCCGCCCCCTCCGATCGTCGTGCCGCCGCCCCCGCCACCGCCGCCCCCTCCTCCGCCGCGGACGCTGCTGGCGTTGGGCGCGGCGGGCCGGATGAACGTGGCCGCCGGCGGGGGAGCCGACGCGACCCGCGGCGTGGCCCTGGGCGGCGAGGCGCTGTTCCGCGTCGAACGCCGGTCGATCGGCGGCCTGGTGACGGCGGGCGTTTTGACCCCCACGGACACCAAGCTCGGCTACTTCTGGGTTCGTGAACAGCGATTCCCCATCAGCCTCTCCGCCACCATGCGATGGCACATCAAACCGCGCTTGCAGGTCCTCGGCGAGCTCGGTCTCTCGATCACGCCGCTCACACTGGTCGGAGACGGCTTCTCTGGCACATCGGTCATGCGACTGGACGCGGGCCCGCGCGCCGGGGCCCAGGCGCGGCTGCTGGCCACCCGGAGGCTGGTGGCCTTCGCCGACCTGCACGTGGAGTACTTCCCGGGGGCCCACACCATCTCGGTCCCGCAGCTGGGCGGCGAGATCGGGACGTCGGCGCCGTGGCAGATCGGGCTCTCGCTGGGCGTCGAGCTGCCGGTCTACAACACCGACGAGGACCGCTAGTCAGTTCCTAGCCGAGCGGGATGCGGAAGGTGTCCCAGGCCGGCGTGTGGTTGTTCTCGGTGGCCGGCTGGTTCCACAGGTAGAGCGCCGGCGTGGTGGTCACCTGCCCGGTCTCGTCCTTGATCACGCCCGCCATGTAGAGCTGCGGGTTTCCGCTGCGGGTCGACGAGAAGATGATCCAGTAGTACGTGCGCCCGCTGGCTGACGACGCGACCGGCGACCACTTGGGCCAGCTGTTGGTGATGCCGGGGCTGGTCGTCCCCTGGCACGTCCCGGGATCGTTCGCGAGCGGCCTGAGCGGCGTGCCGCCCTTGGCGGGGATCAGCATGATCTCGGATTGCGGGTTGTCGTAGCTGTTCTGTCCGTCGGGCAGGCGGGTGTAGGCGATCATCAGGTCGTCGGACGACAGCGCCGGGTAGAACTCGCTCCAGTCCGTGGTGGCCGCGCCCGAGACCGGCTGGGCGGCGCCGCCGGCGCGGTTGCCGTAGTCGACCATGTAGAGGTCGCCGCTGGTGACGATGCCGCTCGGGTTCGCCGAGGGGGCCGAGGTGTAGACGATGTGCTGGCCGTCGTGGCTGACGAACGGATAGGCGGCCGCCGGGTTGAGATCGCCGGTGCGCGCGAACTCGCCCCAGCCGACGCCCTGGCTCTGGGACGCCGCCTCCAGATCGATCCAGAGCAGGTGCGTGTTCTGCCCCGACGCCGAGGTCGAGTCCGAGTGCATGAACACGGTGGTGTAGTCGCCGGGCGACCAGTGCGCCGGCGAGAACACCGGCAGCTCCTGCGACACGCGCTGGAGCAGCGCCTGGGCGTCCGGCGTGAGGAACGACGGCATCTGCGCCGGCGCCGTCCCCGAGCGGATCTCGAGGTGGGCCGGATCGCCGTTGGTGGCGTCACTGCTGTTCGAGAACCCGATGAACTCGCCGCCCGGGGTCGAGCTGTGGCACCCGACGCACTTGCCGGGCGTCTGCGAGGGGGTCACCACCGTCACCGTGTTCTCCTGCCCGACCGAGAAGCCCTTGAGGGCCGAACCGCCCGAGGTGGTCCAGTAGACGATCGTGCCCTGCGCCTCGACGGGGGCGATGGTGATCGTCTCCGTCACGCCCTGCGACACCTGGCCGGTCGCCGAATCGAGCCCGCGGACCGACACGGTGATCGGCAGGTCGACGACGTTGCTGGACAGCGCGTCCCACAGGTTGGCCGGCATGGTCCAGGTCGTCGCGGTCGTGTAGACGACCAGGTCGTTCGTCTCCTTGTCGGCGTGCAAGCGGATCTCGAAGACGTCCTGGCCGCTGCCCGGCTGCAGGACGAAGCGGGGACGCAACCAGTTGCGAGGGAACAGCGCGCCGGGATCGGGATCCGTCAGGCAGGGGCCGCCGGTGCCCGCGCCCGTACCGGCCGCGCCGAAGGTGGTGGCGACGCTGGCGGGTGGGGCCGACTTGCCCGACGGTGTGTCGAGGATCGGCGTGGCCGGGAAATCGCTGCAGGGGTTGCAGGCCGCGGGCGGCGGCGGCGCATCCGGCGCGCCCGCGTCCCGAGCGACCCCGCCCGTCCCTGGCGAGCCGCCGGCGCTGGTGATCGCCAGCGTGCCGCCGCCCTGCCCGCCCGTCCCGAGCGTCTCTTTGGCGGCCGGCTTGAATCCACAACCGGCGACCAGTGCCGCAACTGCCAGAACCATCCAAGAAGCTCTGCTGGGCATGGCCTGACCTTTCGTGTAGGCACACGCAGCGTCAAGCACGGCCGCGGCGAAAAAGGGCGCGCGCGGCTCTCGTCACTCAGGCGGGGCCGGCGATCGGAAGCTCGAGCACGACCCGCGCCCCGCCGCCCGGCAGATTCGCGGCCGCCACCCGCCCGCCGTGGGCGTCGGCGATCCGCTTCACCAGCGACAGGCCCAGCCCCAGCGAGCCATGCGCCTGGGAGCCGCCGCCCGCGCCGCGGTAGAAGCGCTCGAAGACGCGCGTCTCGTCGCCTGGCGCGAACCCGCGCCCGCGGTCGGTGACGGCGAAGGAAACCCAGCCGTCCCGCGCCTCGACCGTGAGGCGGTCCAGCCCGTCGCCGTGCTTGCGGGCGTTGTCGATCAGGTTGGCCAGCGCGCGCGCCAGGAGTGTGGGATCGGCGGGCAGCGGCATCGCCCCGGCCGGCGCCACCAGCCGATCTGCGGGCGCGCCGGCCCGCTCGAGGGCGCGGCGCGCCGCCTCGACGGCGTCCAGCGGCTTCGGCGTCACCGCCTGGAACTCGAGCCGGGCGCTGGCCAGCAGCTCGCCCACCAGGGCGTCGATCTCGATCGCCTCGCGCTCGATCTCGTCCAGCGTGCCGGGGGCGCCCGCGCGCTCGCGGCCGATCTCGACCAGCAGCCGGATTCGGGCCAGCGGCGTGCGCAGCTCGTGCGAGACGGCGGCCAGCAGCTCGCGCTCGTCGGCGCGCTGCCGCTCCAGCCGCCCGGCCATGTCGTTGAAGGCCAGCGACAACACGCCCAGCTCGTCGAAGCCCATGTCCTCGGCCGCCACCCGGGCCTTCAGGTTGCCGTTGCCCAGGTCCTGCGCCGCGCGCGTCAACTGATACAGCGGCCGGGCGATGCGACGCGCGACCCGGCCGGACGCCACCCAGAGCACCGCCCCCGGCACGCCGAACAGGAACAGCGCCCGCAGCGGGTGCGCCGTGTGATCGCGGTGGCCGAAGTGCGACACGCACAGCGTGGTCACGACCGACAGGAAGATGGCCGCGCCGAACCAGAGGAACAGGCGCCGGTGCAGGTGCGCGCCGTAGTGCAGGCGCAGCTCCCACTGGATGCGCTGGGGCCACCCGGGGCGCCCGCCCACCAGCTCGCTGAACACCCGGTCCCACGGGTGGCGGCGCGCGAAACCGGACGCATAGGCCCGCTTGGCCTCGGCCAGGATCTTCTCGCGCACCTCGGGATCGATGTGACCCCAGAGGCCCCACGGTCCGTGCCAGCGGTGGCGCCGCTTGCCGTCGTGATGGTGATGATGATGGTGGCGCCACCACCAGCCGTGCTTCACGGGCCCTCCTTCATGCACCCTCTTGGGCGACCTCGGGCGACAGCACGTAGCCGACGCCGCGCACGGTCTTGATGAGGCGCGGCGTCTTGGGGTCGTCGCCCAGCTTCCGCCGCAGGTGCGACACGTGAACATCGACCGTCCGGTCGCTCACCGTCACGTCCTGCCGGCCCGCCTCACCCAGCAGCGTTTCGCGCGGAACGACCCGTCCCGGGCGGCGCGCCAGCGCCAGCAGGATGTCGAACTCCAGCCCGGTCAATTCGGCCGCCGCCGCGCCGACCCGAACCTGCCGCGCGTCCACGTCGATGGCGACGCGGCCGATCACGATCTGGCGCGCCTCGGCCGCCGGCTGCGCCCGCCGCAGCACCGCCCGCAACCGCGCCAGCAGCTCGCGCGGCGAGAACGGCTTGGGGATGTAGTCGTCGGCGCCCAGCTCGAGCCCGACCACCCGATCCGCCTCGTCGCCGCGGGCGGTGAGCATCAGGATGGGGACCCGGCTGTTCGTCTCGCGAATGCGCCGGCAGACCGTGAGGCCGTCCATGCCCGGCATCATGACGTCGAGCAGGACGGCGTCAAAGACGCCCGCCGCGAGCGCCGCCAGCCCCTTGGCCCCGTCCGGCGCGTGCGTCAAGCTCACGCCGTTCGGGCCCAGGTAGGCCGCCAGCAGCTCGTAGAGGCGGACGTCGTCGTCGATGCAAAGGACCCGCAGCCCCACGGCCCGATCTTACCAGCCGCGCAGGCCGCCGAAGAAAGAGCGTGGTCCCCGCTCGATCAGCTCGGCCAGACGGTCGCGCTGCTCCGGCTCGAGCGCGTCGTGGATCTTGGCGACCAGCCCCACGAACGCCTTGCGCGCCGACTCGATCATCGTGTCGTGCCGCGCGAACTGCTCGCCCAGCACCACGCCGTCGAAGGTCGGCCGGCGGAGCGCGTCGATGATCTCCTGGCGCGAGCGCCGCCCTTCACCGCCGCCCGCGCGCTTCATCTCCTCGCGGAAGTCGTCGAACGCCCCCGCGATCACCCGCTCCTGCGCCGGGGTGGCGCGCACGTGCTCCAGGATGGCCCGGACCACGAAGCGCTTCCGCATGTGCCCCCCGAAGGCCGGGAAGCCGCCACCGAAGCGGCCACCGAAGAAGCTCGGTCCGCCCAGGTCGGCGCGCTCGTCGTCGTCCATCGGCGCCCAGCCGCGGCCGCCCGGGTAACCCTGGTAGCCGCCGTGCCAGCCGCCCCAGCCGTGGTGCCAGCGGCCGTGGCAGCCGCCGCCCCACGAGCACATCCGGCGGTGGTGAAGCGCCCGCGCGATGCCCATGGCCGCCAGACCCCCGAAAATCAAGCATCCGATCATCGTCTCTTCTCCTTGCGGGCCCCGTTTGGCCTCGCGGACAGACAATGCGCGCCGCCCGTTAAGGGTCATGCAGCGCCCGCGTGAAGAAGTGTGAAGAGGGGCTAGGCGCTGAAATTCCAGCGGAAATTCACGGTGTTGCAGTCCCGATCGCCGACGGGACGGATCTGCAGCAGCAGGTACCGGGTGTCGGCGCCCAGGGGGACGGGGAACTGGCCGTCAATCGACGCGTCGTGGATGGTCGCGCCCAGGTGGCCGCGGGTGGTCTTCTCCTGGACGGCCCCCCTGGGCTGGAACCCATAGTGGTTCCCGCGGTCGTCGGTCAGCTCGAACGCGTAGTTCGACGGCAAGCCGCAGCGGTCGGCGTTCACCAGACGGATGTGGAAGCCCAGCGACGAAGGGGTCCACTGCCCCAGCGTCACCTCGTAGCGGTGATCCTCCCGGTAAGGAGGCACCTCGTAGGCCTGCATGGCGCCCGCGGCGTCGCCGCCCCGCGCCGGGTTGCCCACGTTCATCGACAGGACCGCGGGCGCGCAGCCCGCTCCCAGGAGCCAAACGGCCAGCGAGATCGAGACGGCTGAAAGGAGCAGACGCCGGGGGGCAGGCATGGGCATTCGCGTCGCAAACCACGTGCCTACCCGGGTCGCGTCCGGCCGGCGGGTTCGCGCCGCGCGCCGTTCGAGATCCGACCGGCGCCGGGTCGGAACGGTCGATTTCGCACCAATTCGTAACAGAAACGAAACCGTGCCGTGCGGGGCCGAAAGTAGGCTCCGCGGTCATGCGCGCAAGACATTGGTTCATGGCGGCGGCCGCGCTCACCCTGGCGCTGGCCGCGCGTCCCGCGGCGGCGATCGTCTCCGAGCTGGAGCTGCCGCGAGAGAGCCCGGTCGGTCGGGTGTCGCAGCAGGTGGGATTGACGGAGATCTCGGTCGAGTACGGCAGCCCGGCGGTGCGCGGGCGCAAGATCTTCGGCAACCTGGTCCCGTACGACCAGCTCTGGTCGCTGGGGTCGTACCAGGCCGCCAAGATCCACTTCAGCCGCCCGGTGATCATCGGCAGCCGGACCATCCCGGCCGGCAGCTACGCGCTGTTCGCGATCCCCGGCAAGGCGCAGTGGACGGTGATCCTCAACAAGAACGCCGAGCAGCTGGGGAGCGGGCGCGACTACCGGCCGGACCAGGATGCCGTCCGGCTTCTGGTGAAGCCGCGCACCGCCCCGCACCGCGAACACCTGGCGATCGGCATTCCGGACTTCAGCGACGACAGCGCGACGATCGAGCTGGCCTGGGACCGGCTGGCGGTCTCGCTGCCCATCCGGGTCGACACCACCAAAGAGGTGCTGAGCAACATCAGCGCGCTCGACAACACCTGGCGCGCCTACGCCAACGCCGCGCGCTACATGCTGGAGACGAAGAAGGACTACGACGCCGGCCTGCGCTACATCGACCAGTCGCTGGCCCTCCGGCAGGACTGGTACAACGCCTGGATCAAGGCGCTCCTGCTGGCCGCGAAGGGAAACTACAAGGATGCGCAGAAGGCCGCCGAACAGTCGCTGGAGCTGGGCCTGAAGGCGGGCGATGCGCTGTTCCCGGAAGTCGAGATCCGCAAGGCCGCCCAGGACTGGGGAAACAAGAGCGTCGCGTCCCGTTAGACGAGACGTGAACCGGCTGCCACCGCCGGCCGCGGCGCAGGGGGCAAACGACGTGTTCGGGTGCGGCAACCCGGGGGCGCGGCCCGAGGCGGGCGGCGGCGGCGTACTCTACGGTCGTTGACGAAGGGCAGCTCAGCCATCAAGTCGGCCGTTGGGGCTGGCGCCACCTGGCTCGCGGTCGGCGCGGCCGCGGGGCTGTTCGCGATCGCCTTCCGGATCGCCGACCAGCTGCTGTTCGTGCACGCCTACGGCCGCCCAGACGTGGTCAGGGCGTTCGGCGCGCTGCCGGCGCTGGCCCGACTGCTGATCCCGGCGGCCGGGGGCGCCATCGCGGCCGGGCTGGCGGCGCGCGCCCGGCGCGGAAGCGGCACGGGCGAGATCATCGCCGCCGTCGCGAGCCCCGGCGCGCGCGTGCCGATGGGCGCGACGCTGGTGAACGCCGCGGCCACGTTCACCGCGATCTCGACCGGCGGCTCGCTGGGACGCGAGGGGCCGCTGCTGCACTTCGGGGCGGCCGCCGGCTCGGCGCTGGAGCCGCGCGCGGGCGAAGCCCGAAGCCACCCGCTGATCGTGGCCGGGACCGCCGCCGGCTTCGCGGCCGCCTACAACACCCCGTTCGCCGCCGTGCTGTTCGTGGTCGAGGTCATCGCCGGCAGCGCGGCGCTGGAGCTGGTGTTGCCAGCGATCGTGACGACCACGGTGGCGACCGCGGTCAGCCGGTGGGCGATGGGGGGCGGGCCGCTCTACGGCCTGCGGACCTTCTCGATGCAGGCGCGGAGCGAGCTGTTCGCCTACGCGGCGCTCGGGCTCTGCGCGGGCCTGCTGGGGCCGGCGTTCATGGCGTTGCTCGACGCCGGGAGGCGCGCCTTTCGGCTGATTCCGGTGCCGCCGGCGGCCCGCGGGGCGCTGGGCGGGCTGCTGGTCGGCGCCTGCGCGCTGCGGTTCCCGGAGGTGACCGGCAACGGCTACGAGGTGATCCAGCCGATGCTCGACGCGGCCTACGGCGTGCCGATGCTGGCCCTGCTGCTGGTCGTGAAGGCCGCCGGCACCACCGCGTCGGTCGGCTCGGGCAGCCCCGGGGGCGTCTTCACGCCGTCGCTGTTCCTGGGTGCCGCGATGGGAGGGCTGGTCGGCGCGGCCGTCCAGGCGCTCTGGCACACCCAGCACTCTCCGGGCGGCTTCGTGCTGGTCGGCATGGCCACGATGATCGCGTCGACCACCCACGCTCCCCTGATGGCCAGCGTGCTGGCCTTCGAGCTGTCCGGCGACTACGCCATCGTGCTCCCGCTGTTCATTGCCAACGCGCTGGCCGCGCTGGCCTCGCGCGCGGCCCACCCCAAGACGATCTACCAGCGTCAGTAAAAGCTGACGTTCTCGACGGTGAAGTCGGCGCTGCAGCCGCCGGCGTCGGCTGCTCCCAGCCGGGTGCTGAGCTGCCACTGGACGTCGACGATGGTGGTCGGGTCCACGCCGACGATGGGCATTCCGCCGGTCATGCTGCTGAACGGCACCTTGACGGCGACGCCGGCGTCCGCGGCGCCCGGCGCCTGCGAGGTCACGTCGGCGGCGGGGCCGTAGCAGGTGCTCGCCTGGCAACCGCCGTGCGTCGCGTCGTTCTGGGGTGAGGTGTCCCCGCTGAACCCGACGCTCACGCCCAGCAAGCAGCCGCCCAGCGATCCCGTCAGCTCGAACTGGACGCCGGTGTACGCGGATGCGTTCAGGCACATCGTGCTCGAGTAGTAGAGCCCGAATCCCGCGTAGTTCGCGCTTGCGCTGACCGGCGGGACGAAACCGCCCTGGATGCGCAGCCCGCTGCCGTCGCTGGTGACGGTCCCGACCGGCGGCGTCTGTCCCGGAGCGGCGTAGCTGTAGGTGTCCCAGGCGTTGGAGCCGGAGCCGAACGAGGGACCATCCGTCCCGGATTTGCCGGCGGTGGTGATCGCGACGTCGCTCACCGGCGTGCTCGAACAGACGAAGCCGCCATCGGAGCGACAACCCGACCCGACGACGTGGCCGGCCCCCGTGCCGGCCGCGGCCAGCGAGGCCGCGGGGGCCGTCCCCGGGGCCAGCGGCTGGATGCCGGCCATGGCCGCGCGTTCGGTCTCGCCGTAGGTCCAGGCGGTCGCGTCCCCGGAGTCGGGCACCTCGATGGCGCCCATCGATTGTCCCGGCAGACGGAACGTCGGCGACGCGGGCGCCGTCGCCAACCCGGTCACCTGCACCTGGACGCCCACGTCCGCGCTGTTCCAGTTGACGTAGATGACGTCGGTCGCGTCGTTGGCCTGGTTGCGGGTGGCGTAGGCGCTGACGCCCGACGGCGCCGACGAGACGCCGGCCAGGCTGGGCCCGAAGTGGTCGGCGTAAAGCTGGTAGGCATAGTACGCAGGCCGTGGCACGTGACCGGGCATCGGGCCGATCAGGCCCAGCGCGTAGCTCTCGTCGTCGCTGATGTCCCAGACCGCCGACGTCCACAGCCCCAGGTCGACGGCGGAGCCGAGCGCGTCGGCCATCCACAGCGCCCCACCGACCGTCGCGGGAGAAGCGCCCAGCACGCACGACGTGGCGTCATAGGCGACGTTCATCTCGGTCAGCGCGAGCGGCTTCCCGCCCTGCCCCGTCGCCGACATGATGCCGCGGACCGAGGCGATCAGCTGGCGGAAGGCCGTCCGGTCGGCCTGGGCGGCCGGCAGGGTCGCCGCCGCGGCCTCGAACGGGTAGCGGTGGATCGAGACGACGTCCAGCAAGCTGCCGCAGGTCTGCAGGATCGGGGTCAGCCAGTCGTTCGTCCCGTTGCCGGCCTGATACTTCCACGAGAGATCCGGCCCGACGATCTGGATGCTCGGGTCGACCGCCTTCATCGCCGCGACGAACGCGGCCGTGGTGGTGCAGTAGTCGGCCGCGGTATAGCCCGGGCGCGACGGCGCCGCGGCGCTCGCCTGTTGATCGTAGATGTCCGGCTCGTTGCCGACCGAGAAGTACTTGATGCCGTAGCCCCTGGTCACGTTGGCGTAGGTCACCATCTGGGCGGCGGTCGCGGCGGTGGGCTGCTGGCCGGTCGTGTCGCCCAGCACGGGGACCTGCAGGATCGGCTCGGCGCCGATGGCCCGCGCGTAAGCGACCATGGTGTCGAGCTGAGCGTCGTCGAACGGATCGGGAATGTTGGCGTCGTTGTTGTAGCCGCCGACACGCATGAACGACGGCTTCAGATCGGCGACCAGCGTCTCCGTCCCCGCCACGTCGTCGCCGTACGTCGGCGACCACATCCAGTAATTGACCGACCAGTTCGTCGTCCTGGGCGTGGTCGAGCCGGCCGAGATCACGAGCGGCGTGACGCTGACCCCGGCGCCGGCCTGACCCCCGCCGCCCCCATCATGCCGGCCGCCCGCGTCGCTCGGGGAACCGGCCGTGTCGCTGCTGCAGCCGCCGGCGCCCAGGGCGGCGACGATTGCGGCCAGACACAGGCCGGCCGGGCCGGCTAAGCGCCCAGCGCCGAGTCGATGGCCGCGCGCAGCCCGCGGTCGTTCGGCTCGACCTTGGACTCGTAGGACTGGATGACCTGGCCGTCCTTGCCGACCAGATACTTGTGAAAATTCCATCGCGGCTCTCCATGGTGGGCAGTCAGGAACCGGTAGACGGGCGACTGCCCTGGCCCCTTGACGTCGACCTTCGCGAACATCGGGAAGGTCACGTGGTACTTGGCGTCGCAGAACGTCTTGATCTCGGCGTCCGAGCCCGGCTCCTGAGCACCGAACTGGTTCGAGGGGAAGCCCAGGATCGCGAAGCCGCGCCCCTGGAGCTCACGCCAGAGCCGCTCCAGGCCGGCGTACTGGGGTGTGAACCCGCACTCCGAGGCGGTGTTGACGACCAGCAGGACCTTGCCGGCGTAGGCCGACAGCGGCTGCTCCTGGTGATCGATCGTCTGGGCGGTCAGATCGTGGAATGACTGGATGGACGTGGTCATCGCGGGAAGCTAAGGGAGGAACCGGGGCCCGGCAAGGCATGGGGATGTCACGCAAACGCGACTTTGGCCCCCTATCCCTTGGAGTACGCTCGCGCCTTCGGAGGACCATGCATCCAGCCCAGGCGGAGGAAAAATCGTCGTCGGGCGCCGCGAAGGCTCCCGAGCCCACGGCGACCAGCCCGGACCTGACAAGCCCGGCGCTCTACATCAACCGCGAGACGTCGTGGCTGGCGTTCAACGAGCGGGTGCTGGACCAGGCCCGCGACCCGCGCTGGCCGGTGCTGGAGCGCCTGAAGTTCCTGGCCATCTACGCGTCCAACCTGGACGAGTTCTTCATGATCCGGGTCTCGGGCCTGCACGAGCAGCTGGAGGCCGCGGCGCTGGTCGAGGCCAGCCCCGACGGGCTCAGCGCCCGCGAGCAGCTGACCCGGATCGGTCAGGTGATCCGGGCGCAGCTCGAGACGGCGGCCCACCTGCTGGCGAACGACCTGCTGCCGGCGCTGGCCGGCAGGGGGATCCGGATCCGGGACTGGGAGTCGCTGGACGCCGAGACCAAGCGGGCCGCCCGCAAGTACTTCCGGCGGTCGGTGTTCCCGGTCGTCACCCCGCTGGCGGTCGATCCGGGGCACCCGTTCCCGTTCCTGTCGAACCTGTCGCTGTCGCTGGCCGTGGAGGCGCGCGACCCCGAGACCAAGGAGCGGAAGTTCGCCCGCATCAAGGTGCCGGAGATCCTTCCACGCTTCCTGCCGTTCGAGACCATAGACCCCAGCCGGACACAGCCCACCAGCGACGGCTCGGCCGACTTCCTGCCGCTCGAGCAGCTGCTGGCCGCCAACCTGGACGAGCTGTTCCCGGGCATGGAGATCCTGGGCGCCTACCCGTTCCGGGTCACGCGCGACATGGACTTCGAGATCCTCGAGGAAGAGGCGCACGACCTGCTGTCCATCGTCGACCGCGAGATCCGGCGGCGGCGCTTCGGCGCCTGCGTCCGGCTGGAGCTGACGCGCGGCATCCCCGAGCGCGTGCGGCGGCTGCTGGTCGACAAGCTGTCCATCGACGAGGAGGACGTCTACGAGGTGTCGGCGCCGCTGGGCCAGCGGGCCCTGATGTCCATCGCGCTGCTGCACCGCCCGGACCTGCGCGATCCGCCGTTCGTGCCGCGGCTTTCGGGCGACGCGCAGGACAAGACCTTCGACGTGTTCGCGGTGGCCCGCAAGGGCGACATGCTGCTGCATCACCCCTATGACTCGTTCGGGCCCGTGCTGAGCTTCCTGCGCCAGGCGGCCGACGACCCGGACGTGCTGGCGATCAAGATGACCCTCTACCGCGCCGGCTCGGACGCCGAGGTGGTGCGCCACCTGATCCGGGCGGCCGAGAACCACAAGCAGGTGACGGTCGCGATCGAGATCAAGGCCCGCTTCGACGAGGAGAACAACATCGCCTGGGCGCGCGCGCTGGAGCGGGCCGGCGCGCACGTGTTCTACGGGCACGCCGAGCTCAAGACGCACGGCAAGGCGGCGCTGGTGGTGCGGCGCGAGAAGGACGGCCTGCGCCGCTACGTCCACCTGGCGACCGGCAACTACAACGACTTCACGGCTCGCCTGTACACCGACATCGGCCTTCTGACCGTGAGCCCGGATTTCGGCGAGGACCTGTCGGACTTCTTCAACTCGCTCTCCGGCTTTTCCAAGAAGGTCCGCTACCGCAAGCTGGCGGTGGCGCCCAACGACCTGTGCGACGCGATCCTGGGCAAGATCGAGGCGCAGGCGGAGCGGGCCAAGGCCCTCAAGCCGGCGGCGATCTTCGCCAAGCTGAACGCCCTGGTCGACGTCGAGGTGATCCGGGCGCTGTACCGGGCGTCGGGGGCGGGGGTGAAGATCACCCTCTGCGTCCGGGGCATCTGCTGCCTGCGGCCCGGCATCCCCGGCGTCTCGGAGAACATCCGGGTCATGTCGATCCTGGGGCGGTTCCTGGAGCACGAGCGGGTGATCGTGTTCGGCCCGCCCGGCGAGGAGGAGTTCTTCCTGTCGTCGGCGGACTGGATGCCCCGCAACCTGCACCGGCGCGTCGAGCTGCTGTTCCCGGTCGAGTCCGAGCCGCTGCGCGAGCAGATCCGGCAAGAGGTCATCGAGCCGGCGCTGGCGGACAACGCGTTCGCCTACGACATGGACGCCGACGGGACCTACCGCCGGCGCAACGCGCCCGAGGGCGAGCGGCAGCGCGGCGCCCAGGCCGACGTCTTCGACCGCGTGGTGCGTCGCACCTTGCAGGTCGTCACGAAAGGGTGATGCGGCGGCCCGCCGCAGGCCCGTGACGGCCGCTTGACGCGCCATTCAAGTCCGGCCCAGCCCTGCCGATGGTTGGTGTCGAGGGAGACGACATGGGCAACGGCTTGATCAGCGCGCTCTTCGTGATTGCAGGCGGGGCCTGCGCCCTGGCCGGCTACGTGGTCGGCTCGTGGCACCAGCGCCGCGCCATCGAGGCTGATCTGGCCGGCGACCTGTTCGGAGGGAACGACCACATGGACCTCCTGGACGAGCCCCTCCCCCGCCCCCGGGACCAGCGACCGAATTAGCTCGTTACGCCAGCCGCGCGGTCTTGAGCGCGGTCAAGATCATCCGGGTCGCCGGGGACTGGTTCAGCGTGTAGAAGTGGACGCCCGGGGCGCCCCCGTGCAGCAGCTCGACGGCCTGCGCGGTGGTCTGGGCGATGCCCAGCGACAGGGTCGCGGCCTCGTTCTCGCGGCAGCGCTGGAGCTCCGCCTCCAGCGCTCCCGGCAGGCTGGCGCCACAGAGCTTGGTCATGCGCTCGATGCCGGCGACGCTGCGGATCGGCATCAGGCCCGGCACGATCGGGACGCCGATGCCGGCGGCGCGGGCGCGGGCCACGAAGTCGAAGTAGAAGCGGTTGTCGAAGAACAGCTGCGTGACCACGAAGTCCAGCCCGGCGTCGACCTTGGCCTTCAGGTTCTTGATGTCCTGATCGATGTCGCGGCACTCGGGGTGCCCCTCGGGGTAGCCGGCGCCGCCCAGGCACAGGCGCCGGCCGTAGCGCTTGCGGATGAAGGCGATCAGGTCGGCGGCGAAGCCGAAGCCGCCCGCCGTCTTCTCGAAGCGCGCCTGGCCGGCCGGCGGGTCGCCGCGGAGGGCCATGACGTTCTCGATCCCGGCGTCGACCAGGGTGTCGAGCACCGCGCCGATCTCGGCCTCGGTCGCGCCGACGCAGGTCAGGTGCGCCATCGCGCACAGCCGCGCCTCGCGCTGGATCCATTCGACCAGCTCCAGGGTCGTGGCGCGCGTCGAGCCGCCCGCGCCGTAGGTGACCGACACGAACGCGGGCTCCAGCTCCGCCATGTCCCGGATGGTTCGCTCCAGCGCCACCCGGCCGGCGTCGGTCTTGGGCGGGAACAGCTCGAACGAGAAAACCTTCTTGTGCGGATCAGTGAACAGGTCGCAGATCTTCATATCGCCAGGTCGCCCTCCAGGCGCTCGGCCACGAAGTCGGAGTCCAGCACCACGGTCTCGCCCTTGCGCTCGGGCGCCTCGAACATGACGTCGTGGCAGAGCCCCTCGACGATGGTGCGCAGGCTGCGCGCGCCGGTGCGGCGCCGGATGCAGTGCCGCGCCACCAGACGCAGCGCCCCCTCGGTGAACTGCAGCTCGACGCCGTCCAGCCTCAGCAGCGCCTGGTACTCGCGCACCACCGCGTCGGGCGGCCCGCTCATCACCAGGAACAGGTCCTCCTCGGACAGCGCCTCCAGCTCGACCCGCACGGGCAGGCGGCCCAGGAACTCGGCCAGCAGGCCGTAGTCGATCAGGTCCTTCTCGGTGACATGGCGTCCGCCATTCGGGCGTGCCTCTCCCTTGGCCCCGAAGCCCACCGACTTACTCCCGTCGCCCAGCTGCAGGTCGGAGAACGTCCCGGCCGCGATGAACAGGATGTCCTGGGTGTCCAGCACCACGAAGTCGTGCTTGTTCCAGTGCTGGGTCACGTTGAGCGGCGCGAAGATCTCGCGCCCCTCGAGCAACTTGAGCAGCGCCTGCTGCACCCCTTCGCCGCCGATGTCGCGCGCGCCCGCGCCGGTCCGCGCCCCCTGCGTGCGGCGCGCGATCTTGTCGATCTCGTCGATGAACACGATCCCGCGCTGGGCCACCTCGACGTTCTGGTCGGCGTGGTGCAGGAGCTCGCCGACCATGACCTCGACGTCCTTGCCGTAGTAGCCCGCCTCGGTGTACTCGGTCGCGTCGGCGACGGTGAACGGAACCTCCAGGCACTGGGCCAGCGTGCGCGCGATGTGCGTCTTGCCCGATCCGGTCGGTCCGATGAGCAGCAGATTCGACTTCTTGATGAGTCGTTTACCTGCCGTTGTTGGTTGCGCGCAGCGTTTCAGGTGGTTGTAGGCCGCGATGGCCACCGTCCGCTTGGCGCGCTCCTGCCCGACGACGTACCGATCCAGGTACGCGTAGATCTGCCGCGGCGTCAGCAGCGGCCGGCGCTCGGGCCGGGGCGTGGTCTTCATCGGGGAAACGG
>Ga0335083_10004732_pt1 | contig 17298 bp, 8 predicted proteins | sample Lox_Sample_42_FD_206716 | JGI IMG/M metagenome (GOLD analysis project Ga0335083, IMG submission 206716) | Soil microbial communities from Loxahatchee National Wildlife Refuge, Florida, United States - Lox_Sample_4.2 | ecosystem: Environmental > Terrestrial > Soil > Wetlands | place: USA: Florida... | reverse complement strand
GCTTCTACGAATTCCCGGTGGCGCTGGTGGCCTGCGCCGTGCTGACGCTCATCGCCCTCCGCTCCAACCCCGACCCCGATTGGTTCCGCGAATTCCTGCCGCCCGCGCGCATCGTGCTGGCGGCCGCCTTGGTGTGTTCCACCGGATACTTTGGCTACGAGCAGCGCGAAAAAATCATCGGCTGGGCTCACGATGCCGCCCATTTCGTCGCCCGCAGGTGGACTCCACCCGATAATTTCGACAACTACGCCATCCAGGTGGCCTTTCTGATTGTCTCGGTCATCGTGCTCTCGCTCCTGCGCTTCGACTGGCGATTCCGCTGGCTGCGATCCGGCGGCGGCCGTTCGACCTTCGGCATTGAAATCGTCGCGCTGATGATCAGCGGATACCTGTGCTACCAGCTGGCGCAATCCACCACCGGCTACCGCCTGATGATCCGCAATTTTTACGGAGGACTCAAAATCAGCGACTCCGGCGCTTCCTGGGAATTCGATTCCAAGCGCACTCTAACCAATGGGACCATCAATCACGGCGAGCAGTTTCTCAATCCCGCGCGGCGCGATCTGCCGACCACGTATTACGGCCCCGAAACCGGCGTCGGCGTCGCCGTGCGCGACAAGGAGAAGCAGCGTGCCGTACGCGTGGGCGTGATCGGTCTGGGCACCGGTACCGTGGCCGCCTATGGCCGGCTGGGCGATTACTACCGCTATTACGAAATCAACCCGCTGGTCCCACAGATCTCTAACGCGGGGCTGAAGAAAAGCCAGTTTACGTTTCTTGCCGACTGCCTGTGTAAAGTGGACGTGGCCATGGGCGACGCCCGTCTCTCGCTCGAGCGCGAACAGCCGGAGCATTTCGACGTCCTGGCGGTGGACGCATTCTCCAGCGATTCCATTCCTGTCCACCTGTTAACCAAGGAAGCGATGCAACTCTATTTCCGCCATCTCAAGCCCGATGGAATTCTGGCGGTGCACATCTCCAACCGGTATCTCGACCTGGCGCCGGTGGTGGATGGCGAAGCCAAAGCCACGGGCCATATCGACCGCATCGTGGACACCGAAGACGACAGCTCGCAGGACGTATTCGGCGCAACCTGGGTGCTGGTCACGGCGCCCGATCCGGGCTTCGACAACGACGTGATCTCGGGTTCGGCGGAAATCGCGTCCAAGCGGAAAGTGCGTTTGTGGACCGACGACTACAGCAACCTTTTCCAGATTCTAAAATAAAGGTATACTAACGATAGCCGCGTCGCCATCTCCCCTGTTATTGTGAAACAGAGAGAGATGTCTGCTTCTCCGGACAAGGTGATCTCGTCACCTGGATGGTCTAAGAGGGAACATACATGGACGCTGCTTCGATACGAAAACTCAATCTGGCTCTCCCCATGCTGCTGGTTTCGGCGGCTTTCGCCCTGCCTTGGACGGCTCAGGCTCAATCGTTTTCACTGTCTTCCAATTCGGTCCAGATCGTTGGTGGACAGCAGGCGCCGACCGTCACCGTCTCGTCGACCGGCAGCCCCATTACGTTCAATGTGTCGTCGAACCAGAGTTGGGTGCTTGTCTCAGGTCAAGGCGCGTCCGGCCCTCCGTTCACCACGCCGGTGACCTTGGTGTTCGAAAACATCTCCAGTAACGGAAGTCCGCCGCCTGCCACGGTGACGCTCACGTCCACAATTCCCAGCGGCCTCTCTACCACCATTACGGTCAGTTACGTCAACAACAGCGGCACCGGCGGCGGCGGCGGCGGTACCGGCGGCGGAAGCGGCACCGGCAACGATCAGCTCTCGGCGAATTCCACCAACGTTTCCAACGTTACCGGCGGCAGCAGCACCCAACAAGTCCAGCTCACGAATACATCCGGCCCGGACACCGTCAACTTCAATGTCAGCGTCGCCTACGGAGCCAGCGGCATCGGCTGGCTGCAGGTATCTCCCGCCAGTTCCTCGGTGGCCCCTGGTGCAACCCAGACGCTAACCTTGACCTTCATTCCAAATGGCTTGACGATCGGCAACTACACGGCCACGGTCACGGTATCAAACCAGACAGTCACCCAAACCATCACGATCCAGGTCACCTACCAGGTCACTATAAGCTCCACAATAACCCTGACACCGTCGTCGGCTAACTTGAGTCCCAGCAATCCGAGCGTCAATGTCTCGGTGGGGGCGCCGACAACCTACTTCAGCGCCACATCCAACGCCAATTGGATCCTGTTGGCCTTTCTGGTAGGCGGTAGCGCGTCAGCGGGCCAATCGCAGCTATACAATATCAACACCAGCAACCCGCTGGTTGTCGAGCTTGCCGGCAGCTCTACTTATCCCGCTACCGGGACCACCGGTACAGTCACCATCAGCGACCAGAATGGCAATACCTCGAATTTCACCGTCACCTTCACCGGAAGCGGTAGCGGCACGGGCTCGGGCACTATTACCCTCACCCCCAGCCCGGTGGCGTTGAATTTGAGTAACAACTACCAGGCGACGGTGACCATACAGTCCAGTTCCGCCACCGGAAATGTGCAGATCGGTCTGACGGGCTTTCCGTCGAACGCAGTCAGCTTCCAGTACGTCAACGCCTCCAGCATCGGAACCGCCCCCGGCTCCGTACAGATCACCCTGACCGGCAACGTCAGCAGCCTGAGCAGCGGGCAGACCTACAGTGGCACTCTCACGGCAACCGTCGGCAGCTCGCAAGGCACCGCGACGGTGAACCTGACGGTGGGATCGAGTTCCTCCGGCGGCGCCGGCGGCACGGGAACCAACAATCCGGTGGAACCGCTGAGCCTCAGCTTCGTCGCCGATATCAACCACCCGGCCGCCATCGTGCCGCAGAATATCTTCGTCACGTCAGTGGGAAGTTACTCGGCTACCGCGGCCGAATCCAGTTGTACCGGCTCTCAGTGGCTGAACCTCGCGTCTCCATCCTCCGGAACCGCCAATGGAGCCGGCAGTCCTACTACCGTGGTCCAGGTCCAGGTGGATCCCACCGGTGTCCCCATAGGCACCTGCAGTGGAACCGTCAGCGTCCAGACCACCAGCCAGAGCAGCGCCTACACGGTGAGTGTCACCCTGACGGTGTATAGCGGGACGGTGATCTACGCGCAAACCACGCTCGGCGGCGGCGCAGGTTCCGCGGTCTTTCTCGAGAACAACGGCAATTTGAACAGTGCGCCGGTGACCTACTATATTCCGGCGACCGATACTTCCTCGATTTCCCTGACCGCCACGACAGACGTCAACTGGATTTCATTTTTGGGCGGCTCGGGAGGCAGCCTGACCGGAAGCACGCTGACAAATATTCAGACAACCGGGTTCGGCTTCCTGCCCAACTCCACGGCCGCCAATATGCAGAACGGCGTGTATGTCGGCCACATCACGTTCACGGGAAATGTTCAGAATAGTCCGCTGATCGTTCCCGTGGTGTTGATCGTTACCAATAATTCCAGCAGCAGCGGAATCAGCCTTTCGCCGTCGTCCGTCATCTTGAACGCGTCCTTCGGCGGGACTTCCGTCAGTGGACTTGTCAGCGTCACTTCGACATCCTCGGTGGGCTTCACGGCGTCGGCCTCAACCAACAGCGGCGGTAGCTGGCTTTCCGTCACATCCTCCGGCACGGCGCCGACGAACATCACCGTCACCGCCAACCCCGCTGGACTGGCGGCGAACACTTATACCGGCACCATCACCGTCACATCGAGCATCGGGACCGCGCAGGCGTCTGTAACCTTCGTGGTCGGAACCGGCAGCGGGACCGGCAATAATATCGCCTGCAGCCCGTCCCCCTGCGGCAGCCTGACCTTCACCTACAATCTCAACGCATCCACTCCCAACAGCCAGTCGGTGTCGATCGTGTCGGCTTCCGGCTCCGCCTCAACTTCATTTTCCGTCTCGTCGTCGGTGAATGGGAGCGGCATCCCGAACTGGCTGAGCGTCTCCACCGGCACGGGCGGCACAACCGGCACCACCCCCGGCACCGTGATCGTCAACGTCAACCCGTCGGGCCTTTCCGCGGCTCCGTACACCGGGTTGGTAACGGTATCTTCCTCCGCGAATAGCGTGCAGATCCCGGTGACGTTCAATGTGCAGGCGCCCCCGACGGTGATGGCCAGTCCGAGCTCCCTCTCATTCCAGTATCAGGTTGGCGGCACGACCCCATCCCCCGGACAACTCAATGTCAGCGGCAGCACTTCCGGGCTGACCTACGGCGCCTCGGCGCTCACCAGCAGCGGCGGCAATTGGCTTTCAATCAACAAGACTACCGGCACGACGCCCGACGTCCTCAGCGTGACTGTGAATCCCGCCAGCCTGGCGGCCGGCACTACTTACACCGGAACCATCACGGTGAACGGTACGGGCTCGGCCAGCGGCAGCACCACGGTCCAGGTGAGTCTGACGATCACCGCGCCCTTCCCCACCATTACCCAGGTGCAGAATGCGGCGAGCTTCGCCAACGGGCCGATTTCGCCGGGCGAAATTGTGACGCTCTTCGGGTCGGCGATGGGGCCGTCCACCCCGCTTGGCACCACGCTCACATCCGCGGGCAAGGTCTCGACCCAACTCGGCCAGGTCCAGGTGCTGTTCAACGGCACGCCGGCTCCCCTGCTGTATGTCAGCGCGTCGCAGATCAACTGCGTCGTGCCGTATGAACTGGCGGGCTTCACCTCGCCCTTTGTCGAGGTGAAGTACCTGGGTCAGACTTCCAACACCGTGAACCTTCAGGCCGTGGCCACCGCCCCCGGTATTTTCGCGACCGGCACGCCCGCCGGCACCGGACAAGGCGCGATCCTGAATTTCGACAACAGCCCGAACGGCAACGGCGCCAACTCGCGTCCAGCCGCCCCCGGATCGGTGGTTCAGATCTATATGACCGGCGAGGGAGCGCTTTCGCCCGCGCAAGCCACCGGATCGGTCACCTGCTCGGCAGGGTGCTCCACTGTAAGCCAGATCCCGGTGCCGCTGCTGGTCAGCAAAATGGCGGTTCTGGTCAACAACCAGCCGGCCACGATTCAGTTCGCCGGCGAAGCTCCGGGATTTGTCTCGGGAGTCCTGCAGGTGAACGTCACGATTCCGCCGAATACGCCCGCTGGAAATGTGCCGCTTTCGATTTCCATCGGCGGCGTCAGCAGTCAGAGTAACGTCACGGTAGCGGTTGGCGCGAATTAGCGGTGCGAATCTCGCATCCGCCGGTGCGGGGCACTCCACGCGCCGGCGGATGATAACTTTCGATAGGCCCACGTAGCGCCGTAATCGTGCGGAACCAGACACATTTTCCCGGGCCATCGTTTTACCATCGAAGATGCCGGTTCCGGCATGGAGAAGCAGCCTTATGCAAGGCCCTCATCGTCTTTTTTCCGCATTCGTAATTGGGATGGTGCTCGGCGCCGCCGCCTATGCTCAGGGCACCATCGTCGCTACCCCGAGTGAGTTGGATCTCGACAACACCACCGGGAGCGACGTCATTCGCACCGTCACCCTCACGACCAGCAGCACCACGCCCATCAGTTTCACCGTGCCTGGCAGGCCGAACCTCTCCTGGCTGACGATCAGCCCGACTGCCGGCACTGTCGTGGCCGGAGGACCGGTAACGCTGACATTCGAGGCCAATGCAGCCAACCTGGATACCGGCAATATCTACAATATCCTCGTCCCCATCTCCTCCGGCGGCCAGCAGGTGGCGCAGGTGGCGGTCTACTTCAATGTCATGGTGGTGACCGGACTCACGGTCACTCCCTCGGGCGTGGGTTGGAATTACGCCATCGGAGGCGCCAGTCCGCCGAACCAACTGGTGACGTTGAACACCAGCGCGTCCAGTTTCAGCGCTCAGGTTTCGACGAATGCCGCGGGGTGGCTGGGGCTGACCGTTCCCAACGCCCCGCCCCTGTTTACTCCGCAGTCGGCTCTGGGCGGTTATCTGACCTCGAACGGCTTCATCATGGTCTTCAATCCTCTCGGGGCCGGGAATCTCACTCCGGGCATGACCTACTCCGGCACCGTCACCGTCACCGACGGCAATAACAACGTCGCCGTCAGCGTCGTCACCTTGAACGTGCTCAATAGCGGCTCGGGTTTCAGCGTGTCGCAAGGCACCGTCAACCTGACGAGCACCGGGTCGGTGGCGGTTGCCACGGTGCAACTGAACTCGTCCAACCCCACACCCTTCCTGGCCACCGTGACGGTGAATAGCCCGCCCAGTGGAAACTGGCTGAACGTCACGCAGCAAGGCACGGCGCCGACAACGGTGACGATTACCGCGGATCCCACCAACCTGCCCACCGGCAACTATCAAGGATCGATCACTTTCGTCGCCGGAGGGCTATCCGCGGTGGTGCAGGTGACCTTCGCCGTCACGGTCCCCGTGACCGCCGGTGGAAACGTCGTGGCCGATCACGGGTCGCTGACGTTTGGATACGTCGTGGGAGGCAGCCCGCCGCAGAACCAGACAATTACCGTCTCCGACCAGGCGGGCAACGTGGGTATTCCGTTTGCCGTGACCACTCAAACCCAGGCCGGAATCTCCAATTGGCTCTCAGCCGTGGTCGCCGGCGGTGGAAACCAGGGAGTGACGGGAGGCTCGACCGCCAGCGTCATCGTCACGGTCAACACGCAGGGTCTCGCTCCCGGGAATTATTCGGGCACCATCAATATCACTCCGTCCGGAGGCAACGTTCTCGGCATTCCCGTGAATCTCGTGGTCACAGGCCAGTCCACTGTGACCGCCTCTCCGCTACAGTTGAGCTTTTCCTATCAGGTTGGCGCCAGCGCTCCGGGCACCCAGCCGATTCAAGTCACCGGCACGTCGCCCAGCTTGCCGTTTACGGTCGTGACCGCGACGCAATCCGGCGGCAACTGGCTCTCCGCCGGCGCCACTACCGGCATCACGCCCGCCACCGCCGGCACCGCGGCGATTCTGAATGTCGCCGTCACGCCTGGACAATTGGGCCCCGGCTCCTACCAGGGCTCGATCACGATCGCCGGCGGCACCGGAGCTTCCGGAACCACGACCGTACAGGTGTTTTTGACGGTCACCTCGGCGCTGCCCTCGATCACGTCCGTGGTAAATGCCGCCAGCTTCCTCGGCGGTCCCTTATCTCCCGGCGAGATTGTCACGGTCTTTGGCGCCAGTCTCGGGCCCTCGGCGCCGCTTGGCTTAACGCTCGATTCCACCGGGAAGGTCTCCACCAACCTCGGCAGCACCCAGGTGCTCTTCAACGGCACGCCCGCGCCCCTGACGTACGTCAGCTCCACGCAGATCAATTGCGTCGTGCCTTACGAATTCGCGCAGGTGAGCAATAGCCCGTACGTGCAGGTGAAGTTCGGATCGCAGACGTCGAATACCTTCAGCGTGCAGCAGGCCGCCTCGTCTCCGGCGATTTTCACCGCGTCGAACGGGACGGGACAAGGAGCTATTCTGAATGCCGACAACAGTCCCAATGGCCTCGGCCCCGGCACCTTGCCGGCCGCCAAGGGCAGCACCGTGCAGGTATATATGACCGGCGGTGGAGCGCTCAATCCGCCGCAAGCCACCGGTTCGGTGACCTGCTCCGCCGGTTGTCCGACGGTCGCGTCGATTCCCATACCGGCTCTGCCCGTCGCCGTGCTGGTGAACAATCAGCCGGCCAATTTCAGCTTTGCCGGCGAAGCTCCGGGATTCGTCTCCGGTGTATTGCAAGTCAACGTCACCATTCCGGCGAACACGCCATCCGGCCCCATCCCGCTCTCGATATCGGTGGGCGGCGTGGCCAGCCAGTCCGGCGTCACCGTACAAGTGCAGTAATGCGCGTTTGGGCGCGGGCGCGCCCAGCGCTTGTTATCATAGAACTCCGACTTAAAGATGCGCTTGTCTGCATCGATGCGCGCCTTGTGGATGGCGGCGGCAGCCCTGGCGATGCCATGGGGCGCCGCGTCTCGCGGCTCCGGCCCGATCGTCTCGCCCGTATCGGTGCTGTGGATTTCGACCGCGGCCGAGACCGAAGTCGCCGTAAGCTCCCCGACGGCCTACTACTCCGCCGTCCCGACCGTCTCCTGGATCGGATTTCGCGAGCCGGGCCTGGTTTACGGCATGCCTCTTCTGCAGTCGACCGGACGAACGCCACCCTCCGTTCCGATGCTTGTGGCATTCAACACAAGTGCCCCGGCTCCCCCCGCGAATAGTTCGGGTACGGTCGTGGCGACGGATGCGGATGGAAACAGCACCACGATTACCATCACCTATTCGCCGGCAGATCCGGCGACGAGTGCGCCGGTCGCGCCTGCCGGCTTGACCTTCGCGGCGAGCACTCTCTCTCCCACCGCGATTCCCACGCAGAATATCACCGTCGCGGCCACCGGAAATTATTCGGCGGCGGTCTTCGAAAGCAGTTGCGGCAATCTGCACTGGCTCGGTTTCGGCGGGGCGGCTTCCGGATCGTCGAGCCCCGCCAACCCGGCCACCATTCCGGTAACCGTCAATGCAGCCGGCCTTTCCGGCGGCAGCACCTGCACCGGTACGGTCAATGTGCAGACTCCCGCGGGCAGTTCGGCGGTCAATGTCACTCTACAGGTCTATTCCGGATTGGTGATGTCGGCGCAGGCCGGAACGGGCGGCCCGGGATCCATCACTCTGAGCGAGGTCAACGGCGCTCTCACCAGCCCGGTGCCGGCCGTGTCCGTGGTTCCCAGTTCGTTGACCGAGGTAGTCGCATCCACCGATGTGAGCTGGCTGGTAATCACTCCCACATCCGACAGCGCCGTCACCGGTAGATACAACCTGTCGGTAAGCCTTTCGCTCCACAACGGTCTCTACTCCGGGCACGTGGTCTTCATGAGTCTTGCCCAGAACAGCATTACGTTTGTGCCGGTGGTTCTTTCGGTCACGAGCAGCTCCGGAACATCAACCGGCAGCGGCGTCATCACCGCTGACCATCTCAACGGGCTGACGTTCAGTTGCGCCGCGAACGGCAGCCCTCCTCCGTCGCAGTCTGTCGTCGTCTCCAACGTCTCGGCGGGATCGTCCGGCACACCGTTCAACGTATCGACAACGGTCGTTGGCGGCGTGGCGAACTGGCTTTCCGCGTCGGTGCCAAGCGGCGGTCATAGCGGACAAACGCCCGGCACGGTGGTGGTCAGCGCGAACCCATCCGGCCTTTCGCCTGGCCAGTACACCGGCACGTTGACCGTGTCGGCGGCCGTCAACGGACTACAGATTTCCGTCACGCTGAATATCCAGGCCGCCGCTACCGTAACGGCGAGCCCGCTCCAGCTCAACCTGGCCTACCAGGCGGGAGGGACGGCGCCGACCGGCTTTATCGCCGTGGGTGGGAGCGCATCCGGATTGAGTTACACCGCGGTGGTTGCGACCACCAGCGGCGGGAATTGGCTCAGCCTCAACCGAACCGGCGGCGCCACGCCGGATGTGCTGACCGTGCTGGTCAATCCGGCGAACCTGGCGGCCGGCAATTCCTATCAGGGCACCGTTACGGTGAACGGCGTGGGATCCGCGGTCGGATCGTCGACAATTGCCGTGACTCTGGCCGTGAACGCGACCCCGCCTGCGATCACCTCCCTGAAGAACGCGGCCAGCTTTGCCGATGGACCGGTCTCCCCGGGCGAGATTGTCTCGCTGTTCGGAACCGGGCTGGGGCCGGCATCCCCGCTCGAGACCACGCTCGATGCCAAGGGCAATGTCTCCACGGCGCTCGGCAGTGTGCAGGTGCTCTTCAACGGCATCGCCGCGCCGCTCACCTACGTCAGTTCCACGCAGATCAACTGCGTCGTGCCCTACGAATTTGCGCAGGCGGGCAGCAATCCCTACGTCGAGGTGAAATTCGGATCGCTCACATCGAACGCCTTCAGTGTGCAGGAGGCCTCTGTGACGCCGGCGTTCTTCACCGCATCCAACGGCACAGGACAAGGCGCCATCCTGAATTCCGACAACACCTACAATGGCAGTGGCAGCCCCGGCACACTGCCCGCGGCAAAAGGCAGCACCGTGCAGGTGTTCATGACTGGTGGCGGAGCGCTGGTTCCGCCGCAAGCCACCGGTTCGGTGACCTGTTCGGCCGGATGTCCGAGCGTCTCCTCGATCCCGGCGCCGGCCTTGCCTGTCGCGGTTCTAGTGAACAATCGGCCCGCTACGTTTACGTTTGCCGGCGAAGCTCCGGGATTTGTCTCCGGGGTGCTGCAAGTGAACGTCACGATTCCGCCGGATACGCCTTCGGGCGCCGTTCCTATTTCGATATCGGTGGGCGGAGTTTCCAGCCAGTCCGGGGTCACGGTGCAAGTGCAATAATGCGGCGGGCTTCAGCCACATTGGCGATTGCCGAAATGTCGGCACACCATTTCGATCCCCGCCGGAAACGTTGCTGATTTCACGCGTGTAATCCTCTGGCATGACGCGTGCAATTGTGACCTTCCGGTATGCTCAAGATCACCCTCCACGACACCGCGGCCGAATTCCGCCTCCGTCTGGAAGGCCGCCTGGCTGGTCTGTGGGTCCGCGAGTTGGGACAGTGCTGGCACACCGCCGCCTCCACCACCGCGGGCCGCAAAACCGTGGTCGATCTTCGCGAAGTGGATTTTGTCGACGAACCAGGCATGGACTTGCTGCGCGAAATGTCGGCCGCCGGCGTGAAGTTCCTCGCCACCACTCCATTAATGAAGGACACTCTCGCCCGGTGTGTTAGGGTTGAAGATAAACCGCGCGAACATGTCGCCGCATCCCCCCATCGGCACGGATCGGACCCGCGCCCGCTATGACGCGCTGCTGGAAGTAGCCGAATCCATTGCTCTCCATCGCCAGCTTTCTCCCTTGCTGGCGGAGCTGAGCCGCTGCCTGAAACGGCTGATTTCCTTCGATTTTCTCGGCCTCACGCTGCTCGACGAAAAGGAGCAGGTGGTGCGGCTGCACGTCTTGCAAACCGAAGAACCGGTGGACCTGCCCAGCGTACCCGCCACGCCCTATGACCAAACCCCCACCATCGAAGCGCTGCGCACGCGCCAACCCTTCTATGTCGCCGATGTCTCGAACGAAGCGCGCTATCCGTTGATTCGTTCGACATTGGAAAGCTACGGCGTGCAGTCCTTCTGCATTCTGCCCCTCTACACGGCGCAGCGCGATATCGGCAGCCTCAGCTTCGGATCGCGTGTAACGGATAGCTGTACTCCGGACGACCTCGAATTTATGCAGCAGGTGGCGCGCCAGGTCGCCGTCGCCGTCGACAATGCCCTCCATGCCGAAGACGCTGCCGCCTATGAACTGCAGCTCGCGCGCGAACGCGACCGTTTGCGAACCCTCCTCGAAATCAATAATGCCGTAGTGAGTTGCCTTGACACCCGGCAGCTCTTCGAAGCCATCGCGGCGACTCTGCGCCGTACCTTCGGCCTCGACTACACCAGCTTGTTGATTCACGACGCCAAGGCCGACATCCTGCGCCTGAAGATGTTGGATTTCCCCGAGAGTGTCGGGGTCATGCGCGAGGATACCGTGATTGCCCTTGGCGAATCCCCGGCCAGCGAGGTGATCGAGTCGCGGCAGGCCCGGGTCTTTACACCGGAGGAAGTCCGCGCGAGATGGCCGCTGGCCAGCGATGTTTTCTCGCGCGAAGGATTGCGGCAGTTGTGTTGCGCGCCGCTGATCACGCGCGATCGTGTGCTCGGTACGCTCAATCTGGGGTGGCGCTCTGCCGACTTTTTCCGCGACGGCGATCTGCAATTCTTCGCGCAAGCCGCCGGGCAGGTGGCCATCGCCCTCGATAATGCGCTGTCCTACAAACGCATCGAGGAGCTGAACCAGCGGCTGGCCGACGAAAAAGTTTATCTCGAAAACGAAATCCGCACCGATAACCGCTTCGAGGAAATCGTCGGCCAGAGCCGCGCTTTGAAAGAGATTCTGCGGCAGGTCGAGACCGTGGCGCCCACCGATTCCACCGTGCTGATCTACGGCGAAACCGGCACCGGCAAGGAACTGGTCGCGCGCGCCATCCACGAATTGAGCGCCCGGCGCCGCGGCACTTTTGTCAAGTTGAACTGCGCCGCCATCCCCACCGGGCTGTTGGAGAGCGAGATGTTCGGCCATGAAAGGGGCGCCTTCACCGGAGCCATCGCCCAGCGCATCGGACGCTTCGAGCTGGCTCATGGCGGCACCATGTTCCTGGATGAAGTCGGCGAGATCCCGCTGGAATTGCAGACCAAGCTGCTCCGCGTCCTGCAGGAGCGCGAGTTCGAGCGATTGGGCAGTTCCCGCACCCTGCGCACCGACGCCCGCCTGGTGGCCGCCACCAATCGCGATCTCGCCGCCATGGTAGAAGAGCGGCTCTTTCGCGCCGACTTGTTCTATCGTCTGAACGTATTCCCCATCACCGTGCCGGCGCTGCGCGACCGCCGCGAAGATATTCCCTTGCTGGCGCGCTACTTCGTGCAGCAATACGCCCGCCGCATGAATCGCCGCATCGAGACCATCCCCGCCGAGACGCTGCAGGCCTTGACGCGCTACCATTGGCCGGGCAACATCCGCGAACTGCAGAATTTCATCGAACGCGCCGTGATTCTCTCTCGCGGCTCGACACTGGAAGCGCCGGTCCGCGAACTGAAGCGGGCCAGCGAAAAACCGCCGGCGCAGTCGAAAACGGTTGTCACGCTGGAGGCCGCCGAGCGCGAGGCTATTCTCCGCGCTCTGGATGAATCGGACGGCCGCGTCGGCGGCGAGCGTGGCGCCGCCGCCCGTTTGGGAATGAAGCGCACTACGCTCCAGGCCAAAATGCGCAAACTGGGCATCGCCAGGTAGCGCTGCCGATCCGCCCTGTTCGCTGCGGCCCTACCCTCTACTGCCGCAAAATGGGCCGCAATGCCCACATTTGGGCACCATGATTAACGCAATCCCTAACGGTGCAATGATTTACATTGGAATCATGCCTGCGACGCTGAATGCTGACATGATCCCCAGATGGATGGCGGTTGGGCTGTTGCTGGCGGGCGCGGCGTCGGCGCAGGAGGCCCCGCTCAAGCTTACCCTGAAAGACGCCGTCCAAATGGCGTTGAAACAGAATCCGCAGGTCGTCCTCGCGAACTTGAATGTGGCGCAGACCGAAAAGGACCGCCTCTTGGCGCGTTCCGGTTTGCTCCCGCAAGTCTCCGGCAATGTCGGCGAAACCGTCAATCGCGAGAACATCGAAGCCCTGCTCGGTATGAGTTTTCCCGGCTTCACGCAGCACATCGGACCGTTCGAGGTGTTTCAGGCGGGCATCGGAGTCAACGCGCCCGTCTTCGACCTGACGCTCTGGCGCCGGTATCAGGCATCCCGCTTCGGTATCGATGCAAGCCACGCGCAGGAGCGTACTGCCCGCGAGCAGAATGTGCTGCTGGTGGTCTCGCAATACCTTGGGGCGCAGCGCGCCCAGGCCAATGTGACGGCCGCGAAATCGCGCGTGGATCTGGCGCAGGCGCTCTACGATCAGGCCGCCGATCTCCAAAAGAACGGCGCCGGCACCGGCATCGACACCCTGCGCGCCAATGTCGAGCTGCAAAACGAAAAGCAGCGGCAGATCACCGCGCAGACCGACCTGGACACCTCGCTCTTTGCCCTGGGCAGGCTTTTGAATCTCGATCCGCACCGCCGGCTGGAGCTTGCGGATAGCGTCAGCTTCTTCGAGACGCCGCCGATTACCGCCGATCAGACCATCGAGCAGGCCTGGGCGGCGCGCCCGGAATTGAAGCAGCTTGCCAGCGCGCGGGCGCGCGCCGAACTCGATTTGCGGACAGCCGGCGAAGAACGGCTGCCGAAGGTCAGCATCCACGGCTTCTGGGCCGAGCAGGGGCTTACGCCCGACAGCGTGATTCCCGTGTATCAATATCAGTTCAATCTGGACGTGCCGATCTTCACCGGGGGCCGCATCCAGGCGCAGCAGGCCAAGGCCGAGATCGCCATCCGGCAGATCGGGCAGCAGGAGCAGGACGCGCGCGCCGCCATCGCGCTCGAAGTAAAGAACGCGGTGGCGCAACTGGATGCCGCCCGCCACGAAGTGGACGTCGCCAACCTGGGCGTTCAGCTGGCGCGGCAGGAAGTCGATCAGGCGCGCGACCGCTTCCAGGCCGGCGTCGCCAACAACGTGGAAGTAGTAACGGCCCAGGACGCGCTTTCCCGCGCGAACGACAATCAAATCGCGGCGCTGTACCGCTTCAACCAGGCTCGCGCCGACGTCGCGCATGCCACCGGCCAGATGGAGGCGCTCTACGCGAAATAGTCATGCCAACGGCAGTTGAGACGCGTCCCGGTGCGGCATCTCCCGCCCAGGAGGCGCCCTACCGGCCCGCGGTCAACCCATGGATCATCGCCGGCACGGTGATGCTGGCGACCTTCATGGAAGTGCTCGATACCAGCGTCGCCAACGTGTCCCTCAAGCCGATTGCGGGAAACCTCTCGTCGAGCATAGACGAGGCCACCTGGGTGTTGACGTCTTACCTGGTCGCCAACGCCATCATCCTGCCTATGGGCGGCTGGTTTTCCATGTTGATGGGGCGCAAGCGTTTCTACATGATTTGCGTGGCCATCTTCACCGTCAGCTCCTTTTTGTGCGGATTTGCGCCGTCGCTCGGTATGCTTGTCTTCTTCCGCGTCCTGCAGGGATTGGGCGGCGGCGCATTGCAACCGATGTCGCAGGCGATTCTGGTGGAGAGCTTCCCCCGCGAAAAGCACGGCATGGCGATGGCGATCTTCGGCATGGGCGTCGTAGTGGCGCCGGTCATCGGGCCCACGCTGGGCGGATGGATTACCGACAACTACACCTGGCGCTGGATCTTTTACATCAATATTCCGATCGGAATCCTGGCGCTGGTACTGACGTCGTTCCTGGTCCACGATCCGCCATACCTGATGCGCCGGAGTTTTCGCGACGGCTTGCGCATCGATTATTTCGGCTTTGGGCTGCTGGCGCTCGGGTTGGGATCGCTTGAAGTCGTCATGGACGAAGGGCAGAAGAACGACTGGTTCGCTTCCCACATGATCTCGGTTTTCGCCGTGGTGACCGTGGTCGCGCTCATCGCCGTGGTCTTCTGGGAATTGCGGCAGGAGCACCCCATCATCGATTTCTATGTGCTGAAAGATCGCAATTTCACCTTGGCTACGATTTCCATGCTGGTGCTGGGTTTCGTGCTCTACGCCAGCACGGCGCTGCTGCCGATGGTGCTGCAGTCGCTGCTCGGGTATACCGCCATGCTCAGCGGCATGGTGCTTTCGCCCGGCGGCATCGCCACCATCATATGTCTGCCTCTGGTCGGTGTTCTCATGCGGAGATTCCAGGCGCGCTGGCTGGTGATCATTGGCGTGCTGATTTCCAGCTTCGGATTGCTGCGCATGTCGCGCTTCAGCCTGGATATCGACTACGGAACGGCCGTGGTTGCCCGCGTCATACAGAGCCTCGGCATGCCGTTTCTCTTCGTGCCGATCAGCGCCACCGCGTTCGCGTTTATTCCCAAGGAACGCACCAATTACGCCACCGGACTTTTCAATCTGGCCCGCAACATCGGCGGCAGCACCGGTATCGCCAGCGTAACCACGCTGCTGGCGCGCCGTTCCCAGTTCCACCAGAGTGTGCTGGTCTCGCACCTGACGCCCTACGACGCCGCCTGGCGCGATGCGGTCAGCGGAACGGCGCGGATGATCCATCTCCAGGGGGCCTCCTTGCCCGATGCCACCATGCAGGCTCATGGACTCTTGTACGGATCGGTGGTGCGCCAGGCGAGCATGCTGGCGTTTGCCGACGCTTTTGCGGTGATGGCCGTGCTGTTTCTGATCATCGTGCCGCTGATGCTATTAATGAAGAAGATTCGGCCGGCGGGTGGGGCGGACGATCGTTTTTCGTCGTCTGCCGCCGGGCCTGCCGGTCAGGACCGCGGCCGCAAGGGTGCGGCCCAGGAAGAGGAAATGAAGTGGCTTCACTAGCGGAAAACAAGCCGATGCCTCCGGAAGTGGAATCGCCCGCGCCGAAAAAGTCGAGCGCCAAAGTCAGGATCGCCATGCTCCTGGTGCTGGCAATCATCGTCGCCGTGGCTGCGTGGTTTTACTTTCACTATCGCTTCCAGGTCTCTTCGGACGACGCGCAGGTGGATGGACACATCAGCGCCGTCTCGCCCAAGATTTCGGGTAACGTGACCGAAGTGCCGGTGCTCGATAATCAGCCGGTGAAAGCCGGAGATGTGCTGGTGCGGATCGATCCGCGCGATTATCAGGCGAAAGTCGACATGGCCCGGGCCGCGCTGCTTCAGGCCGAGAACCAGGCCCGCTCCGCCCAACTCGCCGTGCCATGGACCAACGCAACCACCCTATCGAGCACCGAGGTGGCCGAGGCGCAGGTGGCGACCGCGCAGGCGGAAGTGGACCGCGCCCGCGCCGCCTACGAACAGGCTTCCGGCGCCGATTTGCAGGCTGCCGCGGCCAACGTGCGCTCCAAGGAAGCCAGCCAGGAACGGGCGCAATCCGATCTGGCCCGGATGAAGCCGCTCATGGAGAAGGCCGAGATCTCGCAGTTGCAGTACGACGCCTACGTCGCCGCGTCGCGCGTCGCGCAGAGCGAACTCGATGGCGCCCGCGACAAATTGCGGTCGGCGCAGAACGAAGCTTCCATCCGCAAAGCCGCGCTCGACACCGCGCTGACTCACGTGACACAAGCCAAGGCGACCGTGGCAACCACGCAAGCCAATCGCAAGGAAGTCCCCATTCGGACTTCGGACGCCGGAACCGCGGCAGCCGCGGTGGAAGCCGCCAAGGCCAGTCTGGAAGCCGCCGAACTCCAGCTCAGCTACACCACCATCACCGCGCCCATCGATGGCGTCGTCACCCGTAAGAGTGTCGAGGTGGGACAGAATGTGCAGCCCGGCCAGGGCCTGATGGCCATTATTCCACTGCAAAACACCTGGGTGACGGCCAATTTCAAGGAGACGCAGCTTGCCGATGTGCGCCCCGGACAGCGCGCCGAAATCCACGTGGATATGTACGGCAAGAGCATCGGCGGCAAAGTGGACTCCATTGCCGGGGCGACAGGCGCGCGTCTCAGCCTTCTTCCGCCCGAAAACGCCACCGGAAATTTCGTGAAGGTGGTCCAACGCATCCCCGTTAAAATTCTCGTGGATCAGGAAAGCGGCATCATCCTGCGCCCTGGAATGAACGTGGACGTCACCATATTTACGAAGTAATTGACCCGTGGCGCGCGCGCTCCCGGGGGCATGGCCGGCAGAACTTTGTGGGGCAGGCTGGCAGCCTGCGGCCGGCTGGCAGTCGGCCTGGTCGACCTCCGCAATCAGCCGCCATACACGCTGAGATTGCATATGCA
>Ga0335083_10004731_pt1 | contig 17298 bp, 10 predicted proteins | sample Lox_Sample_42_FD_206716 | JGI IMG/M metagenome (GOLD analysis project Ga0335083, IMG submission 206716) | Soil microbial communities from Loxahatchee National Wildlife Refuge, Florida, United States - Lox_Sample_4.2 | ecosystem: Environmental > Terrestrial > Soil > Wetlands | place: USA... | reverse complement strand
TTCTTCCTCGGCGACCCCTCCGGCGCGGAGGCAGTCTCATTCGATGACACCCCATGGCGCACCGTGGACCTTCCGCATGACTGGAGCATCGAAGGCGTACCCGCCGCGAAGAACCCGACAGCGGCGGGCGGCGGCTTCTTCCCCGCCGGCGTGGGCTGGTACCGAAAGACCTTCACAGCGCCGGCCGACTGGAAAGGCAAGCAGGTCAGCATCGAGTTCGAGGGAGTCGCCTCGAACGCCACCGTCTATCTCAACGGTAAGAAGCTCGGGTTCCATCCCTACGCCTACACCAGCTTCCGCTTCGATCTGACTCCAGCTCTGGACTTCGGCAAGAAGAACGTTCTCGCGGTTCGTGTAGACGATTCCGAACAGCCGAGCAGCCGCTGGTACATGGGCGCTGGGATTTACCGCCATGTGCATGTTGTAGTTACAAAACCGCTGCACGTAGCTCCGTGGGGCGTCTTCGTCACCACTCCAGAAGCCACAGGCGGCTCTGCCAAGGTCCTGGTTCAGACCGATGTGCAGAATGATTCAAATGCTTCCGCAGATGTCTCGGTAAGGACGACGCTGGTGTCAGCGCAGGGCACGCCGGTGGCAAAAGTCGAATCCCAGGTGCGTCCCGCCGCGGGCGCTCATGATTCAGCAAAGCAGGAAGTCGCCGTCGAAAATCCGGCGTTGTGGTCTCCCAAGTCGCCCACTCTGTATCGGGCCGTAACCGAGATAGTGCAGGACGGCAAGGTCGTCGATCGCGTTGAGACGCAGTTCGGCATCCGCACGCTGGCCTGGTCGGCCGATAACGGATTGCTGCTCAACGGCAAGCCGATCAAGCTGACCGGCGGCAGCGTTCATCACGACAACGGACCTCTCGGGGCTGCGGCCTTTGACCGCGCTGAGGAGCGCCGTGTCGAACTACTGAAGGCCGCCGGCATGAACGCCGTGCGTACGTCGCACAATCCCCCGTCTCCGGCGTTTCTGGACGCATGCGACCGGATCGGGCTTCTGGTGCTTGACGAGCCTTTCGATGTGTGGACCGCCCACAAGGTCAAGTTCGATTACGCGACCTACTTCAATGAGTGGTGGAAGCGGGACATAGACGCGATGGTGCTGCGCGACCGTAATCACCCCTCGATTGTGATCTGGGGCATCGGCAACGAGATTCCCGAACTGGAGACTGAAAAGGGTCGCGTAATCGGCAAGCAACTGGCCGATGAGGTGCGTGCGCTCGACAATACGCGCCCGCTGACGCTGGCCTTTCCCGGGACGACGACGGCGCCGAATGCCGAGGCGGTATTTTCGCTGCTCGACATCACTGGCTACAACTACAACCTCATCCCGACTTATGCGGCGGACCACAAGCAGCTGCCATCGCGCATCATGCTGACGACCGAGTCACTCCCGGCAAAGGTATTTCCGCTGCGGCAGATCACAGAGCAGAATCCCTACGTGCTCGGCGATCTTACCTGGACGGCGATGGACTACCTGGGTGAGTCCGGCATCGGTGCCTGGAGCTACGCAACTCCGGAGCAGGCGAAGATGGCAGACCAGATGACGGCCATGATGAGCGACACAGCAATGATCGACAAGATGTTCCTAGGAATGGCCAACGGAGTGGATGTGATGGCCGAGATGGCCAAGGGCAACGCTGATCCCGCCGCGAAAGCCGCTGCGACGATGTTCTTTCACGGCTTTCCCTGGCACGCGGCTGCTTGCGGCGACCTGGACCTGACCGGCTATCGAAAGCCGCAGTCGTACTATCGCGACATTCTGTGGAACGGCGGAGACCGCGTGTATGCGACGGTCCGGTTGCCCGAGCCGGAAGGAAAAAAGATAATCGCCATCGGATGGGCGGTATATCCGACGCTGCCGAGCTGGACGTGGCCGGGCCAGGAAGGCAAAGACATGCAGGTGGAGGTGTACGCCGGAACAGAAAAGGTCCGGCTCTATCTCAACGACAAGCTAGTGGGAGAAGCCTCCACCGGGCCCGACCAACAGCGCCGTGCGCTCTTTACCGTTCCCTACACGCCGGGGACGCTGAAAGCCGTTGGCGTAAACGGCGACCGCGAAGTCGCCACTAGCGTCCTGGCGACGGTCGGAAATCCGGCAAAGCTGCGGCTGACCGCCGATCGCACCACTCTGCAGGCCAACGGCGAAGATCTCTCCTTCATCACCGTCGAAGCCGTGGACGCGCAAGGCCGCCCGCAACTTAATGCGTCTCAGGAAGTGAACTTCAAGGTCAGCGGTCCCGGAACCATCATCGCGGTGGGCAATGCGGATCAGCAGAGTACGGAATCCTATCAGGGTAACCACAGGGCGCTCACCAACGGCCGCGCACTGGTCGTTGTGCGCACCTCTGGAACGCCGGGAACGATCCACGTGGAAGCAAGTGCGCCCGGCCTGGCGGCCGGAGATGCAGGTATTCAGAGCGAGGCCGCAGCTCCAGCTGCGGAACTACAGTAACGCGGCCGGCTTTTCAGAAGACAATCCGGCGGCGAGGTCTCATTGGTTACCACCGTTAGTGTGGTGCCGCGTGCCTCGCCGACTGCCTAAATTGGCCTTTGCGATGGCCGGGGGCGTGGCGTAATCTGGGGCCACAAAGCTGATCCCCCAATCAAGCGAAGGAAAGACCCCTGGATGGCCGAGGAATCGCGCCCTGAGGAAATTACTCAGCTGCTGTTGGAAATGAAAAATGGGAACACGCAGGCGGCGAACGATCTCATTCCGCTCGTCTACAAGAACCTGCGCCGCATGGCAAATGCTCTCCTTCGCCAGGAGCGGCAGGACCATACGCTGCAGCCCACTGCACTGGTTAACGATGCTCTTATGCGGCTCATCGGCACGACTCATTTGGACTGGCAGAGTCGCGCTCAGTTTTTTGCCGTGGCGTCGATGCTCATGCGGCGTATCCTGATTGACCATGCGCGGGCGCATCGGGCGGAAAAGCGCGGAGGAGAATTCCAGAAGGTCTCGCTCGATGACCGTCTAACCTATGACTGGCACAAGGCTGAGTCTCTCCTGGTTCTGAACGAAGCACTCGACCGGCTCGAGGAGATAGATCCCCGCATGAGCAAGGTAGTAGAGATGAGGTATTTTGCTGGAATGACGGAAGAAGAGGTTGCCGATGTTCTCAAGCTCTCAGTCAGAACTGTGAAGCGAGACTGGCAATTTGCGCGTGACTGGCTCTATCGGGAGATAACTCGGTAGCAGGGCCACGAATCCAGAGCAGATTCCCCCCCGGGAAAGCAGGCAGGTTCGTATGGCGCGGAAGGACACCCTTAGCGATAACTTTTTGAAGGTTTGGGAAAGGCTTGAAAAGTATTGGGGACCGTACTTCGAAAAAGCCGGACTGGATTTGCACAATCTTGACCGCCACAATCTGCATGAGCGTCTCACTGCGCAAATCAACATTGACTTCAATGTAGAAGGCTTGGAGGAGCTTTCAAGGGATTGCCGCAGGGGCATCGAACCGGGCGAACCAGCGTTAAGCCTCCTCTACCACGTCATGGCATCGCCTTACGTGAATCCGCAATGGATACGGAAGCCTGATAAGGATAACTATCCAACCATCGAAGACCTAGAGATTATAGAGAACCTTGTCTACTCTTCTGCGAACATGACTCTCGATAAGTTGCGCGATCAGGCGGCAGGGCGTGAATTAGCGATCGTCATGTTTGCGTACGAATATGCTCCGGCTGTGGACACAGTCCACAAGTGTCACGCGGACCTTTGCTTCTCCAGAACCGGCATCAGCAGGGTTGGTAACCGCGAGCCGCTATACGAGCACGAAGCTAGAGGATTCTTCCCCTACTCGCGAGGCCTGAACGCGGTACATGTTATCCCGGCCCGCTTCGGGGCTTTCCTGGCAATCCAGAAAGATGGGAATGAAAAGACCTTTGGTCCGCTGCATTTCACACACGATGACAAAGGCCGGAAATTCTGGGTGCCTCTGCACAAACTGTTCAACGGGACCGAATGCATCAAAGGTTTGGATCTTCAACTCAGGTTTGACTGCAAACATGTAAACGAAAAGATCCGAAAGGTGCATCTTGCCCTTCAATCCACCGGAATGGATACGGGTTGGAACGCATGGCAAATGCAGAAGAGACCATTTGTGATTACCGATGGATTGGCAACGTTTTGCCCAGATACCGGACTAATGGTACCGGTAATTCATGATCCATTAATTGAACCTGCTGAGACAGAGGATGGACGGCTGGTCGGCTTTCCTGTTCCTTACGACCCCGGACTGGAGGTGCCGTCGTTGTGGCTCAAGAGTGACCTGGAAGGCCGCCAGTGGCCTGAGTTTGTTCATATTAAGCACAAGATTGTCGAAGATCAGACAGGGCAGCAGACGCTTGTCTATCTTCCAGAAGCCTTCAAGGACGACATCATGGATGTTCTGCGCCAGGGTGGCTTCATAGCTGCGAACTTCGTTGACTGGACAGGAGACGGCTATATCAGGGCGGAATGTCCCAATCTAATTAAGGCATTGAGCCGTCCGGACCATGACGCGCAATCTCTGTCGGCTTATTCGATCCTTGCTCAGCCTGATTTCTTTCCATTGGTCAAGCAGCAGGATCTTGCGGAGTGGTGGAAGTCCTCTCCCCTGAAAGATACCATCTGGCGAACGAATGACGATGACGATGACATCGTTCCGACGCCGCTTTCTGAAAACCGAGAGCCAGCCAACTTCACCTTGCCCGGCGCCAACTTCGACAGTTCCGACAAAACGATGACGGCGATCATCGGAACGGACCGAGCGCCAGCACATAAATGCCACGCCAACAAGATTGCTCCGAAGCGCGAGTCCACTTTGTCTTACCGAGCGAGTAACCTGTTCGAGCCTGGCTGGGACGCCTCTGAGGGCTTTGACCGCGATGAGAAATCGCCGGAGGGAACCTTGTTTCTGGCCAACTATGGCTTGGGTTCTCCATTCGCGGAGGATACTCTGATCTGTTCGGCGATGGGCTCATATTGGCCGGCAGCCGTGCCCGATATTGCGAGGTTCTTTCCACCTGATTCTTACCCAAGCACAACACCGCTCACGGATGAAGACGGAGGATGGAAGGCGGTCACGCAACCGGTGCGAGTAGGCGAGACGATGCGGTACCTTGCCTTTAATTATGCGGATTTTGTAAAGGCTATCTGCGATGGTGAAATTCAGTACGAGCGGTTTGCCACGCTGTCTCTCGATGAATATATTCTGCGAACCGAAATTACTGCTCGATTCTATAGATATCTGCACACAACGGGAGCTCTCGCTCATCCGACGAAAGGTGAAGAGCGCGCGAAGCACATTATTACCAGTTTCCGAAGGGTAAATGACGATGACCTGGGTCATCTTAGAGACTGGACCGATAGGCCAGATCAAAGCTTCTTCATTGAATACGGCAAGAAGAGCGAGCTAACTACGATCGACCCAAGAACTATAAGCGTGACCGTGGGACCTCCCCAGGTAGTATTCATTGGACCGTCGCTCGTCGCATATGCGAAAGCAGGTCGCTGGATAGTTGAGCCTCATGGAGAGCCTCATGCATGACGCGCCTCGAAGTAATTGTTGTGGGAGGCAGCGTCGCAGGAACGGCTACCGCGATCGCTTGTGGCCGGCACGGGCTAAGAACGCTGCTTGTTGAAGGGCAGACAAGGGACAGAGAGCTTCCGGGCGAGACACTTCACCCTGGGATCGAGCCGCTCTTTCGCGCACTAGGCGTCGCCGAGCAGGTGAATGCCTGCGCCTTTACCCGTCACGCCGGCTATCTCGTAAGGTCGGGCGAGAAGGTCTCTCGAAAGCTCTATGGATCTGACATGCACGGCGTGTTGCTTGGATATCAGGCTGAGCGTGCAAAGCTGCAGGCCATTTTGCTGGAGCAAGCGGAGGCTTGCGGTGTGCAGATTCTGTCCGGTGAGCGCGCTCTCCATGCGCTCTTTGATGGTAATCGTGTGTGTGGGGTCGTCTCGAAGTCGGGAGAGTACGAGTCGTCATTCGTGGCCGACGCTTCCGGAGGCGCGCACTGGCTGATGCGTCAGCTCCGATTCCCAATTCTGAGAGTATCGCCGCGACTAATGGCGCACTTCGGATGGGCTGCAGGGCAAGAACATGATCAGGCGGGCGATGCTTTTCCGGAATTCAACATGCACGATGCTGCGTGGGATTGGCGCGCGCCAATCCGTTGCGACAAGCACGCATGGGTACATCTCGACTTGGGCGCCTCTCGGCGAAGCCCAGAATTGACCGAGGGTAACCAGATCAAGGGAAGTTGTGCACGAGATGTAACCTGGCGCATGGCCCGGCCGTGCGCAGGGCCGGGCTACTTTCTAGCAGGCGATGCTGCCTGGATCCTGGATCCGGCGTCGTCACATGGAGTGCTCTTTGCGATCATGTCAGGATTGGCGGCGGCGGATGCGATCTGCAAGACGATGCAGTCACCGGAAGAGGCCTGGCGCATTCGGACGAGTTATATAAGCTGGATCGAAGACTGGTTCTGCCGTGATGCTGCAGCGCTCATTTCACTGTACTCCGGCATGGATTCGCCGCCCGGCTGGCTTTCCTCTGCCTCGGAAGCCGTGCGATATATTGCGATGAGTTCCTCCGATCGTGCCTTCCCTAAAAGTGCTTCGTAGACCTGAGTGGCCGCGGTTCTAGGATTGACCAAGATCTTAGCCTGCAGCTTCTCCATGATCTGGGCGATTGTAAGTTGCCCATCGCAGAGTTGAAGTACCGTAGCCATATAGTTCGATACTTCGTAACCCGGGTGTTCGTGAATTTCTGTCTGGGAAACTACGTAAAAGCGCTTTTTCTCATGGGCATCATAGTATGGCCGGCGATGTTTTACTGCGTCGATGACACCTTCCAGATCGGTATTTAATTCTACTATCCGGCTGCTGTACTTACGGATGGGAATGTCCCGGGAGTCTATGGGGCGGCCATCAGCCAGCTCGACTGCCCGAGATGCAAGGCACATTTCGGGTGAGCTCGACAATCCAAGACGTTTGTAGAAATCGGCAAGAGCAATTACTTTTGGATCCTCGCTCACATCATGAGTCTTGAGGAATGCCAGAAAGTCATCGCGGAATGTTGGCATTTGATAGTAGCGCCGCACGTCTGGGCCGATCGCTCCTGGATAGACGGATTTTCGGTAATTGATCCAATCGACAAATACATCGAGTATTCCGGTAGTTGCCTGATCCACTGCGCCGAGCAGCCAGCGGAAACGGTCCTCAGCCATAAGCAGAAACTCTCGAAGCTCGAGGAGCAGAGCGCGATCGAGGTGAGGTGTTGGAAGTAGATAGAAGTTTGGGAAAATGTCGCGATACTTGCGGATTAGCTCAATGTCCTCCGGATTCTGACGCCTAGCCTGATGCGACATGTCCGAGCAAAGCTCCTCGAGAGTCATCTCGTCGCGGTGCTTCAGGTGCACAGGGGTGTTAGCAAGCGGGGCAAGCAGGTTGAGCTGAGGATGCGAATGCGGCACCCTTGCCGAGTGCATGAAGACTTTAACGGTCCCACCCAGGTCCTCCCATCGCTCTTCAGGAAAGCCTGTGATCAGGGATACTGTGGACCGCACTCCTACGCGCCCGCAGATGTCGATGACTTCGTGGGCGCGTTCGACGTCCAGATGCTTGTCAATGATCTTTTGTACCTCTTGCGAACCGGCCTCCACGCCGAAAAATATGCCACGGCACCCGGCGGCCGCCATTAACTCGATCATCTCCTCGTCCACGCAGTCGGTTCGAGCGCTGCATGCCCAGGAATATCCTTTGGTAGAGTCGATCATGTACTGACAGAATGCGCGGACGCGTTTCGCATCGACGGTGAACATGTCGTGAGTGAGATCGAAGTCCGTGATTCCATACTCTGCTTCGATTACGCACATGTCCTCAAGAACCCTTTGGGGAGAGCGCAGCCTAAACTTGCGTCGGAAGAAATCGTTGGTCGAGCAGAAGGTGCACGAAAATGGACATCCGCGGCCCAATTCGAGAGCAGCGGTCGTCGCTCCCCGGAGTTCTCCAGTGAGATGGTAAGCGGGAAGCGGGAGCACATCCAGGTCGGCGATAGGTGCAGCATCGGGGTTGCGCTGCACTCCAAACGGATTCCGATAGACGAGGCCGGGAACTTTCTCAAATCCCCGTTGGCCCGATAGTTCCTCGAGAAACACGGGGAAGCTATGTTCTGTCTCTCCACGAAGTATGAAGTCCACGGAGGGGAATGCTTTCAAAGTGGCCTCGGCAACTACCGAGGCTTGCGGACCGCCGACTAAGACTACCGATTCGGCCCGCGCTGCTTTGACCATTCCGGCAATTCGCAATGTAAGCGGATACACACTACAGATGGAGGCAAATCCGTAAATGTCTGCGTCGATGGCTGCTATTTGTTGCGCAGCGAACTCGGCGAATTCTCGCAACTTCGCTTTCCCTACTACATCTGCAAAGCGAAAGAAATCCCGATTTGAGTCATAAATTGCGACACTTGACCCTAGACCTTCCGTAACAGCTGCCAGGCTTAGAATCCCTAGTTGCGGCCAGCAGCTTTCGTTTCGGATATGGCTGTCGCTGAACTCAATGGGGTCGGTAAACTCCGCACTTATGGGCGTGTTGATAAAACAAACCTTCACGCGACCTCCGGAGGTTCACTGTAATTTGGGGGGGATACGAGGTGGGGCAGCCCGGTAAAGGAGGGCCACCATGCTGCTAGAAGGGTGCTAAGGGCTTATTCGTTTTTGCCAGAAGAAAATTTCTTCGTTCTTAAGCCTGCTGTTTGCGAATTCTTATGAGCTTCGTGAAGCTTGCTCACAACCGAATCAGTGATAGCTTTGTGCAAGTCTTCCTTGGTGAAGTTTTCGGGTAGTTTCAGTTCAAGTTCATCTTCGTGCATGCGTCCTCCTTGCATCCGGCATACTACAACACAAATTGTTCCGGCACAAGAAGACTATTTAGTAAGTAACGATTTGTGTGCAAGTCTTCCCACCCAGATAGTTCCGCCAGTTTCAACTACATTCATATAGAGTGAATCACCGAAGGCCGAAAGGTTGAACTCGCTTTCGCTTATTTCCATTGGCGAGAGCTTCAAATCGTGGAAGTGGTGGACCGGAAAAGGCTTCCCGACGATCTGGCCGTGATCTGGATCGAAGCCTTGTCCCCAAACGCACCAGAATCCGTCGCGCTTTGACAGATAGAAGATCGTCCGGCCGTCGCCCGACCAGACTGGTTTTCTGCTCATGTCGGACTGTTCCGTTATCTTTATAGGTTGCTCTTCAGCCCGCGATGCCCCGGGCTGCAGGCGGACTGCAAAAATCTGGCCGAAGAAATCAGGGCTGGAGAGGGTGTAAAGCATGAAGTGATTCTGGGCGGACCACACCGCGTCACGCACCGATTTTCCCTTGATGCTGAGTATGGTTCTTTCGTTCCCGCCCGAAACATCCACGGCGCGAATCTCCGATAACGCCTCGTTCGCATGAAGGAGAGACTCGGGCTGAAGCCAGCCAGTCGGGTTTCGGCAGCCAGAGCATAGCTTTCGTTGACCACCGTTTAAATCGGCAAGAAAGATGGAGGGCATTTCGCCGTCCATAGCCTCGTATGCCACAGCGGTGTCTGACTGGTTCAGAATTGGAGCGAGCTTCGAAGTCCCGGCGGCGGGTAACGTTCGCTCGGCGCCAGAAGACGTGTTTTCGATGTAGAGCTTCCTGTCCTTCGAAAATCCCCTCGCGAAAACAAGCCAGCGTCCGTCGCCCGAAACGCTCGGGCCAAAATCGAACTCGGGGTCCCGAGTGACTTTGTAGGCCCTTGCTCCAGCCGGGTGGATCGCGTTGTCGATGCGCCAGATGTGCATCGCTGGATTCATCTGACAAAACGCGAGAGAGTTACCCGCCAGCGAAGAAGTAATGATGAAATCCCGATCGTTTCCCGGCAACAACTGCTCTGCCATGCCAGACGCCCTTCCGGATTCCGGATCGATCTTGATGGACCATAGCCCCATCGAGGAATTGTGAAGAGCACTGAATATGACGGTATTCCCCTGCCACCCTCCGAAATACCCCGTCGGATGCAGTTGTTGGGCATTCAGTATCGTCATGGTCCCGGTACTGTGGGTGTGCGTACCGTCCCTACCGGTAACCCACCAATCCTTGCAATCCGGGAACTGAGTAGACCTCTCCCCACAGCCGACAAAGAGTATATGTTGTCCGTCCGAACTCCAGATTGGATTCGCGGCGTCCATCATCTCCGGGACGAGAGGCACGGGATGATCGTTGTTCAAGTCGTAGCGATAGATTTTGCTGCCAGGTTGCACCTCATATTCGTCGCCGGTCCAGTAAATGATGGATCGGTCGATTGGGGAAAATTGTGGTTCATGTCCGTCCGGGACCAGGAGCTTTTCTTCTTCACCATCCAGTCCGGTAATGTAAATGCCCGGATGATCGCGCGAGGACTCGAAAGCCACGGTCTTGCCGTCGGGTGAGAGGGTTGGATGTTCGTCGACGGCTGGGTTCGTGGTCAGGCGCCTCGCCGGGCCATCGGGCAGCTGCTGGATCCACACGTCCTGATTTCCCGATTCCGCCCTGTCAGATACGTAGGTGATCGTCTTCGCATCGTGGGAAAGACTTGCCCCCACAGAGAAGTCCATACCGGGAGTGATCTGCTTTATGTCCACGAGGGTTGGCAGTTCGTTCGTGGCGCGGGCAATCATGAAGCCCAACGCTGCCAGCATTACTAAAGCGGCCGCCGCTGCGGCCCATCGAAGCACCAACCTACGACGCCGGTCAGGATCGATCGCGGCGACCAGGTCCTGAAGGGAAGGAAAGCGGTCTTTAGGATTTGCCTCCAGGCAGCGCCGAATAGCGGATTCCCAGCGCGCATCGAGGGTCTTTCCGGCCGGCAACCTCGCTGGCTGGGGCGGCTCTTCACCTTCCGCAGGCGGCGCGGGCCGCACGCCGGTGAGCATTTCGCACATCACTACTCCGAGCGAGTATTGATCTCCCGCCGGAGCGACAATCCCCTTCACCCATTGCTCCGGAGCAACATATGCGGGGGTGCCCTGACCTGCCGCGGTCTCCGGGTGGTCTGCGGCGGTAGTCTGCATGGCGAGTCCAAAGTCAGTAATGACCGCCCGCACGGACTCTGCTGTGTCCGGGACCAGCATCACATTGGAGCTTTTGAAATCGCGGTGAATTATCCCGTGCTCGTGAGCTGCTGAGAGGCCCGCTACCATCTGCTCGACTAAGACAAAGGCCTGTTTGATGGGTACAGGTCCATTTTTGTGAAGGTGATCCAGGAGAGTGGGTCCCGCAAGCAGCTGCATAGTCAGAAACCAGAGGCGGTCCCCGGGGCCGAAGTCGTGGTTGAAAAGGTCGTAAACACGGCAGACATTCGGGTGGGTGATCTGGCGCGCCTGCCGAACCTCCTGCTTGAATCGCTCGATGATAGCTGGCTCTGAAGCGATCTCCGTCCGGATCGTCTTGAGGGCTAACACCTCCTGCAATTCCGAGTCGAAAGCCTCGTAAACAGAGCCCATGCCTCCCGTATTCAAAAGCGTAAGGATTTGAAAGCGTGAGGAAAGCACCGTGCCGATGCTCAATTCTCCTCGTGAGATTCCGTCGGGAGGGCACTCAAATGCGGCTATGGCAGGTTTCTGGAGAAAGCTGCCCGCCCTGGCGTGAGCCGAAAGCAGACTCCACGTTTCCGACTCGATCTGCGCGTCTCCTTCGCATAGCTGTTGAGCCAACGCCATACGTTCATGCTCCGGAACGTTCAGAAGCCTGGTGTAAATATCACGGATTTTGGCCCACTTCTCCGGGGAGAGCGGCGAACGAACCTCTGTCAAGTAGCCTCCAGCCGGCGGATGGAAACGGCGCTATGAGCTACATAATATGACCGATTCGGCCCGGCACAAGACTCCTTTATCCCTGTTGCTGATTCGAAGCGGTTCTGGGTGGACAAACCGGCACTCGGCGCTGCGTTCCCTTGGACGTACCAGACAGGCACTTAGGAAGCGCTGCGAGGTGAGCTGTAGGTCAATCTGCTGAGCGACACCGGCACCATCGTAACCACAGACGAACTCGCCGGCGCGGGCTCAGCTCTCCAAATGTAACCGTCGAGGAGTAAATTTCCAGCGGCGCGTCAGCCAGTGACGAGTCATCCCTTCGTCCGGGCAAGGGCGGCAACGTTGAGTTCAGCAGTTCTCCTGATTGCTTCGGCATTGTTGTCAAGAAAATCGAGAAATGTACGCAGCACGGCCGAGGGCTCGCCCGCTGGCCACGCAGCGATCAGATCGAGATACAGATCATCCGGCATGAGGCCAACAAACTGTACTCCATTCGACTTCAAGTTGCTCGTAGAAGCCGGCACGATGGCCACGCCTTCCTCCGCCTCGACCAACGAAAGGATCGTCTGCATCGAATTCGGCTCGTTCTCAACCCGTGGAGAAAAGCCCTGAGTCCGGCACGCCGCCACGATGGTGTCGAAGACGCCGGGCGCTCCCTGCCGATGAAAGAGAATGAATCGCTCCTTGGCCAGATCTACAAGGCGAATCTTGTTGCCCTTCAGTTTTCGCGACCGTGGGAGCACCGCAACCAGCGGATCTCGCAGCAGAAACCGTGATTGGAAATTTTTCCTGCGCTCCAGCGAAAGCGCGCGCGTGATGGCAATGTCGATCGCGCCTCTGTCACAAGCATTGTCGAGTTCAACCGGATACAGATCATGTAGTACCAGCTTCACATTCGGATATTCCAGCTTGTATCTGCGGATCAGGTCAGGCAGAAAAGAAAGCGTCGCGGAGCCGATAAATCCGATCGAAAGCCGTCCGATTTTTCCCTGGGCCGCTCGTTTTGCCGTAACAACAGCGATCTCTGTCTGCTGAAGGATTCGCACTGCGTCCGCATAGAATATCTCGCCTTCCGGGGTGAGCCGCGCTGCCCGATTCGCGCGCGAGAATAACTTGAGGCCGAGCTCGTCCTCAAGGTTGGACACGGCTTCACTGATCGACGGCTGCGCAATATGCAGCCGGCGTGATGCCTCTCTGTAGCCCTTGCTTTCCACGACGGCTGTGAAATATCGGAGATGGCGCAATTCCATCTGATAGGCCCTTCCTATCAATTCGATTGGAACATACGACGCATCGGATTGTCGCTTCCACAAATCTATTCCGGTGAAGTGAAATGGTTCCGAACAGCGAACGGATCACTCAGAGGAGTTAGCATGGCAAGCAGAAAGACAGTCATCGTAACCGGGGCCTCTCAGGGCATCGGAGCCGCTATTGTCCAGGCATTTCTGGATCGCGGCTATAACGTCGTAGCAACTTCACGCAACGTGTCCAAGGCGGGTTTCGCGCCGTCGCCTAATCTCGCGCTCGTTGACGGAGACATCGGTCACGCGTCGACGGCAGAAAAGATCGCGCGGACCGCAATCAGCAAATTCGGCTCGATCGATCACCTGGTGAACAATGCCGGTATCTACGGAGCCAAGCCCTTCACCGATTACTCCATCGACGACTTTCGCAGCTTCGTCTCCACTAATCTCGAAGGCTTCATATTCATCACACAGCACGCGGTCAAGCAAATGTTGTCGCAGGGCGGCGGTGGCAGCGTGACTACAATTACGGCATCGTTGGTCGACAACCCCATCGCGGGCGCCCCATCTTCGATTCCCATGATTACCAAGGGCGGTCTGAATGCGATCACGATCAGCCTCGCAAGTGAATACGCGAAGGATCACATCCGCTTCAACGCCGTCGCGCCGGGCATCGTCGACACCCCCATGCACGAGAAGAATCCGAAGGATTTTCTGAAGACTCTTTCCCCGATGGGAACTATCTCCGACTCTAAGGACGTCGCCGATGCAGTGATATTTCTGGCTGAAGCCAGCAACGTAACCGGGGAGGTGCTGCACGTGGACGGTGGTGCGCACGTAGGCCGGTGGTGAGCCAGAACGGACCGCAGCCGGGCGGCGTGGAGCGCCGGCTGCAGGAACTCGGCATCGAACTCCCAGCCGCGCCGACGCCGTTCGGCAACTACGTCGAGGCGACGCAGAGCGGTAAGCTGCTGTACTTGACCGGCATGTTGCCTGTGGTCGATCACAAGGCAAAGTATGTCGGCCGGCTCGGAAAGGAACTCGACACCGAAACTGGACGCGACGCAGCGCGTACCGCTGCACTCAGCGGTCTGGCTGCAGCCAAAGAATATCTGGGTTCGCTCGACAGATTGGCGCGCGTCGTCCGGTTCACCATCTTCATGGCGACTCATGGAGACTTCTTCGATCAGCCGAAGGTAGCGGACGCAGTCTCGGACCTGCTTCGCGACGTATTCGGCCCGGAGAAGATTCCGGCTCGGCTTGTCATCGGCGTTGCCAGTCTCCCGCTTGGCATGCCGGTCGAGCTTGAATTGATTCTTGAAGTCGTGGAGTAATAACGGCCTGCGGAAACAGGAGCAACCATGAATTTCCCTGGGTGGAACAAAACTCGAGTCTCTTCACGCCTCGGAATCGATTACCCGATCATTCAGGGTCCTCTCGGTGGCCTGTCCACACAGCGCCTGGCGGCCACCGTCTCTAACTTTGGAGGCCTCGGTTCATTCGGTGCCCATGGCCTGAACCCATCGGCAATCAAAGATGTAATCGCCGAGATCCGCTCGCTGACCACCAGGCCATTTGCGATAAACCTGTGGGTCTCGATGGAGGACGAAGGCGCGCGCACCTCCGGAGTCGAAGCCTGGCTGCGAAGTCTCGCGCCTCTCGCCGGACACATTCAGGCCCTCGGCGGCGCTCTCCCGGCATATCAGCCCTACGTTCCAATCAGGTTCGAAGAGCAGGCACGTGTTCTGCTCGATGCAAAAGTGCCTGTGTTCAGCTTTATCGTCGGTGTTCCACCAAAAGAAATTCTCGACGAATGTCGCGCGCAGGGAATCATCACCATTGGAACAGCAACCACGCCCAACGAAGCCATTGTCCTCGAGCAGGCAGGCGTTGATCTCATTGTTGCATCCGGTTTCGAGGCAGGCGGACATCGCGGTTCGTTCCTGCTTTCATCCGAGGATTCGCTCACCGGAACCTTCTCTCTCGTGCCCCAGGTCGCAGACGCCGTCTCAATCCCCGTCATAGCAGCCGGAGGCATCGGCGATGCTCGCGGCATCGTCGCCGCTTTCGCGCTCGGAGCTGAAGGTGTACAAATCGGCACTGCCTTTCTGGCCTGCGAAGAATCCGGCGCCAGCGCGCCTCATCGTAACGCGATCCTCATCGGCAAAGGTCGCAGAACAGCGTTGACCCGCGGCTTTACCGGAAGGCTCGCCCGCGGGATTCACAATCAGTTGGTCGCCGAACTCAATCGCCCCGGCACTGAGATCCTTCCGTATCCCCTGCAGCGTTTTCTCCTGAAAAACCTGACATCGCTCGCCGAGAAGGCTGGAAACCCCGAACTTCTTCAACTGTGGGCTGGACAGAGCGCCAGTCTTGCCCGCCAGAGCGATGCGGCTGCGCTCCTGCAGACATTGGTCGCGGACACTTCTTCGTTTTACTCGAAACGTCAGTAGAGGCTCAGCGAACACGCACTGCAAACAGCGCATGATGCGCGAGGATGAAGAGCGTCTTGCGATCCGCGCCACCGAAGATGAGTTGCAGCGGCCGCTCCGGCACATCGATCTGTGCGATCTGCTTGCCTTCTGGCGAATAGACGAAAATCTGGCCGTTGGCGACATAAACATTCCCACCTCCATCGACCGCCACGCTCTCACCGCCGCGCTGCACGAAGGGCTTCAGGTCCGTTAGCGCGCCGTCAGGGTTCACCTTCGCGTCGTATGTGATGTCCTCCGATTCACTGCTCACATAAACGCGCTTGCCCGGCTCGGCGACGAGGAACCCGTAGGTGTCGAGGTTATCGCTGAAGCGCCAGCCTGACGTATCCGACGCTGGACCCTGCTGGAAGACGCGGCCCGCAGGCAGAAAAACGCTGCCGTCCGCCGAATAGTACGCACGCGCCTTCGGCGTGCTCGCATCCGCCGCAAAAAAATCGGCCAGCGTCGTGAAGCGCATCGTATCCAGATTGAGCTGGTCTTTGAACTCGCCGTTGTTCCACCAGTTCACCGGCAGAATCACAGACGCGTTCTCATCTGCTCGCACCGGTTGGGGCATCAGCACCGTAAGTTCTTCGGCGGAACTTCCCGGGTGAAAAGTGTAAACCGCGCTTTCCGGGCCAGCAGACGAGAGTACGATCAGATTGCCCGATTTGTCGAAAGCAAGATTCACGGGATCCAGCGGATTATCGCGTTCGATCCCGAGTCCTTCTTTTTCCGACCAGCTATAAATGCGCTGGTTGTGATGATCGACAAAATACAGCCGGCCTTCCTCATCGACTGCGGCGCCGCAGATAGAGAAGAAGCCATCCTCCAGCTTCTTCACCGTCCCTCCCGGAGCGAGGACTGCCGACGCATCAGGTGGCGAGGGCTGCGGCGGATCGGCCTGAATATCGAGTACAGCGAACTCCCGCTCGCGCACTTCAAGATGATGTGTAACATCTTCGATTGCATTTTCGTAAGGGAACTTACTCAGTCGCAGAAACGTACCGCATCCGTTCTCGTCGCAGATGCCGTAGCCGCTCTCCGCGTTCACGTGAACATTGCGGAAGTGAATCTCTGATGAGTCGTAGATGCGTGCGGCTGTTGGAAACGGCGCCCGCGAGCGCGTCACTCGATATGCGTGATAGTTGGCGAAGGTCAGATTGCGGGAGGAGGTTATTTCCAGTGACAGCGATTCGGGGCTCTCGCCCGATTCTTCCTCGGTCTGGGGCGCGTTGATGTCCCAGTTCTCCACGTGATTGAACTTGATCTCGTTCCGCACGTGATGCTCGTTCGACAGCTCATACACATGGCCCGGCGTCTTCGTATTCGACACCACAAAGCCGGCCTGCGCGAACGTGTTTGGCGTCCAGATATCCGCGAAAGTCCCTCCGCCGCCATCTGCAATCCACAGGCTAGGATACTGGCTGTCCCAGCGTTTTCTCAGGTCCGAATCGGCGGTGTGGTTGTTGTTGTATGGATTGGTACCGCTGCCATGCCCGCCAAGAAATCTCACGTCATCGATAATCGACTGCTCGCCGGCCTTCCACAACACTGCCACTGCTCGTGGATTAATGCCTCCCGTAAACACGCCTATGCCGCTGAGAATGTTCGTACCCCCCGGCGGAGCAAGTATCACTGCCTTCGGCGCGCCCACGCCCTGGTATCCCGCGGTCTCGTCGAGCAGATCGATCTGCGTCAGCGTGGGATGCAGCCCAAGAATCACCGTGTCCGGCTTCAGCGCGATCGTGTCATGCACCACGTAATG
>Ga0335083_10004730_pt1 | contig 17301 bp, 12 predicted proteins | sample Lox_Sample_42_FD_206716 | JGI IMG/M metagenome (GOLD analysis project Ga0335083, IMG submission 206716) | Soil microbial communities from Loxahatchee National Wildlife Refuge, Florida, United States - Lox_Sample_4.2 | ecosystem: Environmental > Terrestrial > Soil > Wetlands | place: USA... | reverse complement strand
CGGATGACATCGCCGAGAAGGCGGAACTCATTGTTGTGGACGTCTCGTTCATCTCCCTGACCAAGGTCCTTCCTGCGCTCGCCCCCATGGCTGCGGCGGGCGCCGAGTTTCTACTTCTCGTCAAGCCGCAGTTCGAGCTCGAACGACGCGAGGTCGGCGCCGGAGGAATCGTGCGCGATTCCGGCCTCCACGGGAAGGCGCTCGAGAGGGTGAGTCGCGCTGTCGCGGAGGCGGGCCTATCCATATTAGGCGTGCGCCCGAGCCGCATTACGGGCTCGGAAGGAAATCAGGAGTTTTTTCTCCACGCGAAGCCCCGCGGTTAGACTAAGATGCTGCGTCCACGCTCATGATTCGCGCTGCCGGCATCGTCTGCAAACCCAACCGGGATCTCGTGTCCTCCGTCGTGCCTCCGCTGCTTGAGTGGTTGAGAGCCAAGAAGATTGACGCGTTCATCGACGAGGAAACACAGGGTTGCACGGGTCTCGCGACCCACGCGCTCTCACGGGCAGAGCTGGGAGCAAAGGTCGAACTGCTGATCGTACTCGGAGGAGACGGAACGTTGCTTTCGGCGGCCCGCGCTCTCGGCGGCCACCGGGTTCCAATCCTAGCTGTGAATTTGGGAGGCCTCGGTTTCCTGACCAGCGTGACGCTGGACGAGCTCTACCCCGTTCTCGAGCAGGTCATCGCCGGTAAGCACACCACCAGCGAGCGCATGATGCTCGATGCCGAGATTTGCCGGAGCGGGAAACCCTCCGAGCGCGAATGTGCCTTGAACGACGCCGTCGCCACCAAGGCGGCGCTTGCCCGAATGCTGGAATTCGACGTGTACGTGGACCGCAGTCACGTCGGCCGCTATCGCGCGGATGGAATCATCGTGGCAACGCCGACCGGGTCAACCGCCTACTCGCTGGCCGCCGGAGGTCCTATCGTCGATCCTGAGCTCGATGCGTTCGTCATCACGCCGATTTGCCCGCACATGCTGACCAACCGTCCCCTGGTGGTTCCAGACACGGCGAGGATCGAGCTGGACTTTACGCCCGCTGAAGAGCCCGTGTACATCACCCTCGATGGCCAGATCGGTTTCCAACTTGCGCCGAAGGACCGCGTGGTGGTGACGAAGTCGTCGAGCCGCGTGACTCTCGTGCGGCCGCCTCGAAAAACGTACTTCGAAGTGCTCCGCAGCAAGCTCCGCTGGAGCGAGCGCTAGCTCGCCTACTTCACCTTCAACACAACTAGGGTGCGATCGTCTGCCGGATGCTGGCCCCCAGAGAACGCGTCGACCATTTCCAGGATCTTGTCCGCGATTCCGTCGGCAGTAAGGTGCTGGTTGTCGCTCACGATCTGCGCCACGCGCCGATAGCCGAAGAACTCTCCGCCGATTCCCTGCACGTCGCCGATCCCGTCGGAATAGAACACCACAATATCGTTCGGATCGAGGATGAATGCGCGCTCGTCGTAACTCACTTCCTCGAAGATCCCGAGCGGAAAGCCGGCGAGCGGAATTTTCTCGCACTTGCCGCCGTGCAGCAGCAGGGGCTGCTCCTGGCCGGCATTGGCGATGCGCAGCCGCCGCTGGCGCCGCTGCCATGTCGCAAAACACAGCGTCATGAACCGACCCTCGATCAGCCGTTCGCCGAGAAAGCCGTTTAGCGCGCGCAGCATGTTGGCCGGACGCGATTTCTGCGAGCCGAGACTCCGCAGCGTGCCCACCGCGACCGCTCCATAAAGCGCCGCCGCGCTTCCCTTCCCGCTGACGTCTCCCAGCGCGATTCCCAAGTCTTGCGGACCGTACCGGAGAAAGTCATAGAGGTCGCCGCTCAGCTCGCGCGAGGACACAACGCGCGCGGCGATCTCCAGCCCGAACTCGGGTCCCGGTAAGCGCGGCAGCAGCGCGCCTTGAATCCGGCGGGCGGCATTCAGGTCGCGCTCCATGCGGCTCTCGTCGCGCGCCACTCGCTCGTAAAGCCTCGCGTTCTCGATCGACACCGCCAGATGCGCCGCCAGGATCGAAAGCACCTGCACGTGATCCGCGCTGAAATAGTTCAGCTGCGGGCTCTCCAAGTCCATCACGCCGACGACGCGGTTCTTGTAGAGCATCGGCACGGCAAGCTCCGAGCGCGTTTCGGGATTGAGCATCCGGTAGCGCGGATCGAGAGATACGTCCGGCACCACCAGCGGCCGCCGAAGCTTGGCCGCCGCGCCGACGATGCCTTCGTGGGCGGGTACCGTGGATTTTTCCTGCACGCGCTGGCCGAACTTCACCGTGACGCGATGACGGAACACGCTTGCCTCGTCGTCGTACAACAGGATGCTGAAAATCTGATAGTCGATCAGACGCTTGGTGAGCTCGACTGCGCGGCGGAGCACTTCCTCAACTTCGAGGCTCGCGCTCGCCTCCCGCCCGATCTCATTGAGCAGCAACAGCGTCTCCGCCTGCTTCTGCGCGCTCTCGTAAAGCCGGGCATTTTCGACCGCGGTACTGATGCGGCTGGCCACCAGCGTAAGAATCGATTGCTGCGCCGGCGTGAAGTAATCCGGCTGCCGGCTCTCGATGTCCATCACGCCGATCACGCGGCCGCGCACGATCAACGGCACGGCGATTTCCGATCGCACCGCTTCGACCGCCGGCAGATAGCGCGAATCGTGCAGAACATCCCCAACGCGCACCGGTTGCCCCAATGCGGCTGCGGCGCCGATGATTCCGTCGCCCACGGGAATCCGCCAGTTCTCGATCACCTCCGGACGGTGACCAATCGCGAAGCGCACGTAGAGCTTCCCGCTGCTCTCCTCCGGCAGCAGCACCGCGAAGATTTCATAGTCGATCAGGCGCCGAATCTGCTGCGCGGCGCTGGCCAGCACCTGGTCGAGGTTCAGGGACGCGTTGATCTCGTGGCTGATCTCGGAAAGGACTGCCAGCGTTTCCGCAGGGATTTCCAGGAGCGAATTGGTATTCACTGAATCCATTGGACGTGGACCGGCGCACCCCAGCTCGGCATGCGGCTATTGCCCGCGGTGCGCCAACGGAAGTGCAGCCCCCTATCCGTCGCGGGCGCGAGACTACTCATTATAACAGGCGGTTAGTGGGGAGTTCGGCGTTGCTTGCGGGCCAGAATGAGTCGTCTGCTCGAGCCGAAAGTGAGAGATCAAACGCCTTCCGGAGGGAGCGACAGCACGCAGACGTCCTTCAGATTCCGGTAGCGTTCGGCGTAATCGAGTCCATATCCCACGACGAAATCGTTTGGGATCATGAAGCCGACGTAGTCGCCCTTCACCGGCTTCAGGCGCCGCGCCGGCTTGTCGAGCAGCGCCGCCACGCGCAGCGTCTTCGGCTTGCGCTGTCTCAGCACACGAAGCAGATAGCTCAGCGTCAGTCCGGTGTCGAGGATGTCCTCCACGAGGATCACGTTGAGCCCCTTGATGCTCGTGTCCAAGTCCTTGAGCAAGCGGACTTGGCCGGAGCTGTCCTTGCCGCGGCCGTAGCTCGATACGGCGATGAAATCGATCGACGTCTCCAGATTGATCTCTCGAACGAGATCGGACAGGAAGATGCACGCGCCTTTCAGCACGCCGATCAGGTGCACCCGCTCGCCCCGGAAATCCCGGGTGATTCGGTGCGCGACCGCCTTCACGCGCTTTTCGATCGCCGCGTGGCGAATCAGAATCCTCAACTCTTCCTGTTTCTCGGTCACGATGGCTCCCGGTGGCTGCAACGAGGCGCGTTAGTCTATCCCACGCCAATCCGGCGTACAAGCCGCACCCGGCGCATCGGTTTGGCGCGATTCGAGCGCGCGATGCTAGAGTAGGCAGCCGGGTTTGGAGGCAGTTCTCCTATGGAGGAGCAACGCTTGTCGCAGGCGCCCGTCCGGGAATCGACACTCGAGACCTTCCGCAGTGCCGCGGCGAGCGGCGCACCACTGCCTGCCGGCGTCGCTATTGCCGCCGTCTCCGCGGGCTTTGCGCTGGGTCTCCTTGCAAAAGTGCTGACCGTCACCGTCCGCCGGAAGGATTTTGGTGGTGACGCCGGGATCGCCCTAAGGCTGGCCGAATCCGCGCGGACAGAGTCAACGCGGATGCTGCAATACGCCGACGAAGACGTCGCGGCGTTCAACGCTTACATGACGAGTGCGCGTCTTCCGCGATCAACCGACCGCGAGCGCGAAGAGCGCCAGACAGCGATCAATGCAGCGATTCGCAAGGCGATCGAGACGCCGATGGCCGCCGCGCGCAGCGCCGCCGTCGGAATCAATCTCTGTTCCGACTCGGCGGGAATGGTCCACAAAGTCGTAGCGGCGGACTTAGGCTCAGCCGTCTCGCTGCTTGCCGGCGCGCTGCGGGTGTTCCTTCTTTGCGCAGACTCCAACCTGCAGCAACTCGCTTCGGATCCCGCTCCCTACAGCAGCTTGATGGACGGACGAGCGGAGATGGAAATCGAGGCTTTCCGTCAGGTGGATTTCGTCCTCAAGCAGGCGGCCGAGACTCTTGGAGCCCCGGCCGCACGACGCGACTCGAGAGGCTGAAGTGGCTATTCCGCATCAGGACAGCCCGATTACGCGGCCCGTATTGAGGTCGATGTCGATCTCATAGTAGCCCGGTCGCGTCGAAAGCCCCGGCATCGTGCTCATCGTACCCAGCAGCGGATAGAGGAAGCCCGCGCCGACGCTCGCGCGCACGTCCCGCACCGGCACCGTGAAGCCGGTCGGCGCGCCCTTCAGGTTCGGATCGTGGCTCAGGCTCAAGTGAGTCTTCGCCATGCAGATCGGCAATTTATCGAACCCGAGACGCGTGTACAGCTCGATCTTCTTTTCCGCCTCGGGCAGATATTCGACTCCCGCCCCGCCGTACATCTCCTTCACGATCGTCTCGATCTTCTGCTTGATGCTGGCCTCGAGCGGATAGAGGAACTGGAACTTGCTCGGCCGGTTGCAGGCATCAACGACGGCCTTGCCCAATGCCACCGCGCCTGCGCCGCCCTCCGCCCAGTGATTCGACATGACGGCATCGTGCGCTCCCGCCTCGATCGCCTTCTTGCGGACCAGTTCGATCTCAGCGGGCGTGTCCGTCTGAAAGCGGTTCACGCCGACGACCACCGGGATCCCGAAACGCTTCGCGTTCTGAATCATCTTCGCCAGATTCGAGCAGCCCTTCTCCAGCAGATCGAGATTCTCTTCCGTGTATGCGTGATTCAACGGCTGCCCCGCCACGACCTTCGGCCCCCCGCCGTGCATCTTCAGCGCGCGGATCGTCGCCACCATCACCACACAGTTCGGGACCAAGCCGCTGTAGCGGCATTTGATGTTGAAGAACTTCTCCATTCCGATGTCCGCCCCGAAGCCGGACTCGGTGACCACGTAGCCATCCGCGCCGACCAGCTTCAGCGCGATCTGATCGGCCACGATCGAAGAATTGCCGTGAGCGATATTCGCAAACGGTCCCGCGTGCACGAACGCAGGCGTGCCTTCGAGCGTTTGCATCAGGTTCGGATAGATGGCGTCCTTCATCAGAACGGTCAGCGCCCCGCTCACGCCGATATCATCCGCCGTGATCGCCTCGCCCGATGAGCTCGTACCGATCACCATTCGGCCCAGGCGCTCGCGCATATCCGCAAGGCTCGTGGTTAGCGCGAGGATCGCCATGATTTCGCTCGCGACGGAGATGTCGTAGCCCGTCACGCGCGTCGCGCCTTTTTCCTCCGGCCCTTGCCCGATCGTGATCTGGCGCAACATGCGGTCGTTGGTGTCCGTCACTCGCCGCCACGTGATGCTGTTCGGATCAATGTCCAGCCGCGCGAACCGGGCGCGCTCTTCCGGCGTCAGGTCGTTCGGATTCGTCTTCGTGATGCCGAGTTTCTTCAGGCGCCGCAGCATCACCGGCGAAAATCGCCGACTGCCGTCCTTGGCCGGCGGACATAGGCGTTGGAACAGCGTCTCCGCGTTGGCCGTGAGTTCGTGTAGCCACCGCGTGTCGATCGCCGCCGCCAGCAGGTTGTTCGCTGCCGTAATCGCGTGAATATCCCCGGTCAGGTGGAGGTTGAACTCCTCCATCGGAATGATCTGGCTGTAGCCGCCGCCGGCCGCGCCGCCCTTGATGCCGAATGTCGGGCCCTGGCTCGGCTGGCGCACGCACGTGAAGACCTTCTTGCCCAGGTGCGCGCCCAGAGCCTGGCTCAGCCCGACTGTAGTCGTCGTCTTGCCCTCGCCGAGAGGTGTCGGCGTAATGGCTGTCACCACCACGTACTTGCCGTTGGGGGAGTTCTTGAGACGCTCGCGGACCGACAGATTCACCTTGGCCTTGCTCTTGCCGTACAGCTCCAACTCATCGGGAAGAATGCCGCTCTCCGCCGCGATCGTGTCGATCGGAATGGGCGTGGCGGCCTGCGCGATATCGATATCGCTCGGAACTCGCGCAAGGATGTTCTGCAATTTATGAGGCATCGGACTTTCCTCCTGATGGCAAAATCGACGGCAGAATCTCAGCGTTCGTGTGGCTCGAGCGCCGAGCGATTGCACGGTGTCTCTGAAGCACCCAACGCAGTTGTGTACCGTATATGTGGGCCCGAGCCTTGTCAAGGTGGCGCGCCGGAACGTCCGCCGATCCGCGCATCGGTTTCATGGCGTGAAAAACGCGGGCCGTCCGCGAGGGAGAAGCAATATGAACGCAGAGAACTTGCCGGAACCGTGGTTGCGCGGCACTTTGACAGAGCTTCCCTCCGTCACGCGCGCGGTCCTTCACGCCATGGAGCTCGCCCGCGAAGATATCCAGCGCTGGTGCGGCCCGCTGAGTGATCGGCAGTTGAACGCCCGGCCAGCCGGAATCGCCCCCGTGGCCTTTCACATCCGCCACATTGCCCGCAGCGTCGATCGCCTGCTTACGTACGCTGAGGGTCGCGCCCTCGCAGCGGGGCAAGTTACCGCGCTCAACACCGAGCTCGACCCGGGCGCCACTGCCTCTGAACTGTTCGCTGAATTGGACTCGGCGCTAGCGACAAGCACGGCGAGGATTCGCGCCTTCGATCCTGCACGTCTCGAAGAATCTCGAACCGTTGGCAAGGGGCGGCTCCCGACGACGCTCGGAGGTCTGCTGGTGCACATCGCCGAACATACACAGCGGCACGTCGGCCAGGCGATCACAACCGCCAGGATCGTTGGCGCGCAAGACTGACGGCCGCGCTACGAAGCGTGCTTGGCCTCCGCCGCGTGCTTCGGGTGCTTTCGACGGGTGAACTGTGCGGCCTCGGTCGATCCTTCGAGCGCGATTGTCGATGCGCGACCGCTTGTAATCGCGTTCTGCACGGCGTCGAAGTATCCGGTCCCGACGAACTGCTGGTGCTTCACGGCTTCGTATGCGTGCTCTTCCTCGCTCTTGAACTCGGCGTCCTGCAAACGGCAGTACGCGGTCATGCCCTGATCGCGGAAGCCGCGCGCCAGCTCGAACATCGAGTGATTGAGCGCGTGGAATCCGGCCAGCGTGATGAACTGGAATTTATAGCCGAGCGCTCCAAGCTCTCGCTGGAAACTGGCGATCGTCGCGTCGTCGAGATTCTTCCGCCAGTTGAACGACGGCGAGCAGTTGTAGGCCAGCATCTTCCCGGGAAACTTTGCGTGCACTCCATGTGCGAATTCGCGCGCTTCGTTCAAATCCGGCGTCGAAGTTTCGCACCAGATCAGGTCCGCATATCGCGCGTACGCAATCGCGCGCGCAATCGCAGCCCGCGTTCCGCTGCGGACGCGGTAGAAGCCTTCCGACGTGCGATCGCCCGTGATGAACTCCGCATCCCGAGGATCCGAATTGTTCGTCAGCAGCGTGGCGCTCTCCGCGTCGGTCCGCGCGATGACGACCGTCGGCACGCCCATCACGTCCGCCGCCAGCCGAGCCGCCACCAGCTTCTGAATCGCCGCGGCCGTCGGCACGAGCACTTTGCCGCCCAAGTGTCCGCACTTCTTCGCCGAAGACAGCTGATCCTCGAAATGAACGCCGGCTGCTCCCGCTTCGATCATCGCTTTCATCAACTCAAACGCGTTGAGGTTGCCGCCGAAGCCGGCCTCCGCGTCGGCCACCAGCGGGGCAAACCAGTGCGTCTCATGCCGGCTTTCGGAGTGGTGAATCTGGTCCGCGCGAATCAACGATTGGTTCAACCGGCGCACAAGATTCGGCACGCTGTCCGCCGGATACAGGCTCTGGTCCGGATATGTTTGCGCGGCGTCGTTCGCGTCGGCGGCGACCTGCCACCCGCTCACATAGATCGCCTTCAGCCCGGCGGCCACTTGCTGCACCGCCTGATTGCCCGTCATCGCGCCCAGCGCCGCCACGAACGGCTCCGTGTGGAGCAGATTCCAGAGCCGCTCCGCGCCCAGTTTCGCTAGCGTGTGCTCGATGTGGATGGATCCACGCAGCCTCTCGACGTCTTCCGCCGTGTACGGACGCGTGATCCCAGCCCAACGGGGGTTTGTCCGCCAATCGATTTCCAGGTGCTGGTGGTTTCCGTTTGTGTTTCGCACTTCCGGTCTCCTCGTCGGCTCAGTTTGGCCTTGCAGCGCAGTTCTGCGCGCGGTTCTTGCCGTGATCAGCTCTTGGATTTGCAGGCTACTCAAACAGGAAAACTGCGAGGGGATGGTAAATCAGGCGCCCGTACGGCCTTTGGGGCTCAACTCCTCACGGAAGGCATTCCGGCGTTCAAGCGTTGCCCTCCGGACCGTGGTGCATTCGTATGCGGTTTGGGTTCGCATAACCGAGTATGATTTTGCCGGGTTGCCCGGACCGAGTCAACGGGTTCTTACGACATAGCGACAGGCCTCCTGCGCCGTTTCACAATGTGACCCCTTCGTACCCGCGGAAAAACCATCGCCGGCTCGCGCTCCGCATCTATAATCGTGCGCCTGAATTCCAAGGAGAATGCGCATGTTCTACAAGCCCGGCCAGACCGCGCACGGCCTTCCGCGAGATCCGTTCAAATCCTGCGTGGTCCCGCGGCCGATCGGTTGGATTTCGACGCTGAGCCGCGACGGCGTTCACAACCTGGCGCCGTTCAGCCAGTTTCAGAATCTGACGTTCGACCCGCCCTACGTGATGTTTGCCGCCAATCAATCCACGCGCGGCTGCCGGAAAGACACCGTCGTGAATACGGAAGCCACCGGCGAGTTCGTCTGGAACATGGCCACCTACGCGCTCCGCGAAGCTGTGAACAAGTCCGCGCAAGAGGTCCCGCCCGACGTGGACGAATTCGAGCTGGCGGGCGTCACCAAAGCATCATCCCATATCGTGAAGGCGTGCCGCGTCGCGGAATCCCCCATCCACTTCGAGTGCGCCTATCATCAGACGATTCGTCTGCCCGGAAACGGCACGATGGGCTCCGTAGACATCGTGATCGGACGAGTGATCGGAATCCACATTCGCGAGGACGCGATCGGTCCGGACGGCCGCATTGACATCCTCAAGCTCCGCCCTATCGCCCGCCTCGGTTACCGCGAATACACAAGTGTCGAGTCGGTCTTCGAAATGCAGATTCCAGGAAATGATCCGCGCAGGCTGGAAGGAATGGAAGGGTCCGCGCGATTCTAGGATTGGTCGGGCTAGACCCCGAGGTTGGCGATCAGCTCTGCGACCGAGAATGCTTTCGAGGATTTCGCCGTGACACCGAGCAAGTGTCGTGGGTCAGTATCGTATGCGAGCGCGTAGTCGCTTCCCCGAAACAGGGTGCTGAAGAAGCTTCGGAATTCCGGATCGAGCGTCTTGCGGTTCTGTTCGTTGTTTGGCGCCAAGATCCTGTCGTTGACGAACACCTCTACGCCTCGTCCGTCGAAGCGGATCTTGCCGTCGAGCGCGGCTTCCGATTCGAGGCGCTGGCAGGCCTTCAGGGCGCAGCACGCCGCCTGCTTCAGCCGAGTCTGGTTCGTCCCATTGAGCGGCGCCTTCCGGTTGTAGCGAACACCCAATTCCCCGCGCGTGTCGTCCACGCCGTAGTCGGCCTGGTAACCGATCAGGACGACTCCCGGACCCTGCGGTACATGGCCGTAGTCCGCGATGTCCAGGAGAAGTTCATCGAACACCTGGCCCTGAATCCAGCGATGAAACACCGGGATCAGCGGCTCCAAATCGGCGATCGTTGCGCCGCTCACCATCAGTTTTACATTGACGTGTTGAATTTCCATCCGGCGGGAGTCCTTCGCCCTAGGCCGAGACTGAAGCGCCCAATTTGTTGTAGCAGCTATGCGCGGCGTCGATGAAGAGCTGGGCCTCGTCGATCAAATAGCGGCTCGCATCGGCCGTGTATGGAGCGCCGGCCTTCGCGTGGGCGTCGAACAGATATTGCGCGAATTTCCCGCCGGCAAAAGGATCGAAGAATTTTTGCGTGTCGTAGTAGCGCGTCCGGAACTCGGAAACGATCTGGTCGGCTTCCTCCGAAACGTTCGGAAAACTGATTTTGACCAGCGCCTTGGCACCATGGAGCATCGCGCCGTAGGCCATTTTCCCGGCCTGCTCGACCTTGCCGCCTTCAAACGCCAATTGCGCCTCGAACACTTCCCTTTCCGCGGCAGCCAGATCGAACTCGACCGAGGACACGACCTCACCGGCGCACTCGCCGACTCCCATGTCCTCGAGGCTATACTCGCGGGGGTCGCCCCAGTCGCTGAAGTACGACCGGTCGCCGGCCGGCGGACGCGCCAGATCGTCCAGCATATTCTTCAGCTCAACTTTTCCGATGCGCTTGATGAAATCCTTGAACGATTCGCCTTTGCTGCGGCCCTCCAGGTAGCGTCCCGTCAGACGCGTCACGACCTTCGGAATATTCTTCGACGGAATCGCGGCGACCGGCAGACCGTACGAACCGGCGTTATGCTCCCATTCACCGCCCAGCACGACCTGGAAGTGCGGCACCGCATAGCCGCCCACCTTCCGGCTGACGCCGTAGAACCCGAGATCGCCGACGTGATGCTGGCCGCAACTGTTGAAGCATCCGCTGATCTTGATGTGCAGGTTCTCGACCGCTTCATCGAATTGAAAGTTGTTCTCAGCCATTCGCCTTCGCAGCTCGGCCGCCAGGCCGCGCGAAGAAGAAATCCCCAGCTTGCAAGTGTCGGTTCCCGGGCACGTCACCACGTCCACAATCGTGCCGGCGCCGGGCGCGGCCAAATGCGCCGCCCGCAGCTCCTTGTACACTTCCGGCAAGTCCTTCCTGCTGACCCAGCGGATCACAAAATTTTGTTCGACCGTCGTTCGGACTGTTTCTTTCGTGTACTTTCGCACGACATCGGCGAGCGAACGAAGCTGATCGGCGGTGGCGTCGCCGAGCGGCAGGGCCACTGTCACCGTCACGTAGCCCGCCTGCTTCTGAGGCCGCAAGTTCGTTTTCAACCAGCGCTGATACTCTTCCGAGCCGCTCGCGCCGATATCACCGCCCGGTCGCAGCGCGCTCTCCGTAAACTCTTCCGCATCCTTCAGATAGTCCGTCCATCGCGGATCCGGCGTCAGCGTTTTTCGCTCTTCGAGAACGAGCTCCTTGAACTTCTCGATTCCCAGGTCCTGGATCAGAAACTTGATGCGCGCCCGGCTCCGATTCTTCTTTTCGCCCAGCCGCCCGAAGACGCGCGCCACCGCCTGCGTCAGCGGCAGAATCTCTTCCACCGGCACGAAAGAATCGAAGCGCTTCGCCATGTAAGGCACCGCGCCAAGCCCGCCGCCCACGCACACGTCAAAGCCGCGCTTCTCCTCGCCGTTCTCATTGCGCGTCACGGCGATGAAGCCGATGTCGTGCAGATTCGTTAAACCGCAAGCGTGCTGCGCGCAGCCGCTGAACGCCGGCTTGAACTTTCGCCCGAAGTTCTGGCAGTCGGGATGGCCGAGCAGAAACTTGGCCAGCGCCCGCGAATACGGCGTCACGTCGAAAACTTCGTCCTGGCAGACGCCCGCATACGGGCAGGCCGTCACGTTGCGCACGGAATTGCCGCACGCTTCGCGCGTCGTGATTTTTGCGGCGGCCAGGCGCCGCATGATGGTCGGCGTATCTTCAATGTGGATGTAGTGGAGCTGAAAATCCTGGCGCGTCGTGACGTGCGCGATGCCGTCGGAGTATTCCTCGGCCAATTCGGCAAGAGTTTCGAGCTGGTCGGCGTTCAGGCCGCCTCCGGGAATCTTGATGCGCTGCATCCCCGGCGCGTCCCACATGGTCACCGGCCCCTTGGTCAGATCGCCCGACGGGTACTTCATCTCCTGCACTTTCGTACCGTCGTGGCGCTGGCCGTTGTCGTAGCGCTGCCCGTAGACGCCGCGGCGCAAGCGGGTCTCGGCGAACAGACGCTCGTCCAGCTTCCCCTGCTTGCGCAAGGTGACTTCGTTGTCGAAGATGTCTACCTCGCGCGCCAGTTCTTCTGGCAGCTTTCCCGCGAGGCGCTCTTTCCAGAGTGCGTTAGAGGCCTTCATGACCTGTTGAGCCTGTAAGAATAACAAATACTCCGCGCGTCTGCATCGCCAACCCCCCATCCCACTCCCTGCAGCTGTCTTGATCGGATGTCACAAGCGGTCGCAGCGATTCGTCAAAGACGCGCGGTCCTGGGACGAATGGCGGACGGAACGTTCGCTCTGCCTGCGCGGCTAGATTCCAGGACTAGACGGCATGCTCCTTGCCCGCGTCTTACGGCCGCGCCCCGGCCACATCGGCCGGGGCGAGCGATACGGTCCCTTTCAGTTCGGCTTGGTCTACCGAACTGGACACGAAAATCGTAAACCTGTTCGGATCGATTCTCCAGCGATGCGCCGCAACATCGTAGAACGCAAACGCTCGGTCATCGAGAGTCACTTTTGCCCGGCCCGTCGCACCCGCGCGAAGATCGAGACGCGCGAATCCCTTCAGCTCCTTTTCCGGGCGCGGAACGGACGGATTCGTTTCGCCGACATACACTTCGCCGACGCTCGCCCCGTCGCGTGCGCCGGCGTTCGTTACATCCCAGGAAACCTCATAGCGCAGGCTCGAATCTCTCGCTCCGCTCAACCGGCGAATCGACAGGTTGCGATAGCGAAACGTCGTGTAGGAAAGCCCGAAGCCAAACGGGAACAGCGGCTTCGCTTCGCTGCGCTCATATCCCCGGTATCCTCCGAAAACTCCTTCCTTGTATTCGACGCGATTCGTGCCAGGCGCGGGATAGTAGCTGTCGTGCGCAGGATTGTCCTCCCAGCGTCGGTCCCAGCTAATCGGCAAACGGCCCGACGGGTTCACGTCCCCAAAGAGAATGTTCGCGATTGCCGTGCCGCCCTCCTGGCCCGCATACCACGTTTCGAGCAACGCGGGGATACGATCGATCCACGGCGCCGCGTCCACCGCCCCGCCCGACGTCACCACGACAATGGTCCGCTTGTTCAGCGCGGCGATCCGCTGAACTAGCTCATCCTGTCCCGGCGGCAACCGGAATGTGCGGTCGCCGCCTTCGCTTTCCGACTGCGAATCGAAACCGACAGCAACGATAACAGCGTCGGCGTCCCGCGCGAGCCTTTCTGCGGCCGAACTCACGTAGCTACCCTGCCTCACGATGCCCACCCGAAACCGGACGCCGAGAAAGCTCGGAGCGCCGTGCTGCTCCACGACAATTTTGTGCGCACCTGCGCCGAGCGAAACCGCGGCGTAGCCGGCAAACGCGCGCGCATCCTTCCACGAATCGAGCACGGGCTTGTCGTCCACAAACACCCGATAGTAGCCGCCCGCTTCCCCCGTGGAATTGACGAAAACGTCGTAGACTCCGGCAGTCGACGCCGTGTAGTAGCCGCTCCATCGCGCCGAGGCGATCCCGGCGGGATACGACGCGCCAAACGCTCCCAATTCAGCGTTCGGGTTGAGACCGAAGTTGACGTGAGCGTCCACGCGCTTCTGTACTGGTTCGCCCTCGAGATTCGGATTCGAGAAATACTCCGCGGCCAGCCCCGGCGCGCCACCTTCGGGTGATGTCGTGAGATTCGTGGTTGCGGCCAGATCGCCGAGATCGAGAATGCCTCGCTGATAGGTGGTGCGAACCGACGGGCCAAGCTCGTTGGCAATGCCCTCGAGAATGCTGACCGTGCCGAATGGCCGGACTCCCGCGCTTCCGCCGCCCACCGGGTTTCCGGGATATGCGCCGGGACCGATCACCGCGACCGATTTGATAGTGCGCTTGTCGAACGGGAGCACGGCGCCCTCGTTTTTCAGCAGCACCGCCCCTTCGCGCGCAGCTTCCAGCGCGACCTGGCGGCCGGCGACGTTGTAGCGCGGAATCGAAGAATCGGTCTGGTCGCGGTCGAGCCAGTGCAGTCTGGCTGCGAGTCGAAGGATCCGCCGCACCTTGTCGTCGAGCTGCGCCTGTGGCAGCCGCCCGTCGCTCACGGCCGCCATCAGAGAGTAGCGATTCATGAAAGCGCCCGAGGGCATTTCCAGATCCATGCCGCTCTTGGCGGCCGCGATGCCGTCGTGCGTGGCGCCCCAGTCCGACATCAGAACTCCCTCAAAACCCCAATCGCGTTTCAGGACTTGCGTGTTGAGGAACTCGTTCTGCGTCGCGTAGGAGCCGTTCACCCGGTTGTAGGAATTCATGATCGCGCCCACGTGCGCGTCTTTCACGACGGCTTCAAAGGCGGGAAGGTAGATTTCGCGCATCGTGCGCTCGTCGATTACCGAGTCGGTATTGTGCCGATCGAATTCGGAGTTGTTTCCCATGAAGTGCTTCGCGGTGGCGCTTACGCCCTGCGATTGCACTCCGTTGACGTAACCCACCGCGATGCGGCCCGCCAGGAACGGGTCTTCGCCGAAGTACTCGAAATTGCGGCCGTTCATCGGCACGCGATAGATGTTCATGCCGGGACCGAGAAGGAAATTGACCCCTTTGGCCCGCGCGTCGCGGCCAATTTCCACGCCGACGCGTTCGGCAAGCGCAGTGTCCCACGTCGCCGCCAGGTTGATCCCGCCGGGCATCGCCGTGGCTGGGCCGAAGTTGCGGACGCCCATCGGGCCGTCCGCCATGCGCAGCGCGGGCACCTGCAGCTCGGGCAGCGCGCGAACGTAGAAACCGTCGCTGCCGCCGATGTAGTCGATCTTTTGCTCGAGCGACATCTTGGCGAGGATAGCCTCGGCGCGGCGATCCTGTTCCGATCCGGTCTGCGGCGCCTGCCGCGCCGAATTGGAGACGGCGATCAGAAGACCTGCGAGAATCGAACACGCCGTCAGCACCATCCTTCGCAATTTGCCCCGTCTCGCGCTGTCGACTCGCACTCCCATCGTTCCTCCAAGCGTCTTTTTCGTCATCGATGTGACGTCCTGGCCGCACACGGGAGCAGCGCCGTCTTGGGCGCACGCTGCCGTGACGACCGTTTTGTCGGCCCAAAGACTACAACTCGTCGGTCTCTAAGTAACAGGATTTTCGATATGAATTGCTAGGGGCGGTGGGGATCGAAAGGACAAGCTATCGAATAAGGCTCGTGCCCTCAATGCGTTGCAGCCACCGCCGGTCTCCAACCGGAACAAACGGAACAGGCGTCAACTGCGTCCGCCTCAGGTTGACGTGTAGCTGTGCCGAAATCAGAACGGCAACCAAGCGTCTGCCTTCTAACTAACAAAGAAGGCAAATCTTACAAAGCTTTTGCTGAGCGTCGCTTACAGGCTCCCTCTCGCGAAATCTCGCCCTCAGTTGTACCGAAGCTGTTCATCTTCGTAGTTCGCATAGGCGCGCAGTCCGTCCGTTCATGCCCCCCGCTGCGCCATCCCTACGACAGGGTCCCGGTTCCTGGTGCATCTCCGATTTCGGTCTTGTAGAATTGGCAAGCGTATGACCGGCTTGCGGTCCAATTGGCGCAAGTTTGCTGCGACACTGCTGCTTTGCGTTCTAACGATCGCAAGTGTGGCCGCGCCAGTATGCCCAGCATGCTCGAAAATAGAGCTGGCTTCAGCGCGGCACGTGGCTTTCAACGGTACGGACCACGGCAGCACTCCGAGCTGTGACAAAGACGGCTGTTCTTGCTGTGGCTTTCAAATTGTCGTCGGACCTGTCGTCCCGAGCCTGGAGCTCACCGCATCCGCATCGGCTTTAGGCCTACCTGCAGTACTGCTCCTCCCAGGAACGGCCTTCGATCTCTATCGTCCTCCTCGGCGTTAACGTCTCCACTAATCCTGGCCACAGAACTCGCTGGGTGACGTTCACGCATTCGTGAACCTATGTCTCTTTCGAATGAGGAGGACTATTGAGACTTGTTCTTTGTCTGTTTCTCACTTCGGTTGTGTTCGTTCCTTTGGGCGTCGCACAATCGGCGCCGCGAGATGAACCAGAGGCCAACCCCGGTCGGCCCACGGTGTCAACTCCAGCGACCCTCACGCCAGTAGGCTATCTGCAATTCGAAACCGGGTTCCTCGGCGCGGGCGATTCACCCGAGTTCTCATCGCGTTACGGTTTTAACGAAGTGATGAAGCTGTCGGTCGCACCGCGCCTGGAACTGCTGGCATCTGCTGAACCCATCGCGCACTATACCGCTGACGGAAAGACTGCAAACAGCGTGGCGGACCTGTTCTTGGGAGCACAAGCAGTAGTGAGCCATGGCGAAGGTGCGACACCCACGGTCGCGGTGAGTTACTTCCACCGTGTCTATGACGGAGGTGCGCCCGAAGTCGATTTTGGGAGTCCCACCAATTCCTTCCTAGTTTTAGCAAGCGCCGACGTGAAAGGATTTCACTACGACGCAAACGCTCTCTTTAATGAATTGAGCGAAGGGCCGGTGCGGAGGGCTCAATTCGGACAGACGCTCTCCGTTTCGCATCATCTAGTCGGGAAGGTCTCGCTCTCGGGCGAGATCTGGCACTTCACGCAGCCTTTCCTGCGCGCTCACGCCGTTGGGGGTCTTTGGGCGGTGGGCTACAACGCGCGGAAAACGCTCGTTTTCGATGCAGGTTTCGACCACGGGTTGACGAGCACATCGACGCGATGGGAGGCGTTCGTGGGCTTCACGTACTTGCTCCCCCACCGCCTCTGGTAAGAGTCTCTCACGAAAGCTACGAGATGACTCTATCTGTACAAAACGGAAGCAAGCTGACACCAGAATCAGGGTTACGGAACGGATGCAGGGCGTGCTCGCGGAATTCATCGGGAAGCGGTAACAGTTCCCCTGCATCCTTCGATGCCATGGCCCATTCGAGCAGCGTTCGATATAGGTTCAATTCCGTGATCTGGCCCAACCATCGCGTGCCATTCTCGTTCGAAATCGCAACGACATTCGGGACATCACATGGTCCCAAGCACCCGCTGATCGACAGTTGGATGCGTTTCAATAGACCTCTGGCTCGCCATTCTTTCTTCAGCCATT
>Ga0335083_10004729_pt1 | contig 17302 bp, 16 predicted proteins | sample Lox_Sample_42_FD_206716 | JGI IMG/M metagenome (GOLD analysis project Ga0335083, IMG submission 206716) | Soil microbial communities from Loxahatchee National Wildlife Refuge, Florida, United States - Lox_Sample_4.2 | ecosystem: Environmental > Terrestrial > Soil > Wetlands | place: USA... | reverse complement strand
TTCTTCCTGCCATCCGCGGATCAGGACCGTTTTCCCGGCACCATCGGCACGCCGATGCCGCAGGTCGACTACACGCTCTTCGAGGGCGAGCTCGCGATCAGGACGCCCTTCGTCATGGCTGGCTACCTCGACGAGCCCGAGCTCACCGCATCCGCCTTCCGGGACGGTTATTTCCGGACCGGCGACCTCGCGGAGCGCACGCAAGAGGGCCGGGTGCGCCTCGTCGGGCGCGCGAAGGAGCTGATCCACCGCGCTGGCAACAAGGTATCGCCGCTCGAGGTCGAGCGGGTGTTCCTCGAGCACCCGGAAATCCGGGAGGCGCTCGCGACCGGACTTCCCGATCCGCGTCTCGGCGAGGCGATCCACCTGCTGATCGTACCCGCGGCAGGAGCGTCGCCGCGCCCCCAGGAGCTCCGCGCCTGGGCCGCCTCAAGGCTCGAGCGCTACAAACTTCCGGATGCGATCCACTTCGGCAGCGCGATCCCGTTGGGGCGCACCGGCAAGGCCGACCGCGCGGCGCTCAGAATCTCACTCCAGGACGCCGCGAAGAAATGACCGCGCCGGCGCTGGTCTGGTTTCGCGACGATCTCCGCGTCTCCGACCACCCCGCACTTGCGGCCGCTGCGAGGAGTGGCCGGCCCGTGCTTGCGGCCTATGTGCTCGACGAGAAGCGCGAGCGTCCGCTCGGCGGCGCTGCCCGCTGGTGGCTTGCCGGGAGTCTCGAAGCGCTGGCGGCGGATTTGCGCGTGCTCGGAGTGTCCTTGGTGCTGCGGCGCGGGCGCGCCGATGTCGAGATCGCCGCCCTCGCGCGCGAGAGCGGTGCCGCTGCCGTCCATTGGAACCGCCGCTACCGGCAGGCGGCAGCGGCTCTCGACGACGAGCTTGCTGCGCGGTTGCGTTGTGAGGGCGTTGCCGTCGAGGTGCATGAGGGCGATCTCCTCTTCGAGCCGGCTGCGATCCGCAGCGGAAGCGGCGAGCCCTATCAAATCTTCACCCCGTTCTGGCGCGCCTGCCTTGCTGCGTCCCCACCGGCACGGCCGGTACCGGGACCGAAGCGCCTCACTGCGCATACGCCTGCTCTCGCGAGCGCGACGCTCGCGGAGTGGAGGCTGCGACCGAGCGCGCCCGATTGGGCGGCGGGGCTTCGCGCGGCCTGGACTCCCGGCGAGCGCGCGGCGCGGCGTCGCCTGCGGAGATTTCTCAAGCGCGGCCTCGCGAGGTATGCGCGCGAGCGCGACTATCCCGCGAAGGCTGCGACTTCCGGACTCTCGCCATATCTGCGCTGGGGCGAGATCAGCCCGCGCCAGGTCTGGCACGCCGTCGCAGCCGAAGGCGTCGACGCAGCGTTCCTGCGTGAGCTCGGCTGGCGCGAGTTCGCGGCGCATGTGCTCTGGCGCGCGCCCGATCTCGCGACGACGCCACTGCGCCCGGAATACGCGCGCTTTCCCTGGCGGAGCGACGCGCGGGCGCTTACCGCCTGGCAGCGCGGCCGGACGGGATATCCGCTGATCGACGCCGGCATGCGCGAGCTCTGGTCGACCGGGGTCATGCACAATCGCGTGCGCATGGCCGCCGCGAGCTTTCTCGTGAAACACCTGCTCCTGCCGTGGCAGGTGGGCGAGGCCTGGTTCTGGGACACGCTCGTCGATGCCGACCACGCCAGCAATCCCTTGAACTGGCAGTGGGTTGCAGGTTGCGGCATCGATGCAGCACCCTATTTCCGCATTTTCAATCCAGTGCTGCAGGCCCGTAAATTCGATCCCGACGGCGCATATATCAGGCGCTGGGTCCCGAAGCTCGCGTCTCTGAGCGTGCGCGAGATCCACGCGCCTTCGGCGGTGCCGGGCTATCCCCCGCCGGTCGTCGACCACGCCTCGGCGCGGCAGCGAGCCTTGGTGGCCCTGGCGAGGCTCCGACATTGACGGCGAAGCCCTTGGTTTCTATGTTCTGGTTAGGGCCCAGGACCCGTTCGCGGAGTGGTTTCATGACGCGTTCCGTTTCTCGCCGCCGGTTTCTCGGCAGCAGCGCACTCGCCGGCATCGGCGCGGGCGCACTCGTATTGGCGGCCGGCAGGGCGCAGGCCGCGCTCAAGCTGAGCCCCATGGATGCCGAGACGCATACCGCCTACCGCAATGCCTGCGGCGGGCCCGAGGTTCGCGCCTATCACGACCAGCTCCTCGCGGAGGCGCGCACGAAGCTCGCGGGTACCATGGGCGATAAGGACCTCGACGCCGCGCTCGCGGCCCTCACCTGCCCGATCTGCGGTTGCCGACTCGAAGGCTGATCGCCGAAGACGGCGTCGATCCGACATTGCTACACGCTGCCGGGGGGAACCGCGGATGAACCTTCACTTGCAGACGTGGCGAGAAGTCGAGGCCTATCTCACCCGCTCCAAAGGCGTCATCCTCCCGATCGGCTCGACGGAGCAGCACGGGCCCAACGGGCTCATTGGGACGGACGCGATCTGCGCGGAGGTGATCGCGCGTGGCGTTGGCGACAAGACCGGCGCGATGGTCGGGCCCACTATCAATGTCGGCATGGCGCAGCACCATCTGGCTTTCGCGGGCTCGATGACGCTCCGGCCCTCGACCTTGATCGCGCTCATCCACGACTACCTCACCTCGCTGGCGCGTCACGGCTTCGAACGCTTCTATTTCATCAATGGGCACGGCGGCAACGTCGCGACCGTCACCGCCGCTTTCTCCGAGGTCTACGCGACGGCCTCGATGCGCCCCGGCACCAACGCGCCCTCGGTCCGCTGCAGGCTCAAGAATTGGTGGGAAAGCGCGGGCGTCAAGGCGCTCTCGCGCGAGCTCTTCGCCGACCGCGAGGGCAGCCACGCGACGCCGAGCGAGGTCTCCGTCACCTTCTATGCCCATCCCGAGGCGATCAAGCACGCGGCGATGCAGCCCGTGAGTTCGAAGGCGCGCGACTTCGCCGATGCCGACGACTATCGACGGCTCTTTCCCGACGGCCGCATCGGCTCCGACCCCTCGCTCGCAAAGCCTGAGCACGGCAAGCGCTTCGTCGAGACGGCGGTCGAGGATATCGCCGAGGACTACCTCGCCTTTGTCGGCCAGGCCTGACCGCGACCGGACAATGGGGCCGGCGGTGCCATGACCGTCGAGTACCTGGAGTTCCATTCCGTCGAGCGCCCGCATGCGGCGGCGGTGATCCTCAACGGAGCACCCATCACCTTCGCGCAGCTCGCGACGGATGTCGCGCGCGCTGCTCAGGGGCTGCGGCGCCTCGGCGTCGGGCGCGGGACCACGGTCGCGATCGAGCATCCCGACGTCTTTACGCACTGGGTGCTGCTGCTGGCGGCCGAGCGAGTCGGTGCCTGCAGCCTCTCCTGGATCGCGGACGAGACGCGCGGGGAGATGCCGTTTCTCGCCCGAGCCGACGTCGTGCTCTCACGGCAGCCCCCGCCCGCGGAATGGATGAGCCGGCACCGCGCGATATCCGATGAGTGGATGCGCGAGGTGGCGGCGCTCCCAGAAATCGACCCCGAGCCCGCGGTGGAGTGGGCGCCGGAGCAGCGGCTTCGTCTCCTGCGGAGCGCAGGGACGTCGGGAATTTCCATGCAGCTCCCGATTACGCGCCGGCTGCACGATGCAAGGGTCGCGACCTGGACCTGGCTCGCGGGCCTCACACGGCGCAGCCGGCTCCTCGTGAACCTGCCCTTCACCGTCGGCGGCTCGCATTCGAGCGCCACCGCGGTGCTGCGGATCGGCGGAACCGTCGTGATCGAGCCCACGCTCCGCGTCTACGAGGCGGTCGCCGCACGAGGGATTACGCTCGCGGTGCTGCCGCCGCTCCAGCTCAAGCGCATGCTCGACGCGATGCCGCCGGAGTTCGCGAAGCCCGCGGAGCTCTCGGTCTTCTGCTTCGGAGCACCGCTCTCGCGAAGCCTTGCCGAGCGCACGCTCGCGCGCATCGCGACCGACGTCATCGATCTCTATGGCTCCAATGAGTCCGGCTTCATCTCCGCCCGGCGTCCGGCGCGCGAGGAGGGCTTCGGCCATGTCCTTCCGGGGAACGAGGTCGAGATTCTCGGCGGCGACGGGCGGGCGCTGCCCTTCGGTCACGCCGGGCGGATTCGAGTGCGCAGCGACTGGCTGGTCTCCGGCTATCTCGGCGATGCGGAGGCGAGCGCGCGGGTTTTCAGGGATGGCTGGTTCTACCCGACCGACGCCGCCATCCTGCACGGACCCCAGGCGCTCCAGGTGCTGGGGCGGGCAGACGAGGTCATCAACATCGGCTGGGTGAAACTCGCCCCCGAGAGCGTCGAGGCGCAGCTCCTGCGCCAAGTGCCGGCGGGCGATGCCGGCGTCTGCTCCCTGCCCAACCGCGACGGGATCGAGGAGGTCTGCGTTGCCGTGACCTCGCCGCGTGTCGACGACCGCGAGCTCGCACGCCTCGTCACAGCGGCTTTCGCGGGCCTGCAGTTCGGCCGCATCCACGTGGTGGTGCTCGAGCGCATCCCCCGCGACGAGGGCGGGAGAATCCTGCGGACTGCACTCAAGGAAGCCGTCGCCAGCGCAGCGCCGCTCCCACCGCCGCAAACTTAGGCGGTGCCAGCGGGAGCCGTTCTGACCTAAAATCTCAGCCCAGCATCGTGCACGAGGCCCCCATGGCGAAGCCCCGCCGCGCCGCGCAACCCGCTTTCCCCGCCGAGCGCCACGACCACGAGAGCTGCGTCGAGACCGCGCTCGATCGGGCGGCGGCGCTCTGCGAGCGTCGGGGCGCGCGGCTCACGGATCTGCGTCGGGAGGTGCTGGCTCTCGTCTGGCAGGGTCACGAGCCCGTCGGCGCCTATCACCTGCTGGACGAGCTCAAGCGCCGCCATCCCGGAGCAGCGCCGCCCACCGTCTACCGCGCGCTCGAGTTCCTGATGCAGCAGGGCCTCATCCATCGGATCGAGTCGCTCAACGCCTATGTCGGCTGCGATCGTCCGGACGCGCCGCATGCAAGCCAATTCCTGATCTGCACCTCCTGCGGCACCAGCGCGGAACTCGAGGACCTCGGGATCGCCGGCGCCGTCGGCCGCCGTGCGACCGAACTCGGATTCGAGGTTGCGAGCCAGACCATCGAGGTCCGCGGCCTCTGTCCGCGCTGCCGCGAGCGGCAACGGACGAACTGAGCCGGCATCACTCCACGAGCTTTGCGATCGGGCCGCCAGTCGGTAGCTGCCCTGCGCTGCAGGTGGTGCGCAGCACAGAGCTCGGATTGAGCCGAATGTCGTAGGCAACGACCGTGAGGCAGAAGCTCGAGTTTGTGGTGGTGCCGCCGTAATAGAGCTGCTGCGTCGGCAGATAGACGGCGCCGCTGATGACGATTGTGGCGCCGCCATCGCCCGCCACAGAGCCGCCGAGATCGGCCTCTTGCCCCGCGGGAGTGCTGCGGTCGCCGAAGATCGCGATCCCCTTGGTATTGCCGGTCATGGGCGCACTGATCTGCAAGCTCGAGCCTGCGTCGACCTTGAGGGTGGCGTAATTCGTGCCGCCGGGCGAGCTCGTGAGCACGATGGTGACGCCGCCGCTGTCGCTGGAGATCGTGGCGCCGTTCTCGACGTGAAAGTCGCCGCCTTCGACGAAATAGGTCCCGGCGCGCAGATTGACCATGGAGCCGCTCGGAAAATCCATGCCGTTGCAGTATGTCCCCGGCGAGAGCTGGGTCGGCGACGGCAGCAGAGGGTTACTCTGCGCGGGCGCGACGTAGCCGTTGTTGGTGCAGCCCGAGCCCGATGGCGTCGGCATCGCGACGTTGGCATAGGGGTCCGCGGCTGCGGCGGCATTGCTGACGGCGGCCGGAGCCTTGGTGGGCCGCACGGTTCCGAGATTGGCGATGGTGCCGCTCGTGGTCACGGTGTCGGCGGTGATCGAGGCCGCGGTCGAGACCAGCATCGAGCCCGAGCCGGCGGCGTCGTCATAGACGCTGCATCCGCTGGCATCGATCGAGGCGGAACCCAGGAGGTCGATGCCGACGCCGCTCGCCCTGTCGAGCGACAGGATGCAATTGCCGCCCGACCCCGAGGTGATCGCGACCGCGCGCGCGGCGATCGTGGGCGCGGTGCTCAGGAAGAGGCCGGAGATCGCAAGCGTCTGCGGCTGCGCGACGATCACCTCGACCGCAGTCGAGTCCGAGGTGTGGGTCCCGGATTTGGGCGGCTGATTCACCGTGACGGTGACGCCGTCGCCGCCGTTCATGAAGTGATACTTGGCGGCAACCGCGCGCGCCTCCGTGGTGATGCTGCCGCCCGCACTCTGCCCGACCACGGCGCTGAAGGCTGCGGCGTCCGCAGCGGCCTGCATCGCGCGCTTCGTCTTGTACCAATCCGCACCCTCGGTCGCGAGACCCGCGAGGCCGAGGATGCCCGTCATGGAGATCGCGACCAGGACCGCGGTGCCGCCGCGACGGTCGCGGCGAAGCAAGCGCGCGAGGTTTCGGCCGCTCCGGAGAGCGGAATCGGCGGTTGAGACGATCATCGGGCTGACCCTCGCTCACAATGTTCTTGTCGCTCGTAAGACGCAGCTCGCGGCATTTCGGGTCATGCCGGCATCGTCATTTCGAGGATCTCGGGGACCGTTTTACTTAAGATCCGCTAGGTATCAAGAACAACACCCCTGCGTCACCGAGTTGTTACAGAGGATTTTAAATAAAAGCTCGCGATCGCACCGACCTCAGGGATGCGCGAGCGCGAGACGCATGAGCTCGAGGGCGCGTCGGCTGAGCGGTATGCCCGCGGCCTGCGCCTCCTCGGGCGTGTGCCAGCCGAGGCCAGTGACGTGCAGAGGCTCGCGCAGCTCGCCTTCACCCGCCCGCCAGTCCAGGAGCACCGCCACCAGCGTGAAGTGGAAGCGCACCCGCCCTTCCGCGTCGCGCTCGATGCGGTCGAAGGCAGTGAGGACGCCGCGCGGCTCCGCGACGATTCCGGTCTCCTCCAGGAGCTCGCGCACCGCGCAGTCGAGCACGGTCTCGCCGAGCTCGAGCTGTCCGCCGACGAAGCCCCAGTTGCCGGCATCCGCTCCTTCGCCGCGCCGCGCCAACAGGCATCGGGGCCCGCGCCGCGTGGCGGCGAGGACCCCGATCCAGGGACGCTCGGGATAGAGCCGGCTCACACCTCGGTCGCCGCGGCCTTGCCCTCGACCACCTTGTAGATCTCGGCGCCTTCCTTGAGGAAAGCTTCCGAGCGCTCGTCCATTCCCTTCTGCGCGTACTCGCGAACCTCCTGCGAGATCTTCATCGAGCAGAACTTGGGTCCGCACATCGAGCAGAAATGCGCGAGCTTGGCGCCCTCGGCCGGGAGCGTCTGGTCGTGGAACTTCTCCGCGGTCTCGGGATCGAGCGAGAGGTTGAACTGGTCGCGCCAGCGGAACTCGAAGCGGGCGCGCGAGAGCGCGTCGTCGCGGTCGCGGGCGCCCGGATGACCCTTGGCGAGATCGGCTGCATGCGCAGCGATCTTATAGGTGACGACCCCCACCTTGACGTCGTCGCGGTCGGGGAGGCCTAGATGCTCCTTGGGCGTGACGTAGCAAAGCATCGCGGTCCCGAACCAACCGATCATGGCGGCGCCGATGGCGCTGGTGATGTGGTCGTAACCGGGGGCGATGTCTGTCGCGAGCGGACCCAGCGTATAGAAGGGCGCCTCGTGGCAATGCTCGAGCTGCAGCTCCACGTTCTCCTTCACCTTGTGCATGGGAACGTGGCCGGGCCCCTCGATCATCACCTGGACGTCGTGCTTCCAGGCGATCTCCGTGAGCTCGCCGAGCGTCTTCAGCTCTGCGAATTGCGCCTCGTCATTGGCGTCCGCGATCGAGCCCGGACGCAGCCCGTCGCCGAGCGAGAAGCTCACGTCATAGGCCTTCATGATCTCGCAGATTTCCGCAAAGCGCGTGTAGAGGAAGTTCTCCTGATGATGCGCGAGGCACCACTTCGCCATGATCGAGCCGCCGCGCGAGACGATGCCGGTGACCCGGCTCGCCGTGAGCGGAATGAAGGGGAGCCGGACGCCCGCGTGGATCGTGAAGTAGTCGACACCCTGCTCCGCCTGCTCGATGAGCGTGTCGCGGAATATCTCGAAGGTGAGGTCCTCGGCCTTGCCACCGACCTTCTCGAGCGCCTGATAGATCGGCACCGTCCCGATCGGCACCGGCGCGTTCCGGATGATCCACTCGCGGATCGTGTGGATGTTCTTTCCCGTCGAGAGGTCCATCACGGTGTCGGCGCCCCAGCGGATCGCCCAGACGAGCTTGTCCACCTCCTCGGCGACCGAGGAGGTCACGATGGAGTTGCCGATATTGGCGTTGATCTTCACGAGGAAATTGCGGCCGATGATCATCGGCTCGCTCTCGGGATGATTGACGTTTGCGGGAATGATCGCGCGCCCGCGCGCGACCTCGTCGCGCACGAACTCCGGCGTCACATATTCGGGAATCGAAGCGCCGAAGGACTCGCCATCGCGGCTCCGGCGCGCCTCGGCCGCGCGCTCGCGCCCGAGGTTCTCGCGGATTGCGATGTATTCCATCTCCGGCGTCACAATCCCGCGGCGGGCATAGGCGAGCTGGGTCACGGCAGTGCCCGGCTTCGCCTTGAGCGGCCGGCGCCCGCCGCGATCGAAGGCGGGAACCTCGCTCAACTCGCCGGCGTGCAGCCCATTGTCCTCGGGACGGATGGCGCGGCCCTCCGTCACCACGACGTCGCCGCGGGCGCGGATCCACGCCTCGCGAAGCGGCGGCAGCCCCGCGCGGATGTCGATCGCGGCAACAGGATCGCTATAGGGGCCCGATGTGTCGTAGACGCGGACCGGCGGCTCCTTCGCGCTAGGCGACAAACCTATCTCGCGCATGGGAACGCGGAGATCGGGGAAGCGCTTGCCGGGAACGTAGACTTTGCGCGATGCCGGCAACGGGCCGGTCGAGACCTTGAACGACTGGTTGATGGTACCTTCGGGCATGACGATCTCCTGCCTCTAAGCGGGTTGCGAGGAGATCCGGGGCTTGGGGTTCGAGCTTGGCTCTCCGACGAGCCGCGATTCCGTTCCCTACGCCGGCACGATCCGGATCAGGTTCTAAGGGTTTCCGCGGATCGAGCGGTATCTCAGCCCCTTGCCGGGGCTCCCCTTGGAATGAGCTTGAGTATCTTGGCCGAAGCGGGCCTGCGTCAAGGGCCGCGCTCGGCGCCTCAGGCGATCGCCGTCCCGCCCTTGATCAGCGTCTCGAGCTTGAGCGGCAGCTTCGCGCCCAGCCAAACCGCGTGGTGCGCGTGATCCTCGTAATCGTCGCCCGTCAGGGGATGAACGAGGATCACGAGGTCGCCCCGGTTCAGCATGAGCCAGGGCACGAGGCGCGGAAACTCCTCGACCGGAAAGGCCACCTGGTACATCGAGGTCGGATGCGGTCCCACGGGATTGTCGTGCCAGCGGCCGAGCACACTCTTGAACCGCGCGCCGATCGCCTCGCGGAGCCGCGCGGCAGCGGCGCGCGCCCCCGCGTCGTAGTAGACGTGCGCGTGATAGCCGGTGATCGCGGAGGACGCATCGACGGGAGCTTGCATCGTCACCTCCTCCGCGACCGTCTTGCTCAGCCGTCGCGGAGCTTGCGGATTTTCTGCGCCGCCGGCCGCTCGAGGCAGCGGCGGAGCCACTCGCCGACCTTCGGCGTCACCGCGAAGTCCATCGCCAGCGCACGCGACATCACGCCCGCGAGGTTGAGATCGGCGACGCTGAAGGAACTACCGACGAGGTAGGGATGCGCTTGCAGATGCGCGTTCAGCACCTTGAAGGGCCCCGCGAGCTTCTCGAGCGCGCCCGCCGCCTGCTTGGGATCGCGCTTTTCCGGCGCGAACATCATGGTGTGCTGGCCCCAGAGCCCGATCGGCCCTTCAACCGAGGTTGCGGCCCAGAACGCCCATTGCCAGCACTTCGCCTCGTCATGGAGGCTCTTGGGATAGAGCCCCTTCTCCACGTGCTTCTTCGCGAGGTAGAGGTTGATCGCGAGCGACTCCCAGAGCTTGAAGCCGTCGTCGTCGATCGCGGGGATCTGCGCATTCGGGTTGATGGCGGCAAAGCCCGGCACGCGACAGCTCATGGGGCCGTCGGAGAAATCGGTCTGGACCTGCTCGTAGGGAATGCCGAGCTCCTCGGCCATCCAAAGCGTGCGAAATGCGCGAGAGCGCACGATGCCATAGATCTTCAAACCCATCGACCGTCCTCCCCTGAATTCCCGATTGCGGCACCCGCCGCACGAGGCTTATCTAGCCTCAATCCCGCGGCCTGGGAAATGGTGCACTGAGCCCCGCATGACAGGGATGCAGACGCATCGGCCCCGAGCCCGAGGCGCAAGGGGATCGACGCGCGCGCGCCCCGCTGCTCAAATAGCGCCCCTTTCGTCTTGGACCAGCGAGATTTTGCAATGTCCGACCTCACTCGCCTCTCCGCCCTCGACGCCGCGCGTGGGATCGACGGCGGGACGCTCACCGCGACCGCGCTCCTCCGTGCCTACCTTGATCGCATCGCCGAGCGCGAGCCCGAAGTCGGCGCCTGGCAGCATCTCGACGCGCAGGAGGCGATTGCTGCGGCGGAGGCGGCGGATAAGGGTCTGCGTCGCGGGCCTCTTCGGGGGCTGCCGATCGGCGTCAAGGACGTAATGGACACCGCCGACATGCCCACGACCTACGGCTCGAAGATCTATCTGGACCACAGGCCGCGCGGGGATGCCGCCTGCGTCGCGCTCGCGCGCGCCGCGGGGGCGATCGTGCTCGGCAAGACCGTCACCACGGAATTCGCGGCGGGCGCGCCGGGTAAGACGCGCAATCCACACAATTTCTCTCACACGCCCGGCGGCTCCTCCAGCGGCTCCGTCGCGGGCGTCGCCGATCGCATGATCCCGTTGGGCTTCGGGACCCAGACCGCGGGATCGATCGTCCGCCCCTCCTCCTACTGCGGGGTCGTCGGCTACAAGCCGAGTTTCGGCACCGTCGCCGCCGCGGGCACCAAGCCGCTCTCGGAGAGCTTCGACACCGTCGGCGCCATCGGAAACCACATCGCCGACGTAGCGCTCTTCGTCGGCGCGCTCGCAGGCCGGCCGGAGCTGCTGCCAAAGGAGCCGCATGCGAAGCCGCGGATCGGCTTCTTCCGGACGGCGCAGTGGGAGAAGGCGGATCCCGACTGCCGCACCGTCCTCGAGGATGCCGCGCGGCGCCTCGCCCGCGCCGGCGCCGAGGTCGCTGAGCGCAAGCCCTTCGCGCCCTTGGACGGAATTGCGGAAGTGCATCTCACGCACATGAACTACGAGATGGCGAGGAGCCTCGCCTGGGAGCGGACGGCGCATTGGGACCTCCTCGCCCCGCGCACCACGGAGACCTTGCGCGACGCCGTCAAGATTACGCCCGAGGCCTACGATTCGGCGCGTCGCGCGACGGCGGAGGCGCGCCGATCGGTGCCCGAGCTCTTCGGCGACTTCGAGGCGCTGCTCGTGCCGGCGGCGCCCGGCGAGGCGCCCGCGCGGCTCGACATGACCGGCGACCCGCTCTTCAACCGGACCTGGACGCTGCTGCACCTTCCCTGCGTCACCGTTCCCGCGGGACGCGGCGCCACGGGACTTCCGATCGGCGTGCAGCTCGTGGGCCGGCTGGGAGAGGATGCGCGCCTCCTCGCCATCGCACGCTTCGCCGAGCAGGCGCTCGGCGCGTGAGACTCGCGGATCGGGCGGAGCCGCGCCGGACGCCGGCCGCGGGCATTCTCCTCCTCAGCAGCCTCGCGCTCTTCTGGGGTCTTGCCTGGCCCACGATCAAGATCGTGCTGGCGGAGATGCCGGTGCTCGGCTTCCGCGCCATCTGCTGTGCCGCGGGCGCGATCGGCGCGTTAATGCTGGCTCGGCTCGGCGGCGAGCGCATCCGTCTGCGACGGACGGAAATCCTGCCGGTGGCCCTCGTCGGGCTCCTCAATGTCACGCTCTGGCAGCTCTTCATGGCCTTCGGGCTGAAGCTGCTGCCGGCGGGCCACGCAAGCATCATCGCCTACACCATGCCGGCCTTTGCGACGCTTTTCGGCTGGCTACTTCTCCGCGAGCGCATCACAACCTCTCGATATTGGGGTCTCGCCCTCAGCATGAGCGGGCTTGCGGTGCTGGTGGCACCGGAATTCGGTCGGATTGCGACTGCGCCCGCGGGCGTCCTCTTGATGGTGGGCGCGTCGGCGAGCTGGGCCGGCGGTACCGTGGGCATGAAATATTACCGGTGGTCGCTCTCGATCCTGCAGAACACGGGCTGGCAGTTCGCCCTCGGCGGCATCCCCATCTACCTCGCGGCCGTCCTCTCCGGAGAGCAACTGCACCTCCACGACCTCAGCACCGAAGCGTGGATCTGCTTCGCCTACGTGCTGATCTGCCCGATCCTCTTTTGCCAATGGGCTTGGCTCAAAGTGGTGGACATGCTTCCGGGCAGCGTCTCCGCCATGGGAACGCTCGCGGTCCCGGTGGTAGGTACGCTCTCGGGCGCGATCCTGCTCGGCGAGAGGCTCGAAACGACGGAGCTCGTGGCCTTGGGTCTCGTGGTGCTGGGCCTCGCGGTCGTGGCGCTCGCTCCCGGCGGACGCAGGTCATGAAGCCGGCTGAGATCGTGCGAGCGACCTTCGCGCTCGCGCTCGTCGGGCTCGCGAACGCCTGCAGCCAAGGCGGGCTCCCACCCTTCGACACGACGCCGAAGAGCGCGCCTCCGGGCGTCCATGAGGACTTCACTCGGGTCGGCGTCTGCTACAACAGCAAGACGGCGACGCCGCGACAGGTGCTGGATGCCGCGCGCGGGGTGTGCGAGCCCGGGACGACGCCCTCGCTCATCGAGCAGGACACCTTGCTCACATGTCCGCTGCTCACGCCGGTTCGTGCAACCTTCGCCTGCCTCAAGCCGGGAATGCCGCCGCCGCCGCGGCGCTGAACAACGGGATCAGCGCGGCGGCAACGCGGCGGTCCGCACATGCACGACCGCGACATCGCCGCTATAGAGCCGCTGCCATCCCGGCAGATGGTCGAGCAGCACCACCGCCCGCGCGTTCGACTGGAGGAGCGTCCAGGTCACGCCGTACTCGTCGAGGAGCTCTGGGAGATCTCCTGACGCGAGCACCAAGGCCTTGTGCTCACGCTCGATGAAGGCGTCGCCGAACATGTCGGCGCGGCCGTCGACGAAGGTGGGTACGCCCTCCCAGATGAGATAGCCGCCGAAGGCGTCGGCATTGAGGACGTTGCCGGTGACATGCCGGTCGCGCACGGCCTGGAGCGCCGCCGCGGGCATCCGATAAGGCGGCGGCGCCAGTGGCTGCGCCGAGGCGAGTGCGACGAGAGCGACGAAGGCGAGGGAGCCCAGCGCGAGCACCGGACGGCGGAGGCGCAAGCCGGTTCCGGACTCGCGGAGCAGGAGGCCCGAGGCCAGCCGCTGCTCGCGGAGATAGGCTCCAAGCGGGGTGGCGACGAGAAGCGCCGCACCGAAGCCCAGGAGCTCGCCGTGCCGCTCGTGCTTCAAAGCCATGTGCAGGAGGAAAAGGACCATGAACAGGCGCGGCCACGGCAATCTGAATCGCGTGACGAACCCCAGCAGGATCGCGAGCATTAGCCAGAATTCCAGCGGCGCCAGGAGGTTGAAATCGGGCGCATTCCACTCCACGAGGATCGAGAGCGCGTAGCGCATGCCGAGGAGACGGAGCGGAAGTAGATAGACCTCCGGGCCATTCGGACCGATGAGCGGCAGCAGCGCCGCCAAGGCGATGAAGCGACCCCAACCCCAGAAGGCGCGCCGGCGCGCGGCCGCATCCTCGGCGGTCCCCACCGCCTCGAGCGCGAGCATTCCCGCAAAGCCGAGGCCGAAGAGAAAGCTCCCGTGCATATTGGCCCAGGGCAGCATGAGGAGCGCCCAGGGAAGCGCCGGCACCTTTCCGGCATCGCGCGCTGTAACGAGTGTCGAAAGCCAGAGTGCCAGCAACGGCAAAGCCAAGAGGTGCGGGCGCGCAAGCATGTGATAGGTCAGGAGGATCCACGCCGACATGACCGCGATCACGGCGTAGACGGGATCGAGCGAGCGCAAGAGTGCGCGCGCGAGGATCCCCATCGCCGCCGCGACCGAAAGCGCGCCCAGCATCGCGAGCCCGTGCCAGCCCAGGAGATCGTAGGCGCCTGCGAGCAGCGCCTCCGCGAGCCACTCGTGCGCGACCCAGGCCTTGCCGGTCATGGTGTAGGAGTAGAAGTCCGAATGCGGCACGCTGCCATGCGCGAGGATCCAGTTGCCGGTGACGACGTGCCAAAGCGTGTCGGGATCGCGCAGCATGGTCGGCGCGAGGGCGAGCGCGACGAGGAAGGAGAAGGCGGCGATAGCCAACGGCAGAGAAAGGCGCGCCTCCGCACGCTGCACGCCGATGATCGCGGGTTCTGCCATATGCCGTCGCGGCGAATCCGCCGCCCCGATTGCCGGAGGGACCGAGTAGGGCTGCGATAATTCCGCCGGGCTGGTTAACGAAGGCTTATTGGCGCCGTCCGAAAGGAGGCCTCGGATCAGGCTTGCGCGCGGGGCGCGGCGGTTGCAGGCGCGTGAGCCCGCGGCCGCACGAGGCTCGCGCGCAGCCAGGCACGCGCGGGCTTCTCGAGATACCTCGTGATCGCGTAGGCGAGAGCCAGCGCAAAGGCTGTCGCCCCGAGCATCGCGAGATCGGCGCCGCACCCCCAGTCCGTAAGACGCCGAATCACGATATAGCCGAGATTCTGGTGCAGGAGATAAAGCGGGTAGGAGATGTCGCCGAGGAAGACGAGCGGCGCAATCCGTCCAAGAATGGAGCCATCGCGGCTCCCGATGGCGACCAGCGCAGCCGACCCCGCGACGACCAGGATATAGGCTGGACCGGAAATCGGCCGGAGCGACCAGACCGGACCCGTGATGCAGATCGCGAGCGAGAAGCCCAAGAGAATCAGGGTCGAGGGCCGCGCCCGCCCCGCGTGCCAGAGATAAATGAGAATCCCCAGTGTGAAGTGCGGCGCATATTGAACGCCCGCGAGGATCCAGAGCTGAAACGGCACGTCGACCGCGCCGGTGCGGCAGAAGAAGGCGACGCAAAGCCAGGCGAAGCAGAGCGGCTCGATGCGTTTCGGCCCCGCCAGAAAAAAGCCGATGCCCGCGAGAAAGTAGAAGCCGATCTCGTGGACGAGCGTCCAGTAAACGCCGTCGACCGGCTGCTCCAGGAAGAGCTTCGGCATCATCGTGAGGTTCGCGAGAAGCCGCGGCGCGGAGAGCGGCAGCATGCCCTCGATCGGCAGCCACAGCTGCGCGAGAGAACTGATCGCGAGACAAGCGAGGAAAGCCGGCACAAGGCGGGCGAAGCGCGAGACCGCGAACTCCCGGGCATCGCGGCAGCGCTCGAGCGTCATCAGGATCACGAACCCGCTGATGACAAAGAAAAGCTCGACCCCGTAATGCCCGTCCGGAAGGTAGAGCGTGGTGTCGAGCGGCCGCTCCGTGACCCTCGCGTAGTTCGCGGTGTAATGATGCAGCAGCACCGCACTCACGGCGACGCCGCGGAGCGCATCGAGTCCTCTGAGGCGAGGGGCTGACGGGGCTGCCATGACCGGAAGCATCCCTGCGGATTGCTTAATAAATCGACAATAAAATCGGCGCCTGCCGCCCGTAAATCACAAAATAAACAACCCCCGGGAACCTTTGCTCCCGGGGGTCTGCCGCTCGCGAGTATTCTCGCTTAGGGCGTCTTCTTGGGGTCCGATGAAGTCGAGCCCGAGGACTTGGAGCCGGTCGACTTCGAACCCTTGGACTTCGAGCCTGTCGACTTGGAGCCCTTAGACTTCGATCCCGTCGACTTTGAGCCCGTGGACTTGGAACCCGTGGACTTGGAGCCGGTGGACTTGGAGCCCTTGGACTTCGAGCCGGTCGACTTCGAGCCCTTGGATTTCGAGCCCGTCGACTTCGAGCCCTTGGACTTGCCGGTATCCGTCGTCTTCTGGTCGCTTGGGCTCGGCGTGCCCTGCGCCATGACCGCCGTCGAGACGGTCGACGCACCGATGAACGACATCAGTGTCAACGCTGCAATCAACGCCTTCATGAAAAGCTCCTGGGGGTGGATTCATTCCCTTGGTTGGAGATCGCTCACAGGAGCCACCGGATCAGAAATCCGGCGGCGCTTGTTCCGATCTCAGTGTGGCGCTCGCATCCTAGCATGCAGGTCCGCAAATGCGAGACGAATTCGCGAGATTTCCGCGCGATTCGCGCGTTTTTCGATGCTCGAGATGGGCGCGCGACCGCTCGCATTCGATGGATTCTTCAATCGACGTTAACTCGCTCGGCCGAGACTCGTGCGGTGCTGGCTTCGCGCACATTCCGCGAGCTTTCGGGAGTGGTTCATGCAGAGGGCGGTTTCGATCGGGCGAGCGGTATCCCCCGCATCGGGCTGGCTCCGAGGCGGCATGTTCGATGCCGGCCTGCTCTTGTTCATACCCGGCCTCGCGATCGTCTGCGGCGCCGTCGCCCTCGCGGACCGGCGCTTCCTGCTCCCGGTCCTGATCGCCGATCTCTGGCTCCTCGGACATCGCCACCTCGTCGAGAGCCAAAGCCGCTTGCGCGGCCGACGCGCGGGCTCGGCGTGGCTCGGGCTCTGCCTCGCGGGATTGCCGCTCCTCCTCGTCGCCGTCATCGGCGGACTGGCGCTTGGCGGCGCCGCTTGGGTTCCCGCGACCGTCTATTTTTATTGGCAGTGGTTCCAGTCGACGGGACAGAGCTGGATCACACTGCAACTCTATCGCCGCCGCGCGCCGCGCCGCGCCGATCTCGGCGACAGTTCGCTGCTCGCAGCGCTCTTCTGCCTGACGCCGATCTGGGGCCTGCTGCGCCGCTCGGCGGAGGCGCCGGTCTCCTTCCTGGGCCTCGACCTGCACTTGCTGGCCGTGCCCGAGACCGTCGCCGCGGCAGCGGGGATCGCGGCCTGCGGTGCCTTCTGCCTCTGGATCGTCGAGCGCGCAATTGCCTGGAGCGAGCGGAGGCTCGCCCTCGCGCATACGCTCTACGTCCTCTCCCATCTCGCCGTCTTTGTCGCCGCCTACTGGCTCGTCTCGGACCTCACGATCGGCTGGCTCATCGCGGCGATCTGGTCGCACGCGCAATTCCTGGCGCTCGCGTGGCTGCGGCACGGCGGCGATGCCGCCGAACCCGCGGAGCCGCGCGGGCGGCTCGTCGCGCGCCTGGTCGCGCGGCGGCAACTGGGTCTCTACACGATCGTCGGCCTCGCAAGTGCGGCGGCAGCGCTCTTCGGCGAGAAGGC
>Ga0335083_10004728_pt1 | contig 17307 bp, 23 predicted proteins | sample Lox_Sample_42_FD_206716 | JGI IMG/M metagenome (GOLD analysis project Ga0335083, IMG submission 206716) | Soil microbial communities from Loxahatchee National Wildlife Refuge, Florida, United States - Lox_Sample_4.2 | ecosystem: Environmental > Terrestrial > Soil > Wetlands | place: USA... | reverse complement strand
TGCCGATGTTGTAGACGCCGCTCTGGCAGAAGCTGTGGCCTGCCTTGTTCTCGTCCGACGCCGCCTTGAAGTTCGGTGACGACTGATTGGCGGCGAGCGCGTCGCTGACCTTCTGCGACATGTGCAGGCAACCGATCGTGTTGTACGGCTCGTCGGCGAACGCGGCGGATGACGCGGCCGTCACGCCGGCGCCCACAAGCACGGCCAGCGCAACGCTGTTTGCGAATTTCATTGACACTCCCTCCTCACGCAGATCGCGCGGCGGCACTGTTGCCGTGCGCGTCTACGAGGTAGGTACAAAGACGCGTGTTGAAAGGCCGCGTCCAATCACGCGCGCGTCAAAAGCGTCACAGCCTCGTGAAGGCGATTGTCCGTGTGCTGTGTTTCGCTCGATTTGGCGGGCTTTTTTCGCGCTCGCAGCGTTGCGTCACGCGCAGCGCATGGGCGTCATGCCAAGAAAGGAGGAGCGCACGCTATTGAGAATCTGCAATAGCGTCGTCTCGGCGTGAGACATGCGACTCCTCGCAACCTTCCCGTGACGCAACCGTCATGCGGTTGACGCGTGCGTGATGACGCGGGTGCAAAATTTTGTCAGCAGGGATCGTTAAGAATTGGCGCGCGCCGGCGCGAAGACACGCTCGCCGCGGATCTTTGTCGGCTGCGGCACGGCCGCGACAAGCGATTTGCCCGACTCGACCAGATGCACGCCCGAGAGCGCGGGCCAGAGTCTCTGGCCGATGCGTTCCCAGGTCGTGCCCGTGCCCATGACGCTGCGGCTCGTGAAGGGAGGCGCGTAGAGTGCGCGATCCCAGACCAGAGGCTCGAACATCGACTGTCTCAGCAGGTTGCCGAGCTCGGTTCTGTGGAAGGGCCTTCCGATCGCAAAGGCCGAGCGCTCGAGCTGCGCCCAGAGACTCGAGCGGTTCGGCGCGACGATGATCAGACGCCCTTCCGGCGCGAGGACGCGCCAGAGCTGGCGCAGCAGCGGACGCATCGACTCGGCGCCTTCAAGCCCGTGCACGACAAGGATCCGATCGAAGAACGCGTCGGGAAACGGCAAAGCGTCGTCATCGCCGAGCGCGGCAAGATTTTTCCCCGACGGCCAGGGCATGACGCCCTGTTGCGCCGGCATGAGTGCGACGGCCCGCTCCGCCTCGGGCAACCACAGACGAAGATAAGGCACGGCGAAGCCATAACCGAGGACGCGGCGGTCTCTGAGCTCCGGCCAGATAAGCTTCAGCCGGCGCTGGATCAGGCGGCGTGCAGCCTGCCCGATCGGCGCGTCGTAGAAGTCGGTAAGGTCTCGAACGTCGAGTTGCATTGGCGGCCTATGGCCTAGCCCGCTTGGGACCGCGGTTCAACGCAGGCGCCGGCCTTGCTAGTCTCTGCACCTCTTCCACCGGAGCACGCCCTTGTCCCGCATAGAAGTCGAACTGGTCCCCTGCCTGACGGACAATTATGCCTATCTCGTCCACGATGCCGATGCCGGGCTGTGCGCGGTCGTCGACCCGTCCGAACCCGACCCGGTCAGGAAGGCCCTGGCGAGACATGGCTGGCGGCTGACGCACGTTCTCAATACGCATCATCATTTCGACCATACCGGCGGAAATGTGGCGCTGAAGGAGGAGTTCGGGGCGAAGGTCGTGGGTCCTGGCAAGGACAGCGAGCGCATTCCCGCGATCGACGAAGGGGTCGACGAAAGCACCAATTGGCGCTTCGGGCCGCATGCCGTGCGCGTGCTCGAGATACCGGCGCACACGCGCGCCCACATCGCTTTTGTGCTGGGCGATGCGGCTTTCACCGGCGATACGCTGTTCGCGATGGGCTGCGGAAGGCTGTTCGAGGGCACGCCCGCCATGATGTGGACGAGCCTCTCCAAGCTCATGAAGCTCCCCGATTCCACGCGCATCTATTGCGGGCACGAATACACGCTGAACAACGGACGCTTCGCGCTCACGCTCGAGCCGGGGAACGACATGCTGGTGCGCCGCATGAAGGATGTCGAAGCGGCGCGGGCCAAGGGCGCTCCGACGATTCCTTCCACCATCGGTCTCGAGAAGGAGACCAATCCTTTCCTGCGGCCAAACTCGCCGGAAATTCGCAAGACGCTCGGACTCGAGAGCGCCGACGACGTTGCCGTGTTCGCGGAGACGCGGAAGCGGAAAGACTCGTTCTGAGGTTCAGTCGCCGTCCGACTTCTTGTCGTCGCCGTCTTTCTTTTCGTCGCTCGAGCCGGAAACGGTGTCGGCCGCGCCGCTGACGACGTCGCCCGCCACATCTGCGGTCGTGCTGACGACCGTCGTGCCGACGTCGACGGCCGTGCTGGCGACGGACACGACGGCACAGCCCGACAGGCTTGCGCCGAGCGCGAGCAACGCGGCGAGCGTCAGAGCAGGACGCATGGGGATCCCTTCGACGATACGACCGCAGCTTCGCACGGGGCTCATGAAAGAACCATGTGCGCCGCGTTCATGCCGGGCCGTGGAACCTTCGCCACCAGCGCTGCGCCGCGACCGCAGCAAAGACCGCCTCGACAAGGCCGAAGGGCCAGGCGCCCTGCAGAAACCCGTAGGCCGAGGCGAGCAGGCAGGCGCCGGCGAAGGCGAGGACGAACCAGGGACTGCGCTCCTCGAGGGCGTATGTCACGAGCATGACGGTGACGGCGAGAAGGCCGAAAGCGGAGAGTGCGCTCATGGTTGAGACGCTTAGCGCGCGCCGTGGCACCAGACAAACTGCGCGCGCAGTCATGGCAGTGTCGTCTCGTCCGCGATAGCATCCGGGTACAACCGGGGGGTTCCATGGGCAATATCCAGGCGATCGCGCAATCGCCCTATCTCAATATTCATCTGGGCGGCATGAGCGTCGAGTTCTCGATGCTCACCATCGCCATCCTGCTTGGCTTCGTGCAGCTGTTTCTCGCCGTGCAGGTGGTCACCGCAGAACGCGGCACGGCCTGGAATGTCGGACCGCGCGACGTCACGCCGCCGCTCAAGGGAAAGCTGGCCGGACGCCTCGATCGCGCCTTCTCAAATTTCAAGGAGACGTTTCCGTTCTTCGCGGTGGCGATCCTGATGACGGCCATTCTCGGGCGGCACAGTTGGACCACCCAGGTCGGCAGCGAGCTCTATGTCGCGGCGCGCATCCTCTATGTGCCGCTCTATGCGTTCGGTGTGACGGGACTGCGCACGCTCGCATTTCTCGTGTCCGTCGTGGGCATCGGGCTGGTGCTCGCGGCGCTCTTCGTGCCGTGATCTAGAGCGCGGCGAACAACGCCGAGGCATCGGCCCAGCTGCCGACAATGCGCTCCGCACCGGCGGTAGTGAGCCGCGCGGCGGAGGCATCATCCATATGTCCTCCGCCCGTGAAGCCCCACACGCGCATGCCGGCCGCGCAGGCGCCCTTGACGCCGTTGACGCTGTCTTCGATCACGAGGCATGCCGCCGGCGCGACGCGGAGTTGCGAGGCTGCGAACAGGAAAAGGTCGGGCGCGGGCTTGGCGTGGACGACGTGGTCCGCCGAATAGATATGCGGCGCGAAATACTCCCACATCCCTGTCATGCCGAGCTTGACGCGCAGATGCTCCGTGCGGCTCGAGCTCGCGACAGCCTTGGCTTTGCCGAGACTTGCGATCGTGTCGCGTGCGCCGGCAACTTCCTTGAGCCGCGCGCGGACTTCGCGGCCGAGCCTGTCGTGGCATTGTTGTCGAAAGTCCTGCGGCAACGCGCGGCCGAGCTGTGCCTGCGAGTCCGCTTCGAGGGCCGCAAAGAAAGCGGCGTCGCTCATGCCCATGAAGCGTGCGCGAAATTCGGCCTGGTCGTAATGCAGACCCGCTTCCGCGAGCATCGTCGTCTCGACTTCGACGGCGAGGATTTCGCTATCGACGAGCACGCCGTCGCAGTCGAAGAGAATAGCGGACACCATGTGGCGAAATACCCGATCGTTCGGCTCGTGGCCAGTCGCCCCGGCCGGCGGACATCCTTGCAGGAAGTCTGCATCTCCGGCCAAACTGCACCGCTTCATGGACAACCCGATCCTCTCCAACCGTCTCGTGCTTGCTCTCGCGGCTGTCGTCGTGCTCGCGGCGGTGGCCGGCATTGCCTACAATTTGGGGTATCGCCAGGGGGTGCAGAGCATGGCTACCGCCTCCCCGACGCCGGGGCTCGCCCGACCGAAGATCATCACCCGGCTTCCGCCCAAGCGCTTTGGAAACTGGGCCGAACAATGCGTGCGGAATGCGCAGCAGGAAAAGCGCTGCCGTCTGGTGTTTCAGGTCGTCGACAAATCGCGCCAGCACCTGGTCCTGAGCCTCGCCGTGTCGCGCGATCCGAATGGCCGTGCCGTACTCGTTGCGCTCACGCCGCCGAATGCGGTCGTGCGCGGCGGGATCTCTGTCAGCCCGGGAAGGGTGCAGCCTCTCACGCTGCCCTTTTTCGCCTGCGAGCCGGGCGTTTGCCGCGCCGGCGCGTTGCTCTCGGATGGTTTCGTGAAAGCACTCTCGTCGACCGCCGAGACGACGATCAGCTATCAGTCGGGCAACGGCAAGCCGGTGAGCTACAAGCTTCCGACGCGGGGCTTCGCGTCAGCCTATTCGGCATGGCTCGCCGATGAACCGCCGCCGGCCCCGGCGCAGATTCCGGGCACGCGCAACTAGCGCTCAGGCGAAGTCCTTCGCGAGCGCCTGTCGGATCGAGGGCGCCATCACGGCCATGTGTCCGTAGTTCGGATGGCCGATGCCGACCACGACCTGGCCTTCGCCGCTTCTGAACTTCGCGACCTGCTCGGGCGTGAAGCGAAAGCGCACCCAGTGCACGGATGAGGTCTTTCCATCGGGCGTGGTGCGGTCCCCGTACTCCGTCGGTGTCGCCGAGATATGTTCGCCGCCGAATTCCATGAACACCGTGTTCTCGATGTCGGCGAGCCGTCCCAGAACCGTGTTGCGGCGGATCGGATCCTCGATCTCGAGCATCATGGTCGCGATCAGTTCCGAGCCTTGCGGGATGAGCGGATTGTAGGCTTCGAGCTCGCCGGCGATCTGCTCGCGGCCGCCCTTCTCGATGCGGAGCATCTCGTGCACCTGCAGCCACATCGAGTCGTAATTCTCGAAATACAGCGTCGCGAACGGACCGACTTCCACGCGGCGATTGCGCTTGGTCTCGATCGACGCGGCGCGCAGCTCTTTGCGCCTTGCAGCGTAGTCCGCGTCGCTCAGCACATCGGCTTCCGTGATTTTTCGTTGTGCGGCGTTCATTCAACTCTCCATCAGCCCGAAGGCGCGCGCGAAGATCTCGATCGGATGCTCGGCCGCGCGCGCGGGAAGAGTCTTGCCGTCCTTGCTCGCAAGCTCCTGCGTGTTCTTCACGATATGCGCGCCGGCCAGCGGGCAATCCGACGCGATGTGGCCGTTCGCCTGCTCGGCGGCGGCACGGAAAACAGGACGGCCGACCTTCACGCCGACCTCATAGGTCGGCTTCACCACGCCGAACGTACCGCCATGTCCGGAGCAGCGTTCGATGACGTCGACCTTGGTTTCGGGAATGAGACGCAGCATCTCGGCCGCTTTCGGTCCCATGTTCTGGGCGCGTGCGTGGCAGGCAAGGTGCACGGTCACGCCCTCTTTCAGCGGCCTCAAGCCGGCGGGCAGACCTTCCTTCTTTGCGATATCGACGACGTATTCGTCGATATCGAACACGGCATCGGCAAGACGCTTCACATCCTCGTTTTCGGGGACGATCAGCGGCCATTCGAATTTCAGCATCAAGCCGCAGGATGCCGTCGGCGTGACAATGTCGTAGCCCGCATCGATCAGCTTGACGAGCTCCGCCGAAACCCGGGCCGCATTTTCGGCCACGCGTTCGAGCTCGGCCTGTTCCAGGAACGGCATGCCGCAACATCCCGGATAGGCGACTCGGGTTTCGATACCAAGGTGGTTCAATACTGCGCGCGCGGCCAGCCCAGTCGCAGGCTTGTTGTAGTTGACGAAGCATGTCGCGTAGATCGCCGCCTTGCGCTTGCCGAAGGCGGGAGCATTCCTGTTCGGCGATACGGGATCGCCCCTGTCGACGGCAACGAAAGTCCTTGTGTGGAATTTCGGCAGCGGCGCGCGGCGATCGATGCCGAGCACGGAATCCATAAGCGGCCGCGTCAGCCCGTTGTCTTGCTGCGACGCCCAGTTGATCACTGGCGAGACGATGCGGGCAAGGCGGCCGTTCCTGTCCATCTCGGCGAGCTGCCGCGCGGTGAAATCCTTCTTGCCGTTCTTCGCCTCGGCCACGCGATGGCGCAGCATCAGGTGCGGGAAATCGACGTTGAAGGCGTGCGGTGGCACGTAGGGACACTTCGTCATGAAGCACATGTCGCAAAGCGTGCATGCCTCGACGATCTTCGGAAAGTCTCCGGACTTCACGCCCTCGACGTCTTCGGTCGGATTGGAATCGATGAGGTCGAACAGGCGGGGGAAGGAGTCGCAGAGATTGAAGCAGCGCCGGCAGCCGTGACAGATGTCGAAGATGCGCCGCATCTCCTTGTCGAGTTTTTCCGCGTCGGTGAAATCGGGGTCGCGCCACGCGATCGGCTCGCGTGTCGGTGCATCGAGACTGCCTTCGCGCGACATGAGAGGGTCCTTGAAGCCGTGTGCGTGCCGTTGCGGGACGCGAGCCGGCGCCAGCACAGGCTGAAAACGCATGGGAGGGAAAGCCGTCGCCTCCGGACGTCATCCGAAGGCGACGGATACAGAACGCCGGCGACCTACTTGCCGAGCGTGTCGAGCGCTTTCTGGAAGCGGCCCGCGTGACTCTTTTCGGCCTTGGCGAGCGTCTCGAACCAGTCCGCGATCTCGTCGAAGCCTTCCTGCCGCGCGGTGCGCGCCATGCCCGGATACATGTCGGTGTATTCGTGCGTCTCGCCGGCGATCGAGGCCTTCAGGTTGAGCGCCGTGTCGCCGATCGGCTCGCCGGTCGCCGGGTCGCCGACGGCCTCGAGATATTCGAGATGGCCATGCGCATGGCCCGTCTCGCCTTCCGCCGTCGAACGGAACACGGTGGAGACGTCGTTGTAGCCTTCGACGTCGGCCTTTTGCGCGAAGTAGAGATAGCGGCGGTTCGCCTGGCTCTCGCCAGCGAACGCGTCTTTCAGATTCTGTGCGGTCTTGCTGCCTTTCAGAGATGGCATTCCTCGTCCTCCTTGATGAAATTTCCGACCTGACCCAGTCGCCGGATCGGAAGATGCGTCCGCGCGCGGGCGGAGTCAATAGATTAGAATAGTTCTAAAGAAGAAAAATCACCGCGCGGATGCGCTTATTGGCGGCGGATGCGGACGACGACGTCGATCCGGCTCAGCGCCGTGCCCTTTGGCGGTGCCGGCACGGAGGAAACCGCGACTTCCTCGCCGGGAATATCGATCAGCGTACCGTCGTCCTCGACGTAGAAATGCTGGTGCGGGCCTACATTCGTGTCGAAATAGAACCGGCCGGCTTCGACCACGACCTGGCGCAGCAGCCCGGCTTGGGTGAATTGGTGGAGCGTGTTGTAGACGGTCGCCAGCGACACTTTGGCACCCGCCTTCACGGCCTCCCCATGCAGCGCTTCGGCGGTCACATGGCGGTCGCCTTGGGCGAAGAGAAGATCGGCAAGTTCCAGACGCTGGCGCGTCGGGCGCAATCCGACGACACGCAGTCTCTGCGTGGCCTCGGCGCTGGTTTGGCGAACCTTCTTGCCCATAACGGATTGTTGTCCCTGACGACCTTGTGCGGCTGACACTCGGTCGTCATCTTTGCTAGGCTGCACGTTGGCAGCTGGTTTGTTAGAACGCTTCTAATAAACAGATCGGTCTTATGACCCGCCGTGTCAAGGGCGGGACTGGTTTCGAGGATATGGCAGTGGATACGCGGACTCCCGGACGCCTTGCGAGCTTCGATCTGGCGAGGCTTTTGGCCTGTGCACGGGGCGAACTTTTCGGCCCCGGAAACCCGCAGCTCCCGCTCCCGCCCATGCTGATGCTCGATCGCATCACCCGCATCGCCGACCATGGCGGCGCGCACGACAAGGGCGTGATCGAAGCCGAATTCGACATCAAGCCGGACCTGTGGTTCTACAAATGCCATTTCCAGGGCGATCCGGTCATGCCGGGATGCCTCGGCCTGGACGCCATGTGGCAGATGGTCGGGTTCTTCCTGGGTTGGCTCGGCGGGCTGGGCAAGGGCCGCGCCCTTGGCGTGGGCGAAGTGAAGCTCACCTCCATGGTGCTGCCGACCGCGAAGAAGCTCACCTATTACGTCGAGCTCAAGCGGGTGATCATGCGAAAGCTCGTCGTCGGTGTCGCCGACGGAATCATGAAGGTCGACGGCAATCTTGCGTATGAGGCCAAGGACCTTCGCGTCGGGCTGTTCAGCGACGCGCTGAAGCCGCAGGGCGCGTAAGACACAGCTGCCGCCTCAGTCTTTTTCCGGGAACTGGCAAAAGGCACGCGTGTGCGCTAGTTCAATCCTTGCCAGAAGCAAGCCGAGGAAATTCCGTCCATGAGACGCGTCGTCGTCACCGGGATGGGCATCGTCTCGTCGATCGGGAACAACTCTCAGGAAGTCGTCGCCTCGCTGCGCGAAGCGCGATCGGGAATCGTCAAGGCCGACGCGTACGAGAAACTCGGTTTCCGCAGCCAGGTGCATGGCAGCCTCAAGCTCGACATCGATGCGAGCGTCGACCGCCGCGCGCGCCGCTTCATGGGCGATGGTGCGGCTTATGCCTGGCTTGCGATGGAGCAGGCGATCCGCGACGCGGGCCTGGAGCCGTCCGACATCAGCAACGAACGCACGGGATTGATCGTGGGCTCGGGCGGTCCCTCGACGAAGGCGATCGTGACGGCCGCGGATACCGCGCGCCAGTCAGGCCCGAAGCGCGTCGGTCCGTTCGCGGTTCCCAAGGCGATGTCGTCGACGTGCTCGGCGAATCTTTCCACCTGGTACAAGACGAAGGGCGTGAACTATTCGATCTCCAGCGCCTGTTCCACCTCCGCGAACTGCATAGGCAATGCTGCGGAGATGATTCAGTGGGGCAAGCAGGACATCATGTTCGCGGGTGGTGGCGAAGAGCTCGACTGGACTCTGTCGGTGCTGTTCGACGCGATGGGCGCGATGTCGTCCAGGTACAATGCGACTCCGGAGAAGGCGTCGCGCGCTTACGACAAGAATCGCGACGGCTTCGTGATTTCCGGCGGCGGCGGCATCCTCATCCTCGAGGAGCTCGAGCACGCGAAAGCGCGTGGCGCGAAGATCTATGCGGAGCTCGTCGGCTACGGCGCGACGGCAGACGGTGCGGACATGGTGGCGCCGTCGGGCGAGGGTGCGGTGCGCTGCATGAAGATGGCGATCAAGGACGTGAAGGCACCGATCGACTACATCAATCCGCACGCCACTTCGACGCCCGTGGGAGACATTCCCGAGATCAACGCGATCCGCGAGGTCTTCGGCAACAAGATGCCGCCGATCAGCGCGACCAAGTCGCTGACCGGACACAGCCAGGGCGCAGCCGGCGTGCATGAGGCGATCTACACGCTCCTGATGATGCGGCACGGATTCATCTGCGAGAGCGTGAATATCGAGGAGCTCGACCCCGCGGTGGGCGATGCGCCGATCGTGAGAAAGCGCGTCGACAACGCGAAGATCGAGACCGCGATGTCGAATTCGTTCGGATTCGGGGGCACCAACGCCGTGCTGGTGTTCCAGCGCTGCGACGGTTGAAGCGCGAGGGCAGTATGCAGCTTGCATGGAGACGTTCGCGGCAAAGGCGAAGCGTCCCGTAATGAGACAAGGCTGAGGGATGTCTGAGACAAGCGGATTGATGCAAGGCAAGCGCGGCCTCGTCATGGGGGTCGCAAACGACCACTCCATCGCCTGGGGCATTGCGCGCATGCTGTCGCGCCACGGCGCCGAGATTGCCTTCACCTATCAGGGCGAGGCACAGGCCAAGCGGCTGCGCCCGCTCGCGGCTTCCATCGGCTCGACGATCCTGTTGCCGGGCGATGTCGAGAAGGACGAAGAGCTCGACGCGACGTTTGCTGCTCTCGAGCAAAAGTGGGGCAGCCTCGACTTCCTGGTTCATGCGATCGCGTTCTCGGACAAGGACGAGCTCAAGGGCCGCTACGTCGACACGACCCGCGCCAATTTCCGCCGCTCGCTGGATATCTCCTGCTATTCCTTCACCGCGGTCGCGCAGCGCGCGGCGCGCCTGATGTCGACAGGCATGGGCCATCGTGGTGGCGCGATGATCACGCTCACCTATCTCGGCGCCAATCGCGTCACGCCGAACTACAACGTGATGGGCGTCGCCAAGGCCGCGCTCGAGGCATCGGTCCGTTATCTCGCAGCCGATCTCGGCCGTGACGGGATCCGCGTGAACGCGATTTCCGCCGGCCCGATGCGCACGCTCGCAGGTTCGGCCGTCGGCGACGCGCGCACGATGTTCAAGTGGAACAAGGCGCAGGCACCGCTCAAGATCAACATCACGCTCGATCAGGTCGGCGGCGCGGCCACCTACTTTCTGAGCGAACTGGGTTCGGGGGTTACCGGCGAGATCCACTTCGTGGATGCCGGCTACAACATCGTCGGTGTTCCGCCGACGGTGACGCTCAGCGGCTGGGTCGCGCCGGAGAACGGCAACGGCCATGAGCATGCGGAAGCCGAGGGGGACAAGAATGCGGCGCGCGAGAAAGTCTAGCTTCCTCCTTCTGGCCCTTGGCATTGCTCTTGCCGCGTCGGCAGCCGAGGCGGGCTGGCAGGACGAGGCGTCGGCTTTCGATGCCGGCCGCCTGGGCAAGCTCGCGGAGTCGCGCGCGAAAGGAATCTCGGAGGCCGAGCAGGGCGCTCCGCGCGAAGACGTGGCCGTGATCCATTCCGTTCTCGACGCGCAGCCGAGCCGGATCGCTGCCGGTGAGCTTGCGGGCACCTGGCGTTGCCGCACGATCAAGCTCGGCGGCATGACGCCGGACGTAATCTACTCGTGGTTCAGGTGCCGGATCGCGGCGCGCAATGGACGGCTGACCTTCGAGAAAATCACAGGTTCGCAGCGCACCTACGGCACGCTCTATCCGGACAGCTCAGGCGGTTACGTCTATCTCGGCGCATCGAGCGTCGCCGACGAGCCGAGGCATTTCTATTCGGGCAGCGGCGCCTCGGTCGGAGCGCCCGGCACGCCCGATGACCAAATCGGGCTTCTCCTGGCAACGGGCGCCAATTCTGCGCGCATCGAATTTCCCTATCCGGTGCAGGAATCCACTTTCGACGTGATCGAACTGAAGCGCTGATGGCCGGATATTCCGGGACGCCGCTCGCAAGGAAGCTCGGCATCAAGCCGGACAGCACCATCCTTCTCCTGAACGCGCCGAAGGAATACCGCTCCTGGCTCGGCGTGCTGCCGAAGGATGTCGGGTTTGCCGCGAAGGCGCCGAAATCCGGCTGCGCCATGGTTCATCTGTTCGTGACGTCGGCGGCCGAGCTCGCGCGCGATCTTCCGAAGGCGCGCAAGGCGATCGCGCCGGACGGCATGATCTGGGTGTCCTGGTACAAGAAATCCGCCCGCATCCCGACCGACGTGACCGAGGATCTCATACGCGAGAGGGCGCTCAAGACCGATCTCGTCGACGTGAAGGTCTGCGCCGTCACCGATGTCTGGTCGGGCCTCAAGCTCGTCGTGCGCAAGCACCTGCGATAGCCCCTCGAGCGCTGCGGCGAAAAAGATAGCGAACGCTATCTGGTCCTGACACCATGCCTCGGACAGACTGCCGGCAGCATTTTTTTGGGGTGAAGGCTTGGCGATTCCGGAAGCAGCGCAAGCGGATGGGGCGGCGTCCGCCGGTGTCGAGGCGTTCGGCTACCGCCAGGAGCTGAAGCGCAGCCTCGGCCTGTTCGACCTGCTCGTCTACGGCCTTGTCTTCATCGTGCCGACAGCGCCCTTCCCGGTGTTCGGCATCGTCTTCAATGCCAGCAAAGGCATGGTGCCGCTCGTCTACGCGGTCGGCCTCGTCGCAATGGTGTTCACCGCGTTCAGCTACATGACGATGTCGCGCGCCTTTCCGGTCGCGGGGTCCGTCTACACCTATGCCAGCCGCAGCATCGGCGAGATCGCCGGCTTCTTTGCCGGCTGGGGCATCCTGCTCGACTATCTGCTCACGCCCGCGCTGATCTACGTCGTCTGCGCGATCGCGGTGCATATCTTCGTGCCCGGCTTGCCCAAGGGCCTGTGGGTCGTGTCGCTGCTCGCGTTTTCAACGGCGATCAACTTTTTCGGCATCGAGACGGCCACGCGCGTCAACATCGCGCTTCTGATCCTGCAGCTCGTCATGCTCGCCATCTTTCTCGTGCTTGCGATGATCGCGGTGATGCACGGCGTGAACGGCGCGCATTTCACGATTGCGCCGCTGTTCAACGCGAAGCTGGTGTCGCCGGACCTCATTTTCCGCGCGCTGTCGCTCGCCGTGCTGAGCTTTCTCGGCTTCGATGCGGTCTCCACGCTCGCCGAGGAAACGAAGGGAGGCCCCGATCTCATCGGCAAGGCCACGATCTTCTCGCTCTGCCTCGCGGCGTTCCTCTTCGTGGCGCAGACCTATCTCGCGTCGCTCTTCGTGCTTGGCCGCACCTCCTTTCCGGCGGGAGATGCGACCGACACGGCGTTCTACTACATCGCCCAGCTGGTCGGCGGTCACAGCTACAAGGTCGCCGTCTCCATCCTGGGCGTGCTGTTCGGCGGCATCCCGGCGGCGCTGACGGCGCAGGCCGCGACGGCCAGGCTCCTCTACGGCATGGCGCGCGACAAGAAACTGCCGTCCCTTCTTGCGCATGTTCATGCGACGCGGCAGGTGCCCGACATCGCGATCTTCGCTGTTGCCCTCGTGACGCTCGGGCTTGGCCTGCTCATGGTCAACCAGCTCGAGCTCATCACCTCGATGGTGAGCTTCGGTGCGCTGCTCGGCTTCCTGCTCCTGCATGTCTCGGTCATCGTGCACGCGTTCCGGACGGGCAAGACAGGGCAGTGGTTCCGGTTCATCGTGTCCCCAGCCGTCGGGGCCGTGATCATCGCCTATGTCCTCTTCAACACCGAGCTCCACGCCAAGGAGGCCGGCATGGCCTGGCTCGTGGTCGGCCTCGGCGTGCTTCTGGCGCTCAAACTCAGCGGCCGATCGACCGCGTTGCAGGTCGACCCGGATTCTGCGCCGGTACCTTGACGCCGGCGGAGTTTTCGCTAGGTTCCCGCGCGTTTCATCCACCCGATTTGGGGGATTCTGTGCAAGGGATTGTCGTCAACCGCTGAGTGGCTCGCGCGGATAACGCGTTGAGCGCAAGCACGCCCGCCCTCTCGTGAAGGCTGATGCCTTCGCGCGTCCGCGGCGCGTCGTTGCGATTTGAACGAACGAGTCTCTTCCGTGAACATTTCCAGGCTTGAACAACGCGTCCTGCACGTGCTGGCGCAGGGCGGCCTTATCAGACATACGCGCGAGGACGGCCGTGTCACAGCCGTCGATTGCTTCAATCGCGATGGCCATCGCCTCGCGGATTGCACGCTCGATCTTTTCCTCAAGCTGAAGCGCCGCGGGCTGATTGTCTCGCGCGAAGGTGCGCCTTATCGCATCTCCGCCCTGGGACTTTCCTCCGTGCGCGCCCAGTTGGACAATCGTTGAAAGGACAGACCATGACCGAAGAAGAATTGCGCGCACGCTTCGTGAAGCCGGCGTTTCCGCGCAGCGCACGTTACGACCCGCGCTGGGCGCTCGACACGCTGATGGGCCCGAATGTGCTCTGGCTCGCGGAATATCTGAGCCAGGCCGTCGAGCTCAAAGCCGGAATGCGCGTGCTCGATCTGGGCTGCGGCAAGGCGGCGAGTTCGATCTTCCTGGCAAAGGAATTCGGCGTCACGATCTGGGCGGCCGATCTCTGGATCGCGCCGACCGACAATCTGGCGCGCATCAGGACCGCCGGCGTGGAAGAGCATGTGTTTCCGCTCTATGCGGAAGCCCATGCGCTGCCTCTGCCGCGCGGCTACTTCGACGCGATCGTCAGCCTCGACGCCTATCACTATTTCGGCACCGACGATCTCTATCTGGGCTACGTCTCGCGCTTTCTGAAGCCGGGCGGCGTTCTCGGCATCGTCAGTCCGGGCGTGCGCGAGGAGATCGCCACGGTACCGAAGGCGCTCGCGCCGTATTGGGAGCCCGATTTCTGCACCTTCCACTCACCCGCATGGTGGCGGCGCCACTGGGAGAAGACGACGCTCGTCGACATCCTCATCGCGGACTTCATGCCGGACGGCGGCAAGCTCTGGCATGACTGGGACAGGCTCTGTGCCGACGCTGGCGCTGAAGTCCTGCCGGGAGCCGCTGCGCGCGAAGCAGAGATGCTCGAGAAAGACAAAGACGGGTTGCTCGGCTTCGTGCGGGCTGTCGCACGGCGCCGCTAGCAAAGAGGAGGCGCCGGAGTCCGGGAAGGGGCGTCGCGGACTCCGGCCAGCGCCGGCGAAATTGCATCGTGGCGCGTAAGGGGATCACTTGACGGTGACGGTGCCCGTCATCCGCGGATGGATGCTGCAGACATATCTGTAGACGCCGGCTTTGGTGAACTTGAACTTGAAGCTCTCGTCCGTGTCGAGCGCGCCCGAGCGAAACTGGCCGTCGAGACTCGTCACCGTGTGCGGCTCGCCGTCCTTGTTGGTCCAGCTCACCGTCGTGCCGACGGGCACGGTGATGGCCATGGGCGTGAAGTCGAAATTGCTCATGACGATGGCGCTGTCGGTCTCGGCCGAGGCGCGCAAGCCGGCATCGGCTCCTGCCGCGATGAAGAGCGCGGTGGAGAGAGACAAGACAAGGGCGCGGGGAACCGTGGTCGCGGTCATGGTGAAATCCTTCCTGGTGTTTGGGATCAGGCGAGCGTGGAGTCGGTCAGCGCGAGCGCGCGCGGGTGCCTGCGCTCGCTGACGCTGGTGACGCCGAGCATCTTCGGCAGCTGCTCGGCCGGCACCTTGAGCGGTCCGGGACCAGGACCGACGCCCGCTTGCGGCTGCGGATAGGCGGTGGAGCGCGCCGTGTGGAAGGTGATGTGGCCTTCCGTCTTCTGCACGATCTGATGGATGTGCCCGTTCAACACGGTCACCGAACCGAAGCGCTTCAGGTAGCCCATCGCCTGGTCGGCATCCGCCGTGCCCCAGCCCCAGGGCTCATAGATCGTCCACAGCGGCATATGCGCGAAGACGACGATCGGCGTGCTCGCGCTCCGGCCCTTGAGGTCGTTCTCGAGCCATTCGAGCTGGTCGTTGCCGAGACCGCCGAGGCCGCCGGCCTTGAAGTTGAGGACGTTGATGAGCGCAACGAAGTGCACGCCCTTGTGGTCGAAGCTGTAGTAGCCCTTGTTGTTCGACGCCTTGCCGTAGCGATTGAAATACTCGCTCTGCGCGGCGTCGGCGACGTCGTGTTCGCCGGGCGTCGTATGCAGCTCGGAGATCTTGAGCGTACCGAGCAACTGCGCGGCGGTATCGAATTCCTCCGGCTTGGAAAGATGCGTGATGTCGCCGGTGTGGATGGCGAGCGCCGGCAGATCCGGCATCGCATTCACGAGCGCGATGGTCTGCTTCAATGTTCCCTGGACGTCGGGATTGGCGTCCTTGTTGAAGCCGATATGGCTGTCGCTGATCTGCAGGAAGAGCGGCGTGCCGGCCCTGGCGAGCGTCGCATCGTCCGTTGCGCCGAAGGCGAGATCGATCGGTGTGAAAACGCCGCCGGACAGCGTGAACAAGGTGCCTGCGCCGCCGAAGGCAAGGCATTTGAGCGCGCCGCGGCGCGACGGAGATTTGGAAAGATCGGAAGCCATGAGGAGCCCTCGCATGGATGCGAAGCTCCTGACCGCGATACGCCGGAAAAAATTCCTAAGCCTGTTGCTGCAATCGCGCGGAGAAGGATTTCAGATCGTTCATGGCGAGGTTCGACACGGCGCAATAGACAATGTTGCCCTTCTTCCAGAACACGATGTTGGTGCCGCTGCTGCTGGCGGAGTCCGGAAGATCCTGGTCCTCATCCGTCGCCCAGGCGAAGACATTCACGATGTGATTGCCGTGGCGATAGACGGCAACGCCGGCTCCGCCCTCATAGACATAGTCCGCACGGGCCCCGACCAGGCGATAGCCTTCGCGCGAGAAATCCCCGACGGGCGGTGCGAGTTGTCCGCGGCGCTTGAGCCAGCTCTTTACGACATCCGGATCGCTTGAGGCGACGTCGATGACGTGCGAGCCGATGAGCGAGCGCGCATGCGCTGCCGACACATCGGCAATGACTTCATCGGCATCCGACGGCAGGAGCAGCATGAACGCCACCGCCGCGGCTGCCGCGGTAGCAAGGCCGCCGCTTACGACGCCGGTCCAGAACTGCCGTGCCCTGAGCGCGAACCAGCCTGCGCCGGAAGATGCGGCGGAATCGAGCCGTGTCCGCACGCGCGCACGCAAGGCCGGTTCGGCGTGATAATAGGTGGCGTGCGAGCGGATCGCGCTATGCATCGCCTCGAGGTCGTGCAGGAGCTTCGTGCAGTCGGCGCAGCTCTCGACATGGCGAGCGGCTTCGCTCGCGGCATCGCCTTCGAGCGCACCGTCGAAATAGGATTGGGTGCGCAGGGACTCAGGACAGGCCATCGCCGGCGCCTCCCTCGATCCATTTCTCGCGCAACAGCGCCCGCGCGCGCGCAAGGCGCGACATCACTGTCCCGATCGGCGCACCGGTCACGTCGGCAATCTCGCGGTACGAAAGGTCTTCCATCTCTCTCAGGATCAGTGTCTCGCGGAACTCCTCGGGCAGTGTCGCGATCAGCTGATCGAGCCTGCGCGAGAGATTGCTCGAGATCGCCGCCTTCTCCGGATCCGGATCGTCCGCAACGATCTCGGGGCCCTTTGTTTCCGAATCCGGAAGCGGTACCTGCGCGCGCCGCCGCTTCTGGTCCAGGGTCGTGCGGTAGCAATTGCGCACGATCGCGAGCAGCCAGGGCTTCGCGTCCTCGCCGCGGAATCCGTCGAAGGCGCGATAGGCTCTCAGCATCGCGTCCTGCACGATGTCGTCCGCCGCGGCTGCGTCGCGGGTCAACCATCGTGCGAGGTTGTTGGCTGCGTCCAGATGCGTCAAAACTTGCGCCTCAAATCGTCGGCGCCGCTCATCCATCGTGTCGACCAGTACCGCCGCCGATTACGCGCCGACGACGTCCTCTAGACTGTGCGGGGCGACACTTTATTCCCGGTTGTCCTTGGGTCCAGTAGCTACTTGGGGCCCAAAGAAGATCACCCAGGTCTTGAAATC
>Ga0335083_10004727_pt1 | contig 17308 bp, 20 predicted proteins | sample Lox_Sample_42_FD_206716 | JGI IMG/M metagenome (GOLD analysis project Ga0335083, IMG submission 206716) | Soil microbial communities from Loxahatchee National Wildlife Refuge, Florida, United States - Lox_Sample_4.2 | ecosystem: Environmental > Terrestrial > Soil > Wetlands | place: USA... | reverse complement strand
GTAGTGCCTTCACCATATCCCGGAATTCGTCCAGCCCCCCCAGCGGTTCCGAGCGCGAACAGTATGCCTGGTGCGGCGCAAAGAACGAGACCGGTGAATAGCCCCAGTAGTTCGTCCGGCCGCGAGGTGCATCCTGGGAATCGAACTGAAACACGGGAAGCAACTCCACTGCGGTAATACCCAGTTGTTGGAGGTAGGGGATCTTCTGGACCACTCCGGCGTATGTGCCACGTGTCGAATCCGGTAGCCCGGAGCTGGGATGCGCAGTGAAACCACGCACATGCATCTCGTAGATGATGGTGCGCGACCAAGGCCGCTTCAGGGGCAGGTCACCTTCCCAGTCATAAGCCTGCGGGTCCGTAACCAAGCTCTTCATTGCCGTCGCTGTGTTATCGCCTGTCAGGCGCGCCGCTTCACGGCTATAATTCTTGGGAACGACGACCGCGCGACCGTATGGGTCGAGTAGCAGCTTGGATGGATCGAACCGGAGACCGCGAGTTGGCTCGAATGAACCGTAGGCCCGGAATCCGTATATCTGACCAGCTTGCACCCCGGGCACGAACACATGCCAATAGTGGTATGTGCGGTTCGTTAAAGGATCTATGGGGATGACACGAGAAGGACGCGCGTCGTCCTCCCGATCAAAAAAGGACAGTTCGATGCCAGCCGCACTTCGGGAGAAGATTGAGAAGTTGGCGCCGCCATCTACCAGCGTAGCCCCTATTGGAAAACTACGCCCCGTCGTCGGGGGGGCAAGTGGAGGTTGCACAACGGTCTGCTGTTGATATAGCATCGTGAAACTGACGGTTCCTTACGTGCACTCAGCGCGCCATGCTGCGCTCACATGAAATCAGGCACTTACGAAAAGGCCCTGCTAAATCTGCGTCGGCGCACTCAGCATGTGCCGACATACTTGCCGATGCCGTCGGCTCTTCCGAGTTGAGTGAGGGCATCGAAGTCTGGCATTGCAGACTTGTTACCGCCTGTTGATTTGGAGGAACACGGAAATGCTTTGGCATATGTCACGGCATGTGACACGCCACCGTCGCATGGGCCCCGACTCTCCGATAGATTCATCGAGTTCTCCTGCTCATTTGGGCGGGCAATATACAGTATCGGCACGCAATATCGGCACGAGGGAGTTCGGAGTCCTGCATGTCGCCGAGTTACTGCTGACCCTGACTGAAGGCTCACTCAACGACAGCAGATGCGCCCATGCAGATGCGGCTTGATGCAGGCGACCGGTTTCAATGGATCGACGACGACCCAGCAAGCGAAGTCGGAAATTGACGTCAGCAAAAGCCGGTGCTCTGTGTGGACTAATCCTCAAAGCTGCCGGTGGTTCCGTGGAACCCCCGCACTGCCTGTTTGAGCACCCACCGGATCGCGCGCGATGCGTCGTAGCAGTACGCGAGATTATGGTTGAGGGTGGAAAAGCAGTGTGGCTGGCACTTCACCTTCATATCCAGGAGCTGCCGCCGGTCGAAACACGGTTGTCCAGCGACGCCCCAATCGTGCGAGGCGTTATACATCGGAAAGCATGGCGCCAGCGTGCCGTCCGTCCGAATGATAAGCGAGTTCTGCCCGGCCCGGCAGTCCCACTCCTGCAACTTGCCGCGCATGAACGCCTTCATCTCTTTCAAGCGGCCGACGGAATTCACCATCTTGTAGCCGGACCGGTTCTTCTCGATGAGCCAGTCGACCACGGCATCTACCTGCGGCCAGTCTTCGGGCTCGATGAAAGTGCTGTTGCCGTCCTTGTGTTTGAAGTGCGGCTGTTCGAGCATGGGCGATTCGTTGATATGGTAGTCGGTGGCGATACCCACGTCGTGCGCGATTTCAGTAAGCTGCCGGACGTCCTCCAGGTTGATACGCGTGATGTTGATGTTGAAGAACACGCTGAAGTTGTAGACGTACTGTTTCTTGATTAAATATTCGAAATACGGCCGGATCGGTTGGAGCGCCTTGGGTAGCTCTTTCCGGTCGGCGACGGAGTCTACCGCGAGATTGAAGGTGGCCACGCCGGCATCGGCCAAACGGTCGATAACTTCCGGGCGCATCAGACGGCCATTGGTGGGCACGTATACCCAGAAGCCTTTCTGGACGGCGTAGTCGACGACTTTGTGGGCGAACTGCGGCCGCAGCAGAACTTCGCCCCCCATGAGGGCCAAAACGCGGCAACCCGTGTCGTGCAGCCAGTCGATGGAACGGCGGGCAACATCTTCGGTCATACCCGGGACACGGTTATCGTAGGCCCAGCAATAGTGGCAATCGAGGTTGCACTTCCATTCGGTAAACAGGTACGAGATGATGGGGTGAAAATCGCCCGACTTTACCCGCGATCCCAGATACGGGTAGAGCCATCCGCGTAGCGCCCGGCGGATCATCGGTAGAGTCACACTCGTCCGGTAAGGATTGCCTTCAACCGGCAGAAGCTTCGGATCGGGCTCCACATTCCCGCACTTCTCCGGATACCTCGGAAAAGGCGCCACCGGCAGGCTCAGAGGCGTGGCTGTCGATGCTTTCTTAGGTGGGTTTGTTGCCTCGAGCACGACCAACTCCTGAAGAGCGAGTCGCCCACCGTGAATCCTATTGCCTCCGTTAACCCTGCCTTCCGTTGCTGTCTTCGCAGTCATGTCATTGCTCGCTATCGGCATTTGGCAGTTGACCTCCGTTCTGTAATCGCGGAACAACTTCCACTGGATGCAACCATATGACCATTTCGGCTGTACCGGCAATCCGTGTCTGCGCGGTCAGCAACAACCGAAGCGGCTGGGAGCACCCACCCACTATCTGGTAATCCTGCACTATGCGGAAACTGCGGAGGAGAATGGAGGGTGACTTTACCAGATCGCCCCACAATCGCAAAGGCACCGCTGTGTCGGCAGTCAACCACAGTTCGCCCCGCAAGAGCCCAGCTCGTTTGTAACGAGGCTTCAGGAGAAACACGTACGCGGTAAGCCCGTTGTAATCCGACGTCTTATTGTAGATGAACCAGTAGTTTTGGCGTGAAACGGCGGCATCGCCGGTCCGTTCCGCCGCATTCGTATCGTGGGCCAGGAAACGGGCGATGACGGCGGTCTTGACGAGTTTGTCTCCAGTGAATCGAAGACTTTTATAGACGACCTGTCCAGTGTAGGAAACCAGCTTGAGGCCACTCATGCTGCCTTGTTTGCGCAATGTCGGCATCGAGGCATCGATGTGAACGTTGAACACGGAAGCGGAACAGGCCGACTGCTGGACGTGCGACGCCAAATAGCGGTCGAGTGCCTCGGCCGGTGTCAATGGCTGGCCGGAACAGAAGTTTGGAAACAGTAATCCCAAGACTGCCAACGCCATCGTGGTGCTCTTCAACAACAGCATTTCTCGTGAGAAGCGCACTTCAGTCTCCAAGTCACATTCACCGCCCACCCGCTACAGTTTCAGGGCTTGCTGCGGGATTCTATGCCGAGCTGCGGCACATGCCGACCCATCGTGCCGAATATCGGCAGTTGCCGTCATCAATACCGTAAGCCGGGCGCCGTCGTGCTGGCGTTCGTATCTCACCGCCCGCGCCATAGCAACCAAAACAGCGCGAGAAAAGGGCCGGGCGTCAACACCTGGAAAGCAAATGCCGAGAGCCGGCGTCTCCTGATCGCTCGTGGCCGCCTCCCCGAACGGCATCGACGATCATCCGTGTCGCCTCTTCCGTGCCAATTTGCGCGTTGATCAGCATGTGATAGAGATGGGGATCCTTCCAATCACATCCGTAGTAAGTCCGTAGATAGCTGGCCCGTTCATGATCGGTCACGCGGATCAATCCTTCGACATCCCGGCTTGATTGCGCGCGCTCCCGAACACGCCCAACGCGCTCCGCCCATGGAGCATAGATGAAGACGTGCAAAACTTCTTCCTGATGCTGCAACACGCATTGGGCGCCACGCCCTACGATCACGCAGTGGCCTGTTATGGCAGCCTTCCGTATGACCCGCTGTGTAAACGTCGCCATAGTGTCTGCGTCGAAAAACCGTACATCGCACGGAGCGGCCCCTGCCATGATAGCTGCGCTCCACAAGCCTCCTCGATTGAATCGATGCCACCATGAATCGACATGTTCATCGCACAGGCCTGCGATTTCGGAATCGACCTCAGCGGTCCGTGCCACAGCCCCGATCAGCGCCCCATCCAGCAGATTCCATCCCAACTTCTCGGCCACCATCCGTGCAATGATGCCCCCGCCGCTCCCGTACTCCCTTGCCACCGTGACCACCTTGAACATCTTTCACCTCCGTAGTCGAATGTCCTGCAGCGCTTCCCCAGTTCTGAAACAGAACACGCCGGTTCTTTCGGGCCGCGCCTTGTCGGGCATTAAACACCGGTGCTTGCGATTGCCACAAGTGAACGACGCACGTGCCTCTCCGGAAAACTGAGATTCAGAAAAATGCCCCGAACGGCGCCGCGCGCTCCAAGCGCAGTTCGTGAGTCGTCTCGTGAACGCCCCGGTCATCGCAGTGCCCAAGATCGCGATGAACAGCCTCGGAAGACCGTGAGCATGCTCGGAAGAGCAGGAGCGATTTGATCGGATTTGCGCCGCTCCGGGCAACTCCCGCTCCATCCGGTCTGCTGCCACACGCGGCTGCAGCTGCAGGCCACGGATTTTGCGAAAGAATGGCAGGCGCGGGCCGAGGACCTACACTCAACCCGCAGCCTGTCGTGCGCATCCCCATGAGTGGGCAAGAGGCCAATACAACAGATAAAGCAAATCCACCTTGTTGCACTCCGTTCTTCCGCCGCAAAGCATCCATCGCCAATCGTCTGCCAATATGGCAAACCTGCTAACTCCTAAAAACACGACCTCATTCTCCCTCCGGAAGTGGCACATTCTCCGCAACGAACAACGTTACTTCGATCTTGCCTGACTCGGGCAGCTGCTTATACTGCACAGGGCCAACAGCACCCCGAACTTGACTGCTGCGCAGAGGCACATTCACGTCGCCCACCCGGAGCGTGACTCCTTGTAATGTAACGCTCGCCGCCTCACCTGGCGCCTTTGCGGCGGCGACTTGACTAACTGTCCCTGATGCAACATCGCCGGTCCTTGCCACTATGCTTCCGCGTACTGTCAAGTCTTCTGCCAGAACGAGACTGACCGCTTGGCCACTCTTGACTGTCTCTGCATTGAAAGCATCCACGGCAATTAGCGATACTGCGGTCCCCTCATGTAACACGGGTGTGTTCGCGGCCGACTGAACTTCCGGTCTATTGTTCGTCACTTTCTTCAAGAACAGTTCCTCGGCTAGGTTTACGGCCATCAGGCCGGCGAAATGGAACATCAGGCTTCGACCGAGCAGAGTGTACTGCGTCCTGGATCCCGGGTAGTATATATTGGAGACCTCCGCCGCGGCCGTCGTCCCTATCAGGTCGGCGTACGGCGGCTGCCACTTTCCGTTATCGCCCTTAGCGCGGAACGCCGACGCAATCGCATACCAGGCGCGTCGGGCCTTTGTTCCCTGCCCACTGTAGAAGTAACGCGGATCCTGATGCAGAAGCGAGTCGGCTACCACCGACGTGATCACCATGTGGTTCAGAGCGGCTCCATAGTCAGCGCCAAAGCGCTTCCCAAAACCTTCGGCACCTTGGCCAAACTGGTGGTAGCTGTTCATCGCTTGCTGAATACCCGCGGTAGCCCCCACCACACCTATGCTCACAGGGTCCAGGAGCGTCGCCAAGCCCAGATGCAGTTTTTGCGTAGGGGATAACGGAGCCGGATGGCTCTCATAGCTGACGTAAAAATTTGGGATTATACCCAGCGCGCGCTGTTTCAGCTCCTGGTGCAATTGTCCCTCTGCCACCTCCTCCGGCGGCAACCCGACTGTCACCGTCGTTATCTCGGGCGCCACCTCGAGGACAGCCCGCAATGGCTTCGACTCCGGCGTGAGCTCGGCAGGCACGTTGAGTGCGGTCCAGTCGGACATACCACTGGCGGAAACCTTCACGCTGTAGTTACCCAGCGTCAGAGACGAGATTTTAAATTCACCTTCACTATCGCTGACTGTCGTGTACGGGTCGCCGCCGGTGGCTTGAACCGTCACCACCGCACCGAAAATCGGCGTATCGGACGAATCCGTAACGCGGCCTCGAATCGAACCGGTGACCTGTGCCATGGCCCATTGCCCAAACAACGACACAAACATCAGGACCGCCGGTACCGTCTTCCTCATCAACAGCCTGAGGACGTTCGATGGCCGGACATGCCCGGCGATGTTAGCCGGGAAAGCGTTGAGAATAGTTTCACAATTCACGTCGATGTTCTCCTAACACATAAACCGCACTAAGCTATCCGCATTCGCATTTCGTTCCCCTACTATGAATGATCCGTTGCACATTGTGAACTGACCTCATGGGCCCCATGCGCGCATGCTTATTGCCCAAAGAATAGAGTTAGTGCCCCACGCGCGGCTTCCCGTAAATAACTGTGGTCGTAATCGAAAAACGCATCCTCAACTTCGCTGCTCAAACGTTCGCCGAAGGTAGGCTTAGCGGCGGGTGGTTCGGCAAGTGGAGGCAGAGGCACCGCTACGCTCAACGTCGCCTCGGCAGATGCGCCTCCACCAGGTCCTTTGGCGGTAAGGGTGTATGTTGTGGACTTGTTTGGCGCGATCATCCGGTGGCCCGACGGAGGAACACCACCAGTTCCCTGATTAATGTCGATCTGAGTAGCATCCGTTACTTGCCAACGAAGCTCTGCGGTCTGGCCTAGTTCAATCAGACTTGGGTCAACCGCGAACTCGGAGATCGTGGGTGGAGCTGGTTGTGACGCTTCGGCGACTGGAGTCGCTGGCGGCGCGGGCGGGGCCGCCACCGACACTTTCTTCGTACAGCCGGCTGCCAGAGCGAGTAACAGAATACTGACTGCGCAAACGATGAGCGTATCTCTGGATTTCACGGACTCTCCTTTCGGATAAGACTTACGGCACTCAAACAGTGCTTACCCGGCCACGAAGCGTGACGACGAATAGCCCCAGCAGTGCCGCCACCACAATATTCAAGCTTTCAGCGTGTCCAATTCCTTTTCACAATGCAGATCGCTTGCCACTTCGACATGGATTGCGCTTCGGTTTGCGGCCGCTACGTTCCGCCAGGGCTTGTGACTGAGCTTCCTGGATATCTGGCCAAAGAACTTACGGAGATCCTCCAGAATGGGGTGAGGTGTATGTTCCGGGAGGAGCTGAGCAACTCCGGGAGATCCAAGATTTCGCCCGGCGTCCTGGGAGATGATCTGTGAAAGTTCAATCCGCATGGTAGCCTCCAGTTCACTCCGAGGATCAATGGACAGTTACATTAGCGAGGTCGATTCCGGAAACCGGGCCCGCTTTGCCATCCAAGCCGTTGAGGAGATAATCGAAGTACTCGATTCCGACATCGTTAGTTCCGAATATCCGCGCCTCCGCCCGGGATTTATTGGCCACGGGCAGCCAGAACTGCCCGATCCGATCATACCGGTGGATGACGTGAACGCTGCGGATCCAGAACGATGGGTTCTTTGCGGGGCTGCCCTCCAGACGGGTGATCGCAAAGTCCGCCGCGTCAACCCAAATGCGGCCGCGAATCATGAACTGATTTTTAGTTTTCGGGCGGATTTCAAGTACATATAAAGGCCGCCCCTCCGTTTCGTCGGTCCCCAGCAGCCGGAAGTCATAGTTGTCTGGTATAATCCGCGTCTGCTTGCGCTCTCCCGCTTCGCTCGCCTCGCGCTCCGCTTCGATCATCCTGCGAATGATGTGGGTGCGAACAAAACCTGAGCCGCTTTCCGACACCACTTCAAAGGTCTTGGCTCCAGTGTGATCGCACACCACGCGCACGGTCATCTCAGCCTTCTTCTTGACCTTTTTGTTTTCGAAGGTGTACCGGCGCATTGCCGTGTACCCAGAGAATACGGCCATCCTCGCGTTGTCGGCTTGCACCAAGTGATCGACAATCTCTGTTGCCGTCAACGGCATTGGGGCGGAAGTCGCTGTTTCCTGGATCATTGCTAGCAGCAAAGGAATCATTCGTTGTCGGTTCTCCGTCTTTGTTGGTGATTAATGCAATTGGTCGGCCAAGAAGCCGGCTGCGGCAATGTTGCCATCGCCTCGACGGAACTGAGATGCTTCCTGCCTTCAGCTTGGAGAAATCACCCAGCCCTATTTGTCGTCTGCGTGCCGATGTTCGGCAACTGCATCGGCATGCGCCGGCTCTTTGCGGCGCGAGGGAGCATCCGTCAAGGTGCTGGGCTGGGCCTCGATCCGGTCTTGGCGTCGGCTTTTCAACGCGACCGGGTTGGATAGCGGAGTGCAAGGTGGTATTTCGGATGTGATCTCCATGATCCGGGTTACCAAAACAGAGGAAAGGTCACGCACTGTCGTCACGATCGATGGACAACTCTCGCGTGAGTGCGTCACGGTAGTCGAAACCTGCTGCAGCCAAGCGGAGGCAAAACGAAAGCCGATCTACGTGTTCTTGCGCGATGTCACGACAGTTGACCAGGCCGGTACGATGCTCTTGCGCCGGTTGGCCGCCAAAGGCATCCGGCTGCTCGCCCGCGGAGTATATACGTCGTACCTCGTCCAGACGGTCGCTTCAGACGGCGCCGCGGCACCGCTCTCGTCCCCCGCTACCAGACGGCTGGACCCGGACGCGCCATTATGAGTCGTTCCTTCCAATACCTGCCAAGATCACGGCATTAGTCGTGGCATACTTCAACGCTCCTTTGCCCCCTATTCACGGGACGGCAGCTCTTCCATCATCGATAGGACCAAGCTCAGCCCGACCCAGGCTCCCGACCACCACACAACCCACATAGGTCTATGTCATATGCGTTTATGTGGAAATGCCGGATGCACTCGGTTTCCAGAGGAGGCCTCGGTACTCCAACACTCACGATGCCGGCTGCCCGTCATCCGCCGAAACAAGTGCCGAGACTCGGCACGAAGCTACCTCGCTCTCGAGGAGGTGGCAAAACAACCGGTGGTCCCCTCCTATGCGGGATGACAAGGGATAGAGGTATTTTTGGGAGGGCCGATTTTGCACAGGGTCCGGCTTCCGAGGCGCAGCGCGCGAATGGCACGCGAGTTGCCACTGATTCGTGTGTGCTCGGTTTCATCGACACAAAGGACAACCCAATGAGAGCCATCTGGAATCGTGCGTCTATCCTCTGGTGCCGGACGTTTCATCCGGAACCTTTCTGGCCCGTTCACGGACAGTATCGCTGTCGCGCCTGTTTGCGTGAGTACGCCGTTCCATGGCAAGAAGGCGACGTCCTCCCTACCCGGCCTGCAACGTCTCAAGCCGCACCTCTAATGACCGCAAACGCGGCGCATTCCTGCAGTTAACGCTTCGCGCGAGATGACTTGTTTGCAAGGATTTCTAAATGACAGCCCTAGCGAGTTATACTGGCGGACTCTACCGGCCGGATTCGTTCGTTCGAAGCACGCTTGCGATGATTGGATTGCTCGTGTTGCTGATGCCCGCGGGCGCTTCGGCGCAGCGTGTTCCGTCTCCGATTATTCAGACGATAAGCAATGAGGGCATTGCTTTTGCCCGATATATTGCCTGGCTTCATGCACGCGACCCATTCACCGAGTCGGGTCCTATTACGCTGTCAATCACCGCGTCCGTGCCCGGTCTGAACAAGCAGGGCAGCCTCTCGGCGATCCGCGACGTTGGCGAGTCCGAGCGTAGCGAGTACGCGATAACCGAACAGCAAGGAGACTCGATCATAGTAACGCGCGTGATTGTTCCCTACCTCATGGCGCAACGCCAGCTGGAGGATTTGCCACTTTCATCGGTTCTCATCACTCCGCAAAACTACAAATTCCGTTATGTGGGCAGAGTTGATACGGGAGATGGTGCGGCCTACATGTTCCGGATCGCCCCGAAAAAGAGGCGCGCGGGCCTGATTCGAGGAGAATTGTGGATAGACTCGATGACGGGCGCGCCAGTTCTCGTGGCCGGGCGGTTCGTGAAAACCCCCTCCATCTCCGCGAGCTCCATCAACCTTTTGCGCGAACTAACCTTCGTGCGCGAAATGAGCTTCATGGACGGACATCCGTTCGCTCGCACGACCCATACGAGCGTACAAACCCGGTCCGTGGGTCGCGCTGACCTAACAATTATCGAATCGGCTGTGAGCCGCGGTCTGGAGTCAACAAGCATCGCCACAGCACCAGGTACGGACAGCGTTACGTTGGGGCCCGCCTCGCCCTAAACGTTGGCCATGTCACTCGACATACCCCCATCGCTCGGTCGAGCAAAGGAGCAGAAGTCGATGCAAGCAACACTGGATTCCGTCAAAGCGACTGGCAAAGAATCTGCGTGGAAGGACCTGGCGGCGCATTATAAGCGGCTTCGAGGGACGCACCTCCGGCAGCTCTTTCAGGAAGACCCGAACAGAGGCGAGCGGTACACGCTGGAAGCGAGCGGCCTTTTTCTCGATTACTCGAAGAACCTGATTACGGACGAGACGCTCGAATTGCTTTTCCGGCTGGCAGCCAAATCGAACCTACAGGATCACATCGGGGCGATGTTCGGAGGCGAGAAGATCAACTTCACTGAGACTCGCGCGGTTCTGCACACGGCGCTGCGTGCTCCCCGGGATGCCTCGGTGATGGTGGGCGGCGACAACGTCGTGCCTAAGGTTCACGCCGTGCTCGATAAGATGGCGCATTTCTCCGCTCAGGTGCGCAACGGCGAATGGCGCGGCCACACCGGTAGGCAGATTCGGAACGTGGTGAACATCGGCATCGGCGGCTCCGATCTCGGCCCGGTGATGGCGTACGAGGCGCTTAAGGACTACAGCGACCGGTCGATTAACTTTCGGTTCGTTTCCAATGTCGACGGGGCGGACATACTGGAGGCGGTGCACGGCCTCGATCCGGCGGAGACTCTGTTCCTGGTCGCGTCGAAAACATTCACCACGCTCGAAACCATGACCAACGCGCGGACGGCGCGAGGCTGGCTGCTGGCGGGGCTCGGCGGCGACGAGGAGGCGATCTCGAGGCACTTCGTAGCCATCTCGACGAATGCACGGGAAGTGGCGAAGTTCGGGATCGATACCGCCAACATGTTCGAGTTCTGGGACTGGGTAGGCGGGCGATACTCGATGTCGTCGGCAATCGGGCTCTCCACCATGATCGCCATTGGCGAGGAGAACTTCCGCGCCATGTTGAGCGGTCTTCACCAGATGGACGAGCACTTCCGCACCGCGCCGACCGCGCAGAATCTGCCGGCGCTCATCGGCCTGCTGGGGCTCTGGTATAACGACTTCTTCGGCGCACAGACCGTGGCGGTGCTGCCCTACGAACACTACCTGAAGCGCTTTCCGGCTTACCTGCAGCAACTGACCATGGAAAGCAATGGTAAGTCAATTACTCGTCAAGGTAAGAACGTCGCGCATGACACTGGTCCGATTTACTGGGGAGAGCCGGGGACCAACGGTCAGCACTCGTTCTATCAATTGATCCATCAGGGGACACGGCTGATTCCGTGCGATTTCATCGCGTTCGCAAAGCCCATTCACGCGGTGGGGCCGCATCATGACATGCTGATTGCAAATGTGTTTGCCCAGGCCGAAGCCCTGGCCTTCGGCAAGACTGCCGCGGAGGTGGAGGCTGAGGGCACGCCCCAATGGCTCGTGCCGCATCGCGTGTTCGGGGGAAACCGGCCGTCGAACGTCATCCTGGCCGAGCGGTTGACGCCTGAGACTCTGGGCAAACTGGTGGCGCTTTACGAGCACGCCGTCTTCACCCAGGGAGTGATCTGGGAGATCGATTCATTCGATCAATGGGGCGTGGAGCTGGGCAAAGTGCTGGCCCAGCGCATCGTTCCGGAGCTGGAGAGCGCCGCCGAGCCGAAGCTCGCGCATGACAGCTCGACCAACAACCTGATTCGTTATTACCGGAAGCGCAAGGAGACCGCATGAATACTCTTGGATTTAACCAGCCTTTATACATTCTGCCATTCGATCACCGCGGATCGTTCCAGAAGAACATGTTCGGATGGCACGGGACGCTGAACCCCGAACAGACGGCGGAAATCGCGGGCGCCAAGCGGATCATCTACGATGCTTTTCGGAAAGCCAGTCAGACGGGCGTGCCCAAGCACAAAGCGGGAATCCTGGTGGATGAGCAGTTTGGGGCCGCGATTCTGCGCGACGCGGCGGCCGAAGGATATTTCACCGCTTGCCCTGCTGAGAAGAGCGGGCAGGACGAGTTCGATTTCGAATACGGTGAACGCTTCGCTGAGCACATCCGGGCGTTCGATCCCACGTTCTGCAAGGTGCTGGTGCGGTATAACCCGGAGGGCGACCGGGAACTCAACCGCCGGCAGGAGGCGCGGCTGAAAAGGCTTTCGGATCATCTGCACAGGGCGAAGAGCAGGAGCCTGTTCATGTTCGAATTGCTGGTCCCGGCGGAGAAGGTCCAGCTCGAAAGACTTCACGGCGACCGAAAGGCCTATGATTTGACTCTGCGGCCTCAGCTCATGGCGGAGGCCATCCAAGCGCTGCAGGACGCCGGAGTGGAGCCGGACATCTGGAAGATCGAGGGCCTGGAGCGCCGTGCTGACTGCGAAAATGTGGTGGCAGCCGCGCGCCGGCACGGCCGCAAGCAGGTGGGATGCATCATCCTGGGGCGCGGCGAGAACGACGCTAAGGTCCGCGAATGGCTCAGCATCGCAGCGGCCGTTCCCGGGTTCATCGGCTTTGCCGTGGGCCGGACCAGTTTCTGGGATCCATTGGTGAACTGGCTGGCGAAGAGGGTCACGCGCGATCAGGCAGTGGATCAGATCTCCGCGCGCTACCACGAGTTCGTCACCATCTTCGAGACGCACCAACAGGCCGTCACGGCATAGGCAGGCAGGATGGAGAGAGACACGGTGAAACTTGCGCCATCGATATTGGCGGCCGATTTCGCCCGCCTTGGTGAGCAGGTGGCCGAGGCGGAGCAGGCCGGCGCCGACCGCATTCATGTGGACGTGATGGACGGGCACTTCGTGCCCAATCTGTCGATGGGCGCGCCCGTGGTTCAGTCGCTCCGGCGCGTGACGCGGCTGCCTCTAGAGACGCACCTGATGATCACGAACCCGGACTTCTTCTTCGAGGAGTTCGTCGAGGCAGGTTCGGATTCGTTTTTGGTGCACTGGGAGGGCAACTGTAATCTGAACCGGACAGTGCGGCGGATTAAGGAACTCGGCAAGCGTGCGGGCGTGGCGATTAATCCGGCGACGCCGGCTTCGGTTCTCGAGGAGGTCCTGCCGCTGGTAGATCTGGTGCTGGTGATGACCGTGGATCCGGGGTTCGGTCATCAGCACTTCCTGCGGACGACCCTGGCGAAGATCGAACGCGTGCGGAAGATGATCGATCGCGCGCACCTTCGCTGCGAACTGGAGGTGGATGGGGGCGTGGACGAATCGACGGCGCCGCTGGTAGCGTCGTCCGGCGCGGACGTGTTTGTGGCCGGGTCATCGGTGTTCGGGTACCAAGAGGGGATCACTGCGGCGATGGACCGGCTGCGAGTCGCGATTCGTTGTGGCAGTGCTGCTTTACGCGGCTGACTTTTTCTGAGAGGGGAGCAAAGATGCAACTGGGAATGATTGGTCTGGGAAGAATGGGCGCCAACATGGTGCGGCGCGTTATCCGAAAGGGGCACCAATGCGTGGTGTTCGACATGTCGGCGAAGTCTATCGGAGAGTTGACGAAGGAGAAAGCCGTGGGATCGACGTCGCTCGCCGATTTGGTCGCGAAACTCACGCCACCGCGTGCGGTCTGGTTGATGGTTCCAGCGGCGGTGGTGGACCGCACCATTACTGACCTCGTGCCGCTTCTGCAAACGAGTGACATTTTGATCGACGGCGGGAACTCTTATTATGCGGATGACATCCGCCGCGCCAAGGAACTGGCGTCGCACTCGATCCACTACGTTGACGTGGGCACGAGCGGAGGCGTATGGGGACTGGAACGGGGCTACTGCATGATGATCGGCGGCGAGCCGGCGACGGTCAAGCATCTCGATCCAATCTTTGCGGCGCTCGCTCCGGGGAAGGGTAACATTCCGGAAACGCCCGGTCGCGAAAAGATCGGCGGCACGGCCGAGCAGGGGTATCTTCACTGCGGTCCGAGCGGCGCCGGCCACTTCGTGAAAATGATCCACAACGGCATCGAATACGGCGTGATGGCGGCGTACGCTGAAGGCCTCGGAATCCTTCGCGGCGCCAATATCGGTAAGCAGACAGGCGAGGCGGCCGATGCCGAAACCACCCCGCTGCGAAATCCGGAGGAGTATCAGTACGACCTCAAACTTGACGATATTGCGGAAGTCTGGCGGCGCGGCAGCGTGATCGCGTCCTGGCTGCTCGATCTCACCGCCGCCGCACTGCTGGAAGATCCCCAAATGTTGCGCTTCTCCGGCCGCGTTTCCGATTCCGGCGAGGGGCGCTGGACGATCAAAGCGGCCATTGACGAAGCGGTCCCGGTGCCGGTTCTTTCCAGTGCCCTCTATGAGCGGTTTTCCTCTCGCGGCGAGGCCGATTTTGCGGACAAGCTGCTTTCTGCCATGCGGTATGAGTTCGGCGGACATCTGGAGAAGTCCGCGGGAAGGGAACAGGCGGCATAAGCGGTGGACAATCATTCGGACGCATTCGTTTTCTTCGGCGCCACCGGCGACCTGGCTTACAAGAAGATTTTCCCCGCCCTACAAGCGATGTTGAAGCGAGGAAGTCTGAACGTGCCGGTGATCGGGGTGGCCAAGGCCGGTTGGAACCTCGATCAGTTTAAAGCCCGCGCGCTCGACAGCCTGGAAAAGCACGGCGGCGCGGATCCAGAAGCTTTTCGGAAACTCTCGTCGCTACTGCGGTATGTGGACGGTGACTATGGCGATCCGGCGACCTTCGAAGCACTCGGCAGGGAACTCCAGGATTCGCGCCGCCCGGCGCATTACCTGGCCATTCCACCCGCCACGTTCGAATCGGTGGTCGAAAACCTTAAACATTGTGGCTGTATGACGAACGCGCGGATGATCGTCGAAAAGCCCTTCGGTCGAGACCTCGCCTCGGCGCGCCATCTCAACAAGGTGCTCCTCCGCAAGTTCGACGAAAAGGACGTCTTCCGGATCGACCACTACTTGGGCAAGCGGCCGGTCAACAACCTGGTGGTCTTCCGCTTTGCCAATACCTTCATGGAGTCCTTCTGGAATCGCAATTACGTGGAGAGCGTGCAGATTACCATGGCCGAGGACTTCGGGGTGCAAGGGCGTGGGGCGTTCTACGACCAGACTGGCACGATCCGCGACGTGATTCAGAATCATCTCTTCCAGGTGCTGTGTAACCTGGCGATGGAGCCACCGGTTCGCACGGACAGCGAATCGGTTCGCGATGAGAAGGCAAAAGTGCTGAAAGCCATTCCAGCACTCAACGAGAAGGACGTAATTCGCGGCCAGTTCCTCGGATACCGGGAGGAAAAGGGCGTGGCGCCGGATTCGAAGACCGAGACTTTCGCAGCCCTGAAACTCAAGGTGAATTCCTGGCGCTGGCAAGGCGTGCCGTTCTATATCCGGGCCGGAAAGCAATTGCCTCTGACAACCACCGAGATCGTCTGCCGTCTACGCAAACCGCCCGCCATCTTCCCGGCGGAAGGTTTAACCTCGAATTATCTGAGGATGCGCATCAGTCCGGATGTAGCAATCGCTATGGGTATGACGGTGATGGTGGGCGGCGAGACGAGAATCATCACCGAGCCGGTGGAGATGGTGGCGAGCGCGCAACCAACCGCTGAGCACATGGATGCCTACGAGAAGGTTCTGAGTGACGCATTAGCGGGCGACGCCACCCTTTTCGCACGCGAGGACTATGTGGAAGAGGCATGGCGGATTGTGGACCCGGTGCTCGGAAAGGGCACGCCGCTGCATTTCTATGAACCGCAGACGTGGGGTCCGCCGGCAGTGGAGCAACTGTCTCCCCCCGGAGGATGGCATAACCCGCTTACCGCAGATAATCCGGCCAAGAGCGCTCGGGCGGCATAGGAGGCACAGGTCATTGGCTGACGCTCGTTTGCGGCAGCCCAATCCCATGAAGCCCCGGGCCATCGATACGTCGGCGGCGAACTTGCCTTTCCCGCCCAACCGAGCCACACATGGGTGTCCATGCCCGTCGTCCTCTACATCCGCGTCTCCACGGAAGAGCAGCGCTGATCCTTGCGCCGGACTGTTGTCGATAAGACGGATTATCATAACCAATATTTGGCCTAAGTGCACGGTCGTGCACAAACAGCACGATGAGCTTCCCGACCTCTTGCGGGGTTAGTGCACGGCCAGGACCCTGCTTCGGAACAGGCAGTGGTGTGTAGAGTTCCTCCAGTGGTCTCCACAGCTTCGCGCTTTTGAGGACCGCAACCAGCGGCAACAGCTCATTGTTAATTGTCTTAGGTCCCACCGTTTTGAGGCGTTCCATCTGATAACGGCGGACATCCCAAATCGTAATGCTGCAGAGCCTTGGGCCTCCGCCCAGGACTTCGAGCAGATGGCGCCCGGCTGTCTGTTCAGCCGCGACGGATGCTTTAGGCCGCGTAGCGGCCCGGAACTCCAGCCAACGATCGAGCGCCTGCTGGAGAGTCCATTTGGCTTCATCGGTGGGCAGCTGGTTCTGGCGGAGTTTCTCGAGGAAGTCGTGTTTGTACACTCGCGCATCGGACTGTTTGCGGTGCCCGGTGCTCTTTTCACGGTATCCGCCGAGGGATCCCCGATACTTGAAGTACCAGATGTCTCCTCGGCGGAACAGGCCGTCGCCGTCGCGCGCCATGGCAGTTCTTGGTTATGCGGCGGTCTTGGTGTACTGTTTGATGAAACAATCGAGCGCTTCTTTGCGGTACCGAATTATGTCCCCAAATCTAAAGAACTCCGGCCCGATGCTCTTCTTGCGCCAGCGGCGAAAGGTGGAGCGCGAAACGCCAACGTACTGCGCGGCTTCCTTCTCTGAACAGAGGTTAGGAAAATCAGTTTTGTCCATTGGGTCACTCCTGGATCAAAGGTGGGCGCGCACGACGGCGGAGCCCTGGATCGGAGTTCTCTCCCGGCGGAGATCGCCGGGAGCCCCTCAGGACAACCGTGGAGGCTAGCTCCGCGTTGATGGGGGGGGCTGAGAATACCTACCGTTCTCATTTGGTATATTCGGGCCTTGTTGTCAAGTGTTTTGCAAAGAAAAATACAAAGAGTTTCAAACCGCTCGAGCGATATGTGGGTTTTAATGTGGGTGGGATGAGCCTTAATGTTCCTGAAGGCCCATAAGTTATTGAAAAGATTTG
>Ga0335083_10004726_pt1 | contig 17311 bp, 16 predicted proteins | sample Lox_Sample_42_FD_206716 | JGI IMG/M metagenome (GOLD analysis project Ga0335083, IMG submission 206716) | Soil microbial communities from Loxahatchee National Wildlife Refuge, Florida, United States - Lox_Sample_4.2 | ecosystem: Environmental > Terrestrial > Soil > Wetlands | place: USA... | reverse complement strand
TGTTCGTGATCTGCGCGCTGCTCGTGATCTGGGTGTGTACGCGCCTGCAGCACTCGCGCATCGGCCGCGCCTGGGCCGCGATCCGCGAAGACGAAATCGCGGCGAAGGCCATGGGCATCAACACGCGTAACGTGAAGCTGCTCGCTTTCGCGATGGGCGCCTCGTTCGGCGGTCTTTCGGGTGCGATGTTCGGCGCGTTCCAGGGCTTCGTTTCGCCGGAATCGTTCACGTTCTGGGAATCGGTCGTCGTGCTCGCCTGCGTGGTGCTGGGCGGCATGGGCCACATTCCGGGCGTGATCCTCGGCGCGGTGCTGCTCGCGATCTTCCCCGAATTCCTGCGCTCGACGATGGGCCCGCTGCAGCATGCGCTGTTCGGCCATGAGATCGTCGATACCGAAGTCATTCGCCAGCTGCTCTACGGCCTCGCAATGGTCGTCATCATGCTTTACCGCTCGGAAGGCCTGTGGCCCGCGGCGAAGCACGAAGACAAGATCGCGAAGATCGCCAAGCGTGCCAGCAAGAAGCCGGTGCGCGCATAAGGACACGGAGAACCCAATATGAGCAACAAACCCATCCGCCTGTCCGTGAAGGGCGTGAATAAACGCTTCGGCGGCCTGCAGGCGCTCTCCGATGTCGGTCTGCAGATTGAGGAAGGCACGATCTACGGCCTGATCGGCCCGAACGGCGCCGGCAAGACCACGTTCTTCAACGTGATTACCGGTCTCTACACGCCCGACTCGGGCGAATTCAAGCTCGACGGCGAGGCCTACACGCCCACCGCCGTCTATCAGGTGGCGAAGGCGGGCATTGCGCGCACGTTCCAGAACATTCGCCTCTTTGGCGGCATGACCGCGCTCGAGAACGTGATGGTGGGCCGTCACGTGCGCACGAAGCACGGCCTTTTGGGCGCCGTGTTCCAGACGCCGGCTGAGCGCAAGGAAGAGCGCGAGATCAAGGAGCGCGCGCTCGAACTGCTCGAATACGTGGGCATCGCGCAGTACGCGGACTACACGTCGCGCAATCTTTCGTATGGCCACCAGCGCCGTCTGGAAATCGCGCGCGCGCTCGCGACCGATCCGAAGCTGCTCGCGCTCGACGAGCCGGCAGCCGGCATGAACGCGACCGAAAAGGTGGAACTCACGCGCCTGCTCGACAAGATCCGCGCCGATGGCAAGACCATCCTGCTGATCGAGCACGACGTGAAACTGGTGATGGGCCTGTGCAACCGGATGACAGTGCTCGACTATGGCAAGGTGATCGCAGAGGGTCTGCCGCATGACGTGCAGAAGGACCCGAAGGTGATCGAGGCGTATCTGGGTGCGGGGGTTCACTGATGTCTACACCGGTTCTGAAAATCAAGGGCCTGCAGGTCAACTATGGCGGGATCCAGGCGGTCAAGGGCGTCGACATGGAGGTTCGCGCGGGCGAGCTCGTCACGCTGATCGGCGCGAACGGCGCCGGCAAGACGACCACCATGAAGGCGATCACGGGTCTGAAGCCGTACTCGGCAGGCGACATCGAATACATGGGCAAGTCGATCAAGGGCGTGCCGGCGTTCGAGCTTCTGAAGCGCGGCCTCGCGATGGTGCCGGAAGGCCGCGGCATCTTCGCGCGCATGTCGATCCTCGAGAACATGCAGATGGGCGCGTACCTGCGCAACGACAAGGACGGCATCCAGAAGGACGTCGAGCGCATGTTCGGCTTCTTCCCGCGCCTGAAGGAGCGTGCCACGCAGCTCGCGGGCACGCTCTCGGGCGGCGAGCAGCAAATGCTGGCCATGGCGCGCGCGATCATCAGCAAGCCGAAGCTTCTGCTGCTCGACGAGCCTTCGATGGGGCTCTCGCCGATCATGGTCGAGAAGATCTTCGAGGTGGTGCGCACGATCTCGTCGGAAGGCATCACGGTGCTGCTCGTTGAGCAGAACGCGCGTCTCGCGCTGCAGGCGGCCAACCGTGGCTACGTGATGGACTCGGGTCTCGTGACGATGGAAGGCGAGGCGAAACTGATGCTCGACGATCCGAAGGTGCGCGCGGCGTACCTGGGTGAATGAGTGGGTGAGTGAGTCGGCGGGTCACGCCTCGCGCGGTTCTCGCGACCGCGCAAAAAAAAGCCGCATGGGTCTCGCACCCATGCGGCTTTTTTCATGTCGCTATGCGAGTCAGGCGATCGCTTCGGACTCCCTGGCAGTGAGGCGCTTGCCGAGACTCACCACGGCATCGGCTCGATAGCCGAGGCGCTCGTAGAAGCCGAGCACATCGGGCTTGTCGGCGAGCACCTGGAGGTTGAGCTTCAGACAGCCCATCGCAGCCAGTGCGCTTTCCGCGTGACGCACGAGCCGAGTGCCGACGCCAAGGCGCCGCGAATCCGGCATGACCGCGACCGAATAGAGCCAGCCGCGATGCCCGTCGTAACCCGCCATTGCCGTGCCGACGAGCGCGCCGTCTTCGTCGCGTGTGGCGACGAAGAAGAGTTCAGGCTGCGTGCCGAGCTTGTTCGCGATCGACAGGCGCGGATTGCGGTGCGGCCGGCTCGGATCGTTGTACTCGGGAAACGCTTGCAGCCAGAGCGCGATTACCGCTTCGGTGTCGGCTTCGCTGAAGACACGGATCGAGATGGACATCGCGAGCGCTCCGTTCGATTACAGCGAGTCGAGCACGGTGCGCAGCATCGCCATCATCTGGTCGATCTCTTCGTTCGTCACGTTGAGCGCCGGCATGAAGCGCAGCAGGTTCGGGCGCGCGGCGTTGAGCAGCAGGCCGTCCGGCTGCATGAGGCGAGCCTTCTCGACGATCTGCGTGCCGATGTCCTTGCCGAGCAGCAGCGCGCGTAGCAGCCCGTCGCCGCGTTCGCCCTCGAAGCCGCGCTCGGCCGAGAGCTCGAGCAGCTTTTCGCGCAGATACTCGCCGCGCGCGCGCACGCCTTCGAGGAAGCCCGGCGCGACCAGTTGCGAGATCACCGAATAGCCCACCGCGGTCATCAGCGGATTGCCGTTGTACGTGCCGCCTTGATCGCCTGCTTCGAACACGGCGATCTCCTTTTTCGCGAGCAGCGCTGCGAGCGGCACGCCGCCGCCGATGCCCTTGCCGAGCGTCATGATGTCCGGCTCGATGCCCGAGAGTTCGTAGGCGAAGAGCGTGCCTGCGCGGCCGCAGCCGCTCTGCACTTCGTCGACGATCAGCAGGATGCCGTGCTTTTGCGTGAGCGCGCGCAGTTGCTGCATGAATTCGCGTGTGGCGGGAATCACGCCGCCTTCGCCCTGGATCGGCTCGAGCATCACGGCGACGGTCTTTGCGCTGATGAGCTTTTCAACCGAGGCGATGTCGTTGAGGTCGGCCTTCGGGAAGCCCGGTACCTGCGGCGCGTAGATCGTGTCCCAGCCGGCTTTGCCGCTCGCCGACATCGTGGCGATCGTGCGGCCGTGGAAGCTGTGGTCGAACGTGATGATCTCGTAGGCGCCGTCGCGGAACTTCTTGCCCCACTTGCGCGCGAGCTTGATCGCGCCTTCGTTGGCTTCGGCGCCGCTGTTGGCGAAGAACACCTTGTCGAAGCAGCTGTGCTCGGTGAGCAGACCCGCGAGCTTCGCCATCGGCTCGTTGTAGAAGGCCGGCGACGGGTTGATGAGCAGGCGCGCCTGCTTTTCGAGCGCCTCGATCATGCCCTCGTTGCAGTGCCCGAGGCTGTTGACGGCCCAGCCCTGGATGAAGTCCAGATATCGCTTGCCCTCGTTGTCGTAGAGCCACGACCCCTTGCCATGCGTGAAAACGATTTCGGGCCGGTTGGTGATGTACATCAGCGACTCGATCGGGTACTCGGAAAAATTCATGGCAACGGGCTCCGCGCTGGGGTTGCAAAAAGGGTGGGATAGAAGCCGCAAAACACGGCGGAAAAACAAAAAGCCACGGACAGGCCGTGGCTTTCGTGATTCGAACTACATGTGCGTTGCGGGTTCAACCCGTGTGTGCAACGCGCGTCCGCGACCAGGCCAGGCCCTACAAGGGGGGCGAGCGTCGACGTCGAAGGGCGGACAAGATGCAGTTCATGGGCGCAAGAATACGACAAGCGCAGCGGCGATGTAAACCGTCAATGCGCGGGCAGCCGAAGAATTTTTCGTGACGGCTGCCCTGAAGGTTCATGGATTGCGCGCGCAACGAAGCGCTCGCGAGTGCTTCAGACGGCGTTCGCGAGGTCTGCGGCACTCGTGAACGAGTCCGCGTAGAACTCGTCTTCGGGCAGGCCGTGGTGCTGTGAGAAGTCGCGCTGGGCCGATTCGACCATCACCGGCGCGCCGCACGCGTAGACCTGGTAGCCCGAGAGATCGGGCAGGTCTTCGATCACGGCGCGGTGCACGAAGCCCGTGCGGCCGGTCCAGTTGTCGTCGGCGGCGGGCTCGGAGAGCACGGGCACGAAGCGGAAGTTCGGAATGTCCTTCGCCCATTGCGCGGCGAGATCCATCAGGTACAGGTCTTTCTTCTGGCGCGCGCCCCAGTAGAGCGTCATAGGGCGGTTCAGGTTCTTGTGGACCGCGTGCTCGACGATCGCCTTGAGCGGCGCGAAGCCGGTGCCCGAGGCGAGCAGCACGATGGGCTTATCGGAATCCTCGCGCAGGAAGAACGTGCCGAGCGGCGCCTCGAAGCGCAGGATGTCGCGCTCTTTCATCTGCGTGAAGACGTGGTCAGTGAACTTGCCGCCCGGCATATGGCGGATGTGCAGTTCGAGCGGGCCTTCCTCGTGCGGCGCGCTTGCCATCGAGTAGCAGCGGCGCGTGCCGTCCTTGAGGATGAATTCGAGGTACTGGCCGGCGAGGTATTGCAGGCGTTCGTTGGCGGGCAACTGCAGCTTCAGGACGATGACGTCGTCGGCCTTGCGTTCGATGGCGGCGATGCGCGTAGGCAGCTTGCGCACCTGCACGTCGCCCACCCCCGCGACTTCGCGGATATCGATCGAGAGGTCGCTCTGCGCCGTCGCACAGCAGAAGAGGGCCATGCCGCGCGTTCTCTCGTCGTTGGAGAGCGCCGAGGCCGCGTGAGCGCGCTGCTCGACTTCGCCGCTGCAGACCGTGCCCTTGCACGAGCCGCATGCGCCGTTCTTGCAGCCATACGGCAGGCCGATGCCCTGGCGCAGCGCCGCGTTGAGGATGGGTTCGTCGGGCTCGACCTGGAATTGCCGGCCGCTTTGCTTGAGCGTTACGTTGAAAGCCATGTTCGGGGAAGCGTAAGTCTGTAATCCGAGGGTTGAATCCGGTTGCCTGCGGCGTGTTCCCGGGTTTTCCAATGCCGGCCTTCGCCGCGAGGCCCGGGCCGCTAAAATGGTTCCACCATGATTGCCACACGAACCTTGCGCCGTGCGCGCATCCTGATTGTCGGTTGCGGCGACGTCGGCCTGCGCTGCGTCGCCCAGTTGCGCGAGCGGCCGGACCGCGCGCGCGTTTTCGCACTGATGCGCCGCCCGGAACGCGAGCAGGCACTGCGGGCCGCGGGCGCGGTGCCGGTACGCGGCGACCTCGACGCACGCGCGAGCCTCGCGCGGCTCGCCGGACTGGCGAGCACCGTGCTGCATCTCGCTCCGCCACAGAAGTCCGGTGACGACGACCTGCGCACGCGCCGGCTGATCGCGGCGCTCACGGCGCGCCGGCGTGCTGCGGCTCGCCCCGCGTTGGCGGGCATCTCATCGCCTGCTTTGCGTCCCGCATTGCGTCCCAATTATCGTCGCGCGTCTGGCCGCGTTGCATGCTTTGGACCGTCCGCTATTGTACCCGAGCGCACCAGGCGCCTCCGTCGCGCCCAGCGCAAGCACCTGACGCTCGTCTATGCCAGCACGACGGGGGTGTACGGCGATTGCGGCGGCGCGCGCATCGACGAAACTCGCGCGGTGCAGCCCGCCAACGCCCGTGCGGTACGCCGCGTCAGCGCCGAACGGCTACTGCGCCGCGCGACGGCGCGCGGCGCGCTGAACGCCACGATTGCGCGCATTCCGGGCATCTATGCGGCAAACCGGCTTCCGCTCGCGCGGCTGGAAAAGCGCACGCCGGCGCTCGTGGAGCGCGACGACGTCTACACGAGCCACATCCACGCGGACGACCTCGCGACCATCCTCCTGCGCCTCGCGACCCACGGCCGCCCCGCACGCACGATACACGCGTGCGACGACAGCGAACTGAAGATGGGCGAATATTTCGACCGCGTGGCCGACGCCTTCGGTCTCGCGCGCGCGCCGCGCGTAAGCCGCGCGCAAGCCGAGCAGGCACTCGATCCGGTCTTGCTCTCGTTCATGCGGGAGTCGCGCCGGCTCGCGAACAAGCGGCTCAAGCGCGAACTGCGCGTGCGTTTGCGTTATCCCGATGTGGATGCGTTCTTGCGCACGCTGCCGCCGCACCCATGAAGTCGGGTGGGCGGCGCGGCGCAAAGCGTGCCGTTCACGTGATGGCCGGCAGCGCTTCGAGCAGGAGGAAGCAGAACAGCGCCCCAATGAGCGCCCCGATCAGGTTCGGATGATACCGATGCCGTCTGTGCATCGACGCGAGCAGCCCACCAATCAGAACCGCGCCCAGCGCCACGAATGCCATCAACACGAATGAGAATTCGAATGTCCCGTTGATGATCATGATGCCCCTCCTTGCAGCTTGTAATCGTTGTTTAAACGAGTATAGGGCGGAACGTCAGCAAGGACATGCTGCAGCGCGGCGTAAAAGGCGCGTGATTGCGGGGCCGCAAGCGTGAGCTCGCGCGGGGATGCGCGTGAGCGGCGTACGTGGCGATTCAGCCCTTGTTGCGCAGCGCGTCGAGGGCGGCCGCGTCGAGCCACTGCCAGGCGCCCGGGGCCAGACCCGCAGGCAGGGCAAAGCCGCCGATACGCTCGCGATACAGCGCCTCCACACGGTTGCCCGCCGCCGCGACCATCCGTTTGACCTGGTGATATTTGCCTTCGAGCACGGTCAGTTCGAGCTCGTGTTCCCCGCGCGCGGTCGCCGCGACAGCGGCGCTCGGCTCACGTTCGCCGTGCAGCAGGACGCCTTCGCGCAAGGCTTTCAATTGGGCGTCGTCGAGGGGATGGCGCGTGGTCGCCACATAGACCTTCGGCACCTTGCGCCTGGGCGACGTGAACGCGTGGACGAACTGGCCGTCGTCGGAGAGCAGCAAGAGGCCGGTCGTATCCTGATCGAGGCGGCCGACGCATTGCACGTTGCGCTCGGCGAACTGCGGCGGCAGCAGATGAAACACGCTCAGATGATGTTGCGGATCGCGCGAGCATTCGTAGCCCGCGGGCTTGTTGAGCGCAATGTAGGCGCGCTCGTGAAACGGCCACGGCGTGCCGTCCACGCTGAAGACGAGGCCTGCCGTGTCGAACGTGGCGTGCGGGTCGGTGCACGGCTCGCCCGCAATGGCGACGCGCGCGTCGGTGATGATCGCGCGGCACTGGCGGCGCGAGCCGAAACCCTGCGTGAAGAGAATGCTTTCGAGATTCATGACGGACGGCGAACAGCGTGGAGCGGGGTATTGTAGCGGGGACGCGCAGCCAGGAACGCGTGCTCCGGGACGCGCAGCTGAGTACGCTTCCTCCAGGGGGCGGCGCGCAGCCCGACGGCCGGTTCGCGGACGTCGCCCCGTGCGCCCCTGCTCCGATCCGCCGCGTACGCCTCGACTACGCATTCCGGGAGGAAGGCGTAACGTAGCGCGAAGTATCGGCAGTTCCGGCCAGATTGCCGGATGTGCGAGGCACGGCCCGCCTGCGGATGCCCATCCCCATTTCCTCTCGCGCAGTGCCAGGCCCGAGGCCCCGACCCCAACGCACGCGCTGCGCCCGACGGCTCACCTGGAGAACACCATGGCGAAGACGATTGCGGATCATTTGGCGAAAACGCTCGAGGCAGTCGGCGTCGAGCGCATCTGGGGGGTGACCGGCGACAGCCTGAACGGCCTGTCGGCGAGCCTGCGCAAGCTCGGCACGATCCGCTGGATGCATACGAGGCACGAGGAGGTTGCGGCTTTCGCCGCGGGCGCCGAAGCCGCGGCAACCGGCCGGCTCTCCGTGTGCGCCGGCAGCTGCGGGCCCGGCAACCTGCATCTCATCAACGGTCTTTACGACTGCCATCGCAACCGTTCGCCGGTGCTCGCGATCGCGGCGCACATTCCGTCGACGGAGATCGGCCTCGGCTATTTCCAGGAGACGCATCCAACCGAGATCTTTCGCGAGTGCAGCCACTACGTCGAACTGGTGACGAACGCCTCGCAGTTCCCGCGCGTGCTCGACACGGCGCTGCGCACGGCGATCGACCAGAAGGGCGTTGCCGTGATCGTGCTGCCTGGCGACGTCGCGCTTCTCGAAGCGTCCGACGAGGAGCCGGCCTGGGCGCAGGCGGCCCGGCCGGCGACGCTGCCTTCCTCTGCCGATCTCGACCGGCTCGCCGATCTGCTGAACCGCTCCGAGGCGGTGACGCTCTTGTGTGGCAGCGGCTGCAAAGGCGCGCACGACGAAGTGGTGGCGTTCGCGGATGCGCTCGGCGCGCCGACCGTGCACGCGCTGCGTGGCAAGCAGTATGTCGAATGGAATAACCCGTACGACGTGGGTATGACGGGGCTGATCGGCTTCAGCTCGGGCTATCACGCGATGATGTCGTGCGACACGCTCGTGATGCTCGGCACGGACTTCCCGTATCGCAACTTCTATCCGCAGCACGCGAACATCGTGCAGATCGACCGCGACGCGGCCGCGCTCGGCAAGCGCGCGCCGCTCACGCTCGGTCTAATCGGCGACGTGCGTGAGACGTTGCGTTTGCTTGCGCCGAAGCTCACGCGCAAGACCGATCGGCGCTTCATCGAGCGCGCGCGCGAGCACTACGCGAACGCGCGCAAGGGGCTCGACGATCTTGCGACTCCGGCGGCCGCGGGCAAGCCGCTGCATCCGCAATACGTGGTGTCGCGCCTCGACGCGATCGCCGAGGACGATGCGATCTTCGCAGTCGACGTCGGCACGCCCACGCTCTGGGCCGCGCGCTACCTGACGATGAACGGCCGGCGCCGGCTGCACGGCTCGTTCAACCATGGCTCGATGGCCAACGCGATGCCGCAGGCGCTCGGCGCGCAGGCGGCGCACGCGGGGCGCCAGGTGATCTCGCTCTCGGGCGACGGCGGCCTTTCGATGCTGCTCGGCGACATCCTCACGACGCGCCAGCTCGATTTGCCAATCAAGATCGTAGTCCTGAACAATGGGTCGCTTGGCTTTGTCGCGATGGAGATGAAGGCGGCCGGCTACGTCGAAACGGGCACCGATCTCGCGCCCACCAATTTCGCGGATATCGCGAAAGGCGCGGGGCTTTTCGGCGTGCGCGTGGAGACATCGGAGGCGCTCGACGATGCGCTGCGTGAGGCGTTTGCGCATGCGGGGCCGGCGCTCGTCGACGTGGTCACGACGAAGCACGAACTGGCGATGCCACCGAAGCTGCAATGGGCACACGCGAAGGGGTTCAGCCTCTACATGCTGCGCGCCGTGTTGAGCGGGCGCGGAGACGAGGTGGTGGAGCTGGCGCAGACTAACTTGCGCTGAAAGCGAAAAAACCCGCGAAGCCTTGTGCTGTCGCGGGTTTCTGTACTTCACCGGACCTTGCCGGAATATTCTTTGGTGCCTCGGGCCGGAATCGAACCGGCACTCCTTTCGGAACCGGATTTTGAGTCCGGCGCGTCTACCAATTTCACCACCGAGGCGTTTTGAGCTTGCTCAGCTACTTCCATCAGTTACTATCATCAGGCACCCTCATGCAGGGCGCTCGAAGTAGCCGGATATTATGACGCAAGTCGCCCGCGGAGGCAACCACAGCCGGGGAGCCCATCAAATCGTGCGCGAAAACCGCATGGGCTGCTGCGCGCCGAGATAGCGGTCGAACACCATGGCGATGTTGCGCACGAACATGCGTCCGGCGGGCAGCACCTCGAGCCGGTTGGTGCTGCGGGCAACGAGGCCGTCGCGTTCGAACTCGCCCAGCCGATCGAGTTCGGCGGCAAAGGCCGCCGGGAAGCGCACGCCATAGGCCGCTTCGAACTCGTCATAACGCAGCTCCAGGTTACACATGAGCTCGGTGATGATGTCGCGGCGCAGGCGGTCGTCGGCGGTGAGTCGCACGCCCCGGGTGATCGCGAGCGTTCCCGCGTCGATGGCCGCACCGTACCCGGGCAGATCCTTCGCGTTTTGCGCGTAGACATCGCCGACCTTGCCTATCGACGAGGCGCCGAAGCCGATCAGGTCGCAGTCAGCGCGCGTGCTATAGCCCTGGAAGTTGCGATGCAACGTGCGTTGCGCCTGGGCGCGCGCGAGTTCGTCGGTGGGCAGCGCGAAATGATCCATGCCGATGTACACGTAACCCGCGTCGGTCAGCTGCTCGATCACGAGCTGAAGCAGCGCGAGTCGCGTGGCCGGCGTGGGCAACGCGCTTGCGTCCATCTGCCGCTGCATCTTGAACAGATGTGGCATGTGCGCGTAACCGAACACCGAGATGCGATCGGGCGCGAGCAGCAGCATGGTGTCGAGCGTGCGGCGAAAGCTTTTGACGCTCTGGTGCGGCAGGCCGTAGATCAGATCGACGCTGATCGACTCGAAACCGTTCGCGCGCGCGGCGTTCATGACGTTGACAGTCAGTTCGAGCGGCTGCACGCGGTTGACCGCACGTTGCACGACCGGATCGAAGTCCTGTACGCCGAGGCTCAGCCGGTTGAAGCCGAGCGCGCGCAGGTGCGCGATGGTCTGCGCCGAGGCCTCGCGCGGGTCGATTTCGATCGAGTATTCGCCTTCGTCGCCGGGCAGCAGCGCGAAGTGTTCGCGCGTTGCGGCCATGAGCGCGCTCATTTCGTCGAGCGACAGAAAGGTGGGCGTGCCGCCGCCCCAGTGCAGTTGCGAAACGGGGCGCTTCGTATCGAACAGTGTGGCCTGCAGTTCCAGCTCGCGGATCATCTGCTCGACATACGGCTTCGCGCGGTTGCGGTTCTTTGTCGCGATCTTGTTGCAGCCGCAATAGAAGCAGACGGTATCGCAGAACGGGACGTGGAAGTACAGCGAGAGATCGGTTTCGCTGGCGCCGGGATCGGTGGCGGCGCGGCAGTAGTCGGCGGGATCGAAGTCGTCGCGGAACTGCAGGGCGGTGGGGTAGGACGTGTAGCGCGGGCCGTTGGCGCCGTATTTGGCGAGCAGGTCGGGGCGAAAGAGCAGGTCGGCGTCGCTCATGCAGGGGTCTCGTGGAAAGTCGGCGCGTTGGCAGGCGGCGTCCCGGTGCCGCGGACGGCCGCGCACAGGCGACAAGCGTTGCAGCACCAGACCGACAGAGTGTAGAAGCGCGTCGGAACTAGCGATTGTGTAAAAAGGTCGCATGCGGGCGATGGCACAATGCGGTTGGTCCGCCGCGATGCCCAAGGCTGCGCGCCGTAGACGTTTCGCCAGATTTCGCCAGCGTTTCAGGAAGCCAAATTGAATACCGTTCGCCAACCCGATGTCTCAGCCCATGCTTGCCGTCCCGGTTGTGGCGCGTGTTGCATCGCGCCGTCCATTACGAGCGCGATTCCGGGTATGCCCGGCGGGAAGCCCGCCGGCGTGCGCTGCATCCAGCTCGGCGACGACGAACGCTGCAAGCTATTCGGTGACCCGCGACGCCCCGCAGTCTGTAGCGGTCTGGCGCCTTCGTCGGAAATGTGCGGCGACAATCGCGACGCTGCAATCCAGTGGTTGTCAAAGCTCGAAGTGTTGACTTCACCAATGGTGCCAAGCTGAAGATTCCAGCACTTCTGATTCACTTAGCGGGGCTCTTCCAGCGCGCCGCGCCTTGCAAACAAAGTTTGGCGCACCCAGTTGCTGACGCCTTCCGTGCACTGCATGGCGGGCTTCTCGATAAATCTGAATGTCGTATAACTGGCGATAATCAAGATCGGGGTTATCAATAAGATCAAGGACCAATGCTCCAAAGCGGTAAGCGATTTCCAGTTTTGTTTCCCAACGGCGAAATTGAAAAGCGTGAATAGAAAAAATCCGTGCAGGAGATATATGCTGTAAGCAAGCTCTCCTAGCGTGCGGGAGAGCGGGCTGGTTAGCGTCCCGAATAAGGTGGCTCCGCCGGCGATCAAGATAAAACTCAGGGAAAGGAGCGCGAGTGGGATGCGTGAATATGACGTTGGAAACAATGTGAGCGCCATGGCGATTGCTGCGATTACAACGACTGAGGCGATTTTCTTTTGTGCAATGTTTCGGAACCAGACGTGGCGGCAGAGGAATGCAGCAATTATCCCGCTGAAAAATGGTGCCATGAATCTCGGTTCCGCGTGAATGTGGATGAAATCCAGTCCGCCGATGAATCCGATTATCAGAACTGGAAGCAGCGGAATCGTTCCAATCGCGACTGCCAGCAAAGGAAGGCAAAGATAGAATGCCCATTCATAGGCAAGCGTCCACGGTACTCCCGCCATAATGAGCCTGGTTCCCTCTACTCCGTTTAAATCCGGCTCGCCAAAACTGGAAAAAGCTATCCATCTCAATGCATTGAGTACCAGGGTTGTCGGGGACTGCGCCAGTGTGAAATTCGACACGATGGCAACTGACGCGAAAAGTAACAGCATGGCAAACAGATATAATGGCGCAAGTCGCAGGATCCGGGAGATATAAAGCTTCGTCCAGTCAACGCCTTTATATTTTTCGTTGATTATTTTCGTGGAGAAAAGAAAGCCAGTGATCATAAAAAACAGGGATACGCTTGCTCTCCCGAGATTTGCCATGAAGTTCGACGGGGGGAGTCAAACGCAGAGGTTTTGAGATAAAAGTACCAAATGCAGGAATGGTGCAGAAAGACGAAAAATGCCAGGTATCCTCTCAATCCGTCAATCGTTGAAAAGCGCCCTTGCGCTTTAGGTGCGCCGAATCGCCAAATCAATATCCTGGCTGTAGCGAGTGCGAGGAGCAACGCGAGAAGAACCGGGAAAGGGCTAGTCGGGCTTATCATTCGAATTGACCTCTCAGTGAAGCCGGCGCTGCGCCAGAGCGAAACCCAGCATACCTGCCCTTTCCGTCCAGAAGTCGGAGAGTTGTCCTGGAGTGTTACCGAACACTCATTGAATATCGGGTGTGTTCTAAGGGCGGCCATCGATGCGGTAGCAGCCGCAAGCAGAAATGTGCATGGCGTCGCGCGAGGAGGCGCTTGTCTGGCTCACGCGTGTCGAAGCGCCATCCCAGGCGTAGCCGCAAAATAAGCGCTGAGCAAGGACGCGACACATGCGCACGCCGGTTTGCGCCAGAATGACGGCGCGGCGCGCCGGCAAGGCGCACGCATCTGGCCCATCAAGGAGATTTCGCATGATTCACACCGCAACGCGCGTTTCCCGGCGCGCCTTCCTGCTTGCAGCCTGCGCCGCGGCGGGTACGGCGATGTCGCTGGGCGCGTGTGCGACGGGGATATTCCCGTTCATTCCCGATCACTACACGTTTTCGCAGCAGCAGGTGCAGGACGCGGTGCAGCGCAAGTTCCCCTATCACCGCTCGATGCAGCAGCTCTTCGACGTCGCGCTGACGAACCCCGTCGTGACGCTCCAGCCCGAGCGCAACCGCGTGGCCGTGAGGCTCGATGCGCACCTCGAGAGTCCGTTGATGCAGCAACCCGTGAGCGGCGCGTTCACGGTGTCGAGCGAGCTGGCCTACGACAGCGCGAGCCGCGCCGTCGTGCTCAGGTCGCCTTCGGTCGACGGCGTCGACATGACCGGCAACGCCGCCGCCTACGCGCCGCAGGTGAGCGCGGTCGCGGCGCTCGTCGCCACGCAGTTGCTCGACAACTACCCCGTCTACACCTTCAAGCCGGAACAGCTGCAATTTGCCGGCGTGGCTTACGAACCCGGTACAATCTCCATCCTTACAAACGGCATACGCGTGCAGATCGTCCAGAAATAGACAGACGAAACGCCGGCGCGCGGCCGTCGTCGGTCGTGCGGCGCGGCGTGCGTGCCGTCCCGACGCTCATTCTCATAAAGAAGAGGGATAAAGGGATGGACTGGATATTGACCTGCAAGGCCTTGATTCTCGGCATCGTCGAAGGGCTGACGGAGTTTTTGCCGGTTTCGAGTACGGGGCATTTGATCGTCGTGGGCAGCGTGCTCAATTTCGAGGGCGAGTACGCGAAGACCTTCGACGTGGTGATCCAGTTAGGCGCGATCCTCGCGGTGTGCTGGGAGTTTCGGCGCAAGATCGGCGATGTCGTCGTGGGCCTTCCCACGCGGCCCGATGCGCGGCGCTTCGCGCTCAACGTGATCGTCGCTACGCTGCCGGCGGTGGTTCTCGGTCTGATGTTCGAGAAGGCCATCAAGGCAGTTCTTTTTTCGCCGGTGCCGGTCGCATTCGCGCTCGTCGGAGGTGGCCTCGTCATCCTGTGGGTCGAAAATCGCTTGCGCGGCGGCGCGAGGGCGCTGCCGGTCGCTGCCCAGCGTAGCGCGCGGGTGACTTCGCTCGACGAGATCACGCCACTCGACGCCCTCAAGGTGGGCTGCGCGCAGTGCTTCGCGCTGATTCCGGGCATGTCGCGCTCGGGCTCGACCATCATCGGCGCGATGCTGTTCGGGCTCGAGCGTCGCGTCGCGACCGAGTTCTCGTTCTTTCTCGCCATTCCGGTGATCTTCGGCGCGACCGTCTATGAGATGCACAAGAACTGGCACGCGCTATCCGTGGACTGGCTCGGGCTCTTCGGCGTCGCGTTCGTGGCCGCCTTCGTCAGCGCGTTCGCGTGCGTGCGCTGGCTGCTGCGCTTCGTCGCTTCACACGATTTCACGGTCTTCGCCTGGTACCGGATCGTGTTCGGTCTCGTGATCCTGCTGTTCGGCTACGGCGGCGGCCTCGGCTGGGACGACTAAAAAGCGACGCGGGCGCCGGATGACATCACGGCGCCCGTCGGGTTATGGGTTGCGGCGCGCGGTATCAGTGCGCGCGGCGACGAAACACGAGATCCCACACGCCGTGGCCGAGGCGCAGGCCGCGGCGCTCGAACTTCGTCACCGGCCGGTAATCGGGGCGCGGCGCGTAATCGGCGGCCGTATTCTCGAGTGCGGGCTCCGCGCCGAGCACTTCCAGCATCTGCTCCGCGTAGTTCTGCCAGTCGGTCGCGCAATGTAGGTACGCGCCGGGTTTCATGCGCGAGACGAGCTGGGCGACGAACTTCGGCTGGATCAGGCGGCGCTTGTGGTGGCGCGCCTTGTGCCACGGATCCGGGAAGAAGATGTGCACGCCGTCGAGGCTCGCGGGCGCGATCATGTGCTCGAGCACTTCCACCGCGTCGTGCTGAATGATGCGGATGTTCTGCAGATCCTGCTCGCCGATCAGCTTAAGCAGTGCGCCGACGCCCGGCTCGTGCACCTCCACGCCGAGGAAATCGTCCTGCGGACGCAAGGCGGCAATCTCGGCCGTGCTCGCACCCATCCCGAAACCGATCTCCAGCACGCGCGGCGCGTGGCGTCCGAACACGGCGTCCCAGTCGGCGGCCTCGGGCGCGTATGGCACGACGAAGCTCGGGCCGAGCTCGTCGAGCGCGCGGCGCTGGCCGGTCGAGACGCGGCCGGCGCGGGTCACGAAGCTGCGGATGCGGCGGTGATGCAGGGCGTCGCCAGCGGGGGCGTCGGATTGCGCGTTCGCGTCGGAGGCGGCGTCCGGTGCGTCGGACGGCGTGCAGTCGGGGCGGACTGCGTCGTTGGGATCGTGATTCATCTTCGCGGATGGTGGTGAGAGCGGCGATGTTCGCGGCTATCGGTAACTGGGGCAGGGTTGCGCCATTGCTTGCGCCATTGCCGCGGCGCTGGGCGTGCCGGGCTGTGCGCCGGATGCGCTGCCGCGGCAGGCCGCCCATTGGGCTGCGCGCTGCCATTTCCGTTCGCCAGAGACGCAAGCCGCCTTCGGCCAGCGAAGCATGCGCGGCGCGCTCGAAGCCCGGCGGCTCCGAAGCCGTGGCGCATTATATCAGCGCGACTGGACGGCTCCGGCGGGGGGCTGGGGCGTGCATACCTGCTGCGTAACCCGGGAAGTTAGTCGGCGTGTCGATCAGCGCCTCAATCGGCAGAAATGACGACTCGCATCCGTGTGGGTTCGTTCAGCTCGAACACCTGCACGCGGCCGGCGCGCACGTCGAGCAGCAGGCGCGCGAGATCCTCGGCGGCGGCGTGCAGGCGCTCGGCTACGGCGGGCGTCTGCTCTTCTGCGTCGGCGAGGAGGGATTTGCGCGATTTCATGAGCAACGCGATCGCGCTGCGCCGGGGTATGAAGAATTCTTCCATCGGGGGACCGGTGCGCCCGGGAGCGCACGGCAAGTCGTAATGCAGCAGTCGTGCGAAAAGCGTGTCGGCGGACCTGCTTGCGGCGCGTACGGGCGGACCCGACGAGCGCCAGACTGCATTGTGCAACGGAGGAGTTCAGGTCTGCCCGGCGTGTACCGGTGAGGCGGGCAAGGCGTCCCGCGAGGGGGCGCTCGACGCCCCGAAGAGCGGCCGGCAAGCCGATGTGGAGCGGGCGATGGGAATCGAACCCACGTCTCCAGCTTGGGAAGCTGGGGTAATAGCCATTATACGACGCCCGCAGAGCGCGCCATTTTACGCGCTTTCAGGCCAGTTGCGCAATGATGCGACCGCACCCGTCGGCGCGAGAGACCCGCTGCCGGGTGCGGTCGCTGCGTGCGGATGCGCCCTCAGATGCCGAATAGCGTGAGCGAAACGGCCGCGCGGGTGACTACCATCAGCAGGACCTGCACGATCACGAAGAGCAGGATCGGCGAGAGATCGAGTCCGCCCAGGTTTGGCAGAATGCGCCGCAGCGGGTTGAGGAACGGCGCCGTCAGCTGGAAGAGCACCGGCATGGCCGCCGAGCGCGGGTTGAGCCACGAGAGCAGCGCCATCAGGATCGTCAGCCAGATCAGCAGGTTGAGCGCCCATTTCACGAGCGTGAGCAGCGCTACGATCAGAAGCGTCGGCAAGAGACCGAGCGGGTCGACGCCCGCGATCCACACCATGAGTAGCACATAGGCGATGGCCGCGACCAGCGCCGCGACGACGCTCGCCCAGTCGATGCCGCGCACGCCGGGAATGACATGGCGCAGCGGCAGCACTAGCCAGTTGGTGACCTGTTGGATGGCATGGGTTACGGGGTTGTACGGAGGCACACGCACATACTGCAGCCAGGCGCGCAGCAGCAGGGCGGCGCCGAATAGCGTGAAGACCGTATTGAGCAGAAAGCGGGCGATATCGCCGAACATCGGTGTTGTTTCCTTCTTGTGTTGGGTGGCGGCGCGTCTGGCGTGTGGCGGCCGATAAGGGGGTGCCGAGGT
>Ga0335083_10004724_pt1 | contig 17313 bp, 16 predicted proteins | sample Lox_Sample_42_FD_206716 | JGI IMG/M metagenome (GOLD analysis project Ga0335083, IMG submission 206716) | Soil microbial communities from Loxahatchee National Wildlife Refuge, Florida, United States - Lox_Sample_4.2 | ecosystem: Environmental > Terrestrial > Soil > Wetlands | place: USA... | reverse complement strand
GGAGGTCAAAGCGCAGATTGGATTCCTCCCGGAACAGCCATACTTCTACGACTACCTGACGGCACATGAACTGCTCGACTACTATGGGCAGCTTTCGGGAGTGCCCGGCAAAGACCGCGCGCGCCGTGTCGAGGAAGTGCTGGAGCGTGTAGGGCTCACGGACATCAAGGGCGTGCAGTTGCGCAAGTTTTCCAAAGGCATGCTGCAGCGCGCCGGAATCGCGCAGGCGATTCTGCACAATCCCAAGCTCGTGTTCTTCGATGAACCGATGTCGGGCCTCGATCCGCTAGGCCGGCGCGAGGTTCGCGACCTGATGGAGCAACTCAAGCACGAAGGCAAGACAGTATTCTTTTCGACGCACATTCTTTCCGACGCCGAGGCTCTGTGCGACCGGGTGGCCATCATTCATAAAGGTGAATTGCGGGGTGTGGGCGCGATCGAAGATTTGACTTCGACGGTCCAAGGCAAGGTGGAAGTGATTTGGCAGGGCACGCAGATTCCGGCGTCGCTGAAAGCGCTGGGCGCGGAATGCCACGTGACGGGCGACACGGTGCGGGCCGTGCTGCCGGAGAACCAGCAGGATGCCGCGATTGACGCACTGCGGCGCGAACGCATCCGGCTAATTGCGATTACTCCGCTGCGCACTTCGCTCGAAGCCTACTTCGTCGAGAAGCTGCAGCGGCCGCCAGCTTCCGCGGGCAAAACGGTGGGGACCGCCGTATGAATGCGCGCATTGTTCACATCGCCCGCAACACGTTTCGGGAAGCGGTGCGTGACCGGGTTCTCTACAATCTGATCGCGTTCGCCCTGCTGCTTTCGGGCGCGGCCATTCTCGTAGGGCAGATTTCGATCGACATCGAGCGCCTGGTGGTGATCAACCTCGGCCTGACGGCGGTCTCGCTGTTCGGTGTCGTGATCGCGATCTTCATCGGCATCGGACTGGTTTCGAAAGAGATCGAGAAACGAACGCTGTACACGGTGCTTTCGCGGCCCGTTCGGCGGTGGGAGTTCATTGTCGGCAAGTTCTTTGGGCTGGCCGGAACTTTGGTCGTGAACACGTTCTTCATGGCGATTGGAGTCTTCGGGGCGCTGCTTTATGTGGCTCACAAATTCAGCAAGCCCGACGCGCTGATTCTGGTAGCGCTTTATTTCATCGTCCTCGAATTTCTGATTATCTGTTCGCTGGCGTTGCTGTTTTCATCGTTCTCTTCGCCGCTGCTCTCGGCGGTATTTGCGTTCTCGTTGTTCGTAATTGGCAGCTTCGCCGATGACCTGCGGGGATTCGCTGGCATGGCGCATGGCGTGACTCGCTGGTTCGCCACGGGCGCAGCCTATCTGGTGCCCAATTTCGCGGCGCTGAACGTAATCAACGCGGTGGCGCATCAGCAGCCCATGGGATCGCAGTTGATTTTGCATAACACGCTCTACGCATTGTTTTATACAGCGATGGCATTGAGCGGCGGAGTGCTGATCTTCGAGCGCAGGAACTTGAAATGATGACCGCGCGGCAGCGCACGAGTGTCATCGCCGGGGCCTGCTTTGTCGTGTCGCTGGTCGCCTGCATTCTTCTGTTGCGGCGCATCGACCGGATTCGTCCGCAGGCCACGCTCGAAGACGCTCTCTACATCAACTCCCCGAAAATGATCAAGCGTGCAAGCCTGGGCTTCGACGGCCTGATGGCGTGCATCTACTGGACACGCACCGTGCAGTACTTCGGGCACCGCCATTTCGACAGCGCGCACACGTATAACCAACTGGCTCCGCTGCTGGAGATCACGACAGCGCTCGATCCGCATCTGCTGCCCGCGTATCAGTTTGGCGCCAGCTTTCTGGCGCCCAAGCCGCCGGGAGGCGCAGGTCAACCGGAGCGTGCGATTCGATTGATGGAGTATGGCATCGAGCACAATCCGGACAACTGGCATCTTTATTACGATCTCGGGTTCGTCTATTACACCGAACTGAAGGACTACAAGAGTGCGGCCGCGGTGTTTGAGAAGGGATCGAACCTTCCGAACGCGCATCCTTACATGAAGATCATGGCCGCGCAGATGGCGGCGCACGCCGGCGACCTGGCGACGGCCCGTATGTTGTGGAGCGCTACGTACGAGACGGCGTATGAAGCCAACATCCGCATGAACGCCGTCGAGCATTTGCGGTCGATCAAGGTGGATGAGGACGTCACGAACCTGGAAGCGGCGGTAACGCGCTTTCAGGAGCGCACTGGACGCTTTCCCAGCAACATCGAGGAATTGGCGGTGGCCGAACACATTCCCGGAATCCCGGTCGATCCTGATGGCAATCCCTACATCGTAACTGCGGATGGTCGGATCCTCGTACAGAACCCGGATAACTTCTCTTTCATCACCAAGGGCACGCCTCCCGGATACAAGCAGCCGATGCCCAAGTTCCACACCAAGGGCTAGGACGAGTTCGGATCGCCTGCGGAAACTATCTGTGCGGGCGTTTACCTATCGACATCAGGTTGCCCGTATCATGTCTAGTAGGCTGCTGAAAAGCTCCACTGGCAGGAGAGAGCCGACCTCAGGCGCTAAAGCGCAGGGGATCTTGATGGACTTAACGGCACGAGTGAACTCGTGCCCTTCCCGAAGCCAGTCCGAACGAAGTCTTTCAGGGGCCCGCTAGGCACTTGTCCTTCTTTTTCCCATGCATTCATCTCGACAGATCAGCGTGCGGCAAACTGCGTGGCAGTGGTGGAGGTATGCCGCGACGTATGAAGGATCGTTAGCGGCGACGCGGCGGCTGCTCGGAGTGCTGTGGGAGTTTGCGCGTGATTCGACGCCCGATCGGCTCCGGGCCCGGTTTGGCGACGCGGAGTACGACTGGGACCACCGTGTGAACACGACCAGCGGCGCCGTGGGATGGCGCGACCGACTGCTCGGCATGTTCCATTCCGCGTACCAGCCGACCGAACCAGTGGCGTTTCACGAGATGCTGGATGCGCTGCAGAAAAATCCGGGGGCGGACCATTCGACATTCGGAAGTAGTCTAGACTTCCGCGATTTCACTTTTATCGATCTGGGATCGGGCAAGGGACGCACTTTGCTGATGGCGTCGGACTATCCTTTCCGGCGCATCCTCGGCGTGGAACTTCTGCCATCGCTGCACGAGATCGCGGTGGAAAATCTGCGGCTTTATAAAAGTGACAGGCAGACGTGCTTTGCGATGGAATCGATCTGCGCTGACGCCACGGAGTTCTCTTTTCCTGTGGATCCGCTGGTGATTTTTCTATTTAATCCGTTCCCGGAATCGGGAATGCGGCGGGTGGTGGCGCATCTGGGGGAGTCTCTGCTGGCTCATCCTCGGCCGGTGTATGTGCTCTATCACAACCCACTGCTGGAGCACACGCTGCAGGAAAGCAAGCTGCTGCGGAAGATTGTTGGAGCGCATCAGTACTCGCTGTTTGGCAGCCTGGCATCCGGACACGAGTAGGAAACCCTTAACCACAAAGGACACGAAGGTACACGAAGGAAACCCTTGCTAGTGAATCATTGGTGATAGTTACGACTCGTGGTCGTGGAATGACAAGTCTGGTGGCACCGCTTACAATCGGGACAGAGCCCCCCAGTAGGAAACGCCCTATCTCCCCTCCCGACTTTGCGCGAGGAGTGCTACTTGGGCGGTACCCGGTGAAAGTGATCGAGATGCGAGTTTGTTGGCTGCGCCTTGCGGTGGTGTGGTGTCTGATGCCGGCAGTGTCGGCTGCGGCAGCACCGGCCACGGATGTGAAGGCTTTGGCGGCCGGCATTGATGCGCACTACAACCACCTGCGGTCGCTCGAGGCGGAGTTTACCGAGGTGTATCGCGGGTCGGGGATGGAGCGGACCGAGACCGGGACGCTCTGGCTGAAAAAACCCGGCAAGATGCGATGGGAGTACCGTTCTCCCAGAGAGAAGCTGTTTGTCAGCGATGGGAAAGATGCGTGGTTTTACGTCCCGGCGGACAGGCAGGCGCGGAAGACGGCGGCGAAGAAGCTGGAGGATGTACGCTCCCCTCTGGCGTTCTTGTTGGGTAAAACCAAGCTAGAGAAGGAGTTACAGGGGCTTTCCTTGGCTCCGGATGTGGAACCGCTATCCTCAGGGAATGTGGTTCTACGTGGGGTGCCGCAGGCGTTGGCGGATCGGGTCAGCGAGATTCTGCTGGAGGTGACTCCAGACCACCAGATTGCGCGGATCGTCATCCAGGAAGTGGATGGGGCTGTGACCGAGTACCGCTTCGGCGGGATGAAGGAAGATGTGGCCATCGGGGATGGGCGGTTTGAGTTCAAGCCACCGGCGGGAACGGAGACAGTGGAGGGGGGGATGGAGCCGTAGAGTTCCGGTTCAGCGGCTAGCAAACAGCAGGTCCCTCGACTTCGCCGGATCATCCGCTTCGCGGATCATCCGGCTGCGCTCGGGATGACAGAGATGATGTCAGAGATAGAGAGATAGAGATAAGGTGGGCGTTCCAGCGCGAACTTCGCTCGGCGGACAGCCGAAGGGCGGCTCTCCCCACATGATTCTTGTCGAGGGGTTACTTGCGGTACCGGCGGGGACTGTTGGACGGTGGGCGGCGGCATAGAATAGTAAGTTGGGAATGTTAGACTGAGCGGTAGGGCGTGGGTCTGGAAAACTAGCAGAAAAGTCGGCAAATGGCGGAATTTGTAGTCAAAATCGCGGACGATCGCGGGAGGGTCCAGCAGCATATCGAGCAGGGCTACTCGGAAGCCGAGGTACGCGACCGCTTCTCGCAACAGGGGTATCTGGTCTACTGGGTGAAACCCCAGGGAATGCTGACTTCGGGAGTTTCGCTGCGCCGGCGGAGGAAACTGAAACAGAGTACGTTTCTGATCTTTAACCAGCAGTTTCTGACCTTGATCCGGGCGGGGCTGCCCATCCTGAACTCTCTGGAACTGCTGATCAAGCGGCAGAAAGACGCGCAGTTGAAGCAGATTCTGGAGAATGTGAAGGAGCGCGTGAAGGGCGGCGAGTTGCTGTCGGATGCGTTTGCGGCGCAAGGGATCATTCCCAAGATTTATACGACGACGCTGATGGCGGGCGAGAAAAGCGGAAACATCGACGAGGTGCTGACGCGCTACATCGGATTCCAGCGGCTGGCGATGACATTCCGCAAGAAGCTGTTCGTGTCGCTGATTTACCCGACGCTGCTGGTCAGCGTGGTGCTGATCATGGTGACGTTCCTGTTCACTTACGTTGTGCCCAAGTTTGCGGACCTGTTCGAGAGCCTGGATCAGAAGCTGCCGGCGATCACGGTGTTCATGCTGGGAGTGGGACAGAATTCGCAGAAATATGCGCCGTATGTGTTCGTGAGCCTGGCAGTCTTCATCTTCGTGATGTGGCGATGGAAGGAAACCGATCGCGGCGCGGACCGGATTGACCGCGTGATATTGAGCCTGCCGCTGCTGGGAGATATCCGGTTGAAACACCAGGTGGCCAGCTTTTCGCGGATGCTTTCGACGCTGCTGCAAGGCGGGTTGCCGCTGGTGCCGGCGATGGAAACCGCGGGCGGTTCGATGACCAGCCGGCGCATTTTAAAAGGTGTGATGCGGGCGGGCGTCCGGGTGCGAGAGGGACAGGGGCTCGCGAGCAGCCTGGAGGAGCAGAAGATTTTTCCCGAATTGGCGGTGGAGATGATTGAAGTGGGCGAATCCACCGGAGCGCTGCCGGCCATGCTGAACTCGGTAGCAGAGTTTTATGAAGAAGACGTGCAGACGGCGCTGGGAGCATCGATGGCTCTGATTGAGCCGATCATTCTGATGATCATGGCGATTTTTGTGGGAGGCGTTTTGATCTCGCTGTATTTGCCGATCTTCAGTATGGGAGTGCATTAGAGGAACGGTCGTTAGTCGTGGTCGTTGGTCGTTGGCCAAGGACTAACGACAAACGACAGGTTAAAAAATGGCAACAGTCGATAAAAAGTCGTTGTTCGTAAACGGTGGGAATGGCGGGCCGATCAGCCCGACGGGGAATCCCATTACCGACCTGGAGCGCGCGCAGGATGTGGCGCGGCGCTATCGTTGCGAATTTATCGACCTGTCGGGCTTCGAGCTGCATCACGAACTATTCAAAAAGATTCCTGTCGAGTTGATGTTCCGGTACAACTTTGTGCCGCTGGAAGAAACCGGGGACGGCAAGCTGGCCATCGCCATCGCCGATCCCAGCCAGTTGATGATGATCGACGAGATCAGCCTGCTGCTAAAGCAGCGCATCATCACCAAGGTCTCCACGCTCAAGCAGATCTCCGACATTCTGAAGAAGACCGAGCAGTCGCAGCGAGTTCTGGAAGAGGCGAGTGAAGGCTTCCAGATTATTCGCGAAGACGAGAATACTGGCGCTGAAGAGACACTGAGCATCGACAAGCTGACGGCGACGGGCGATACCAGCCCGATCATCCGGCTGGTCGATACGACGATCTTCACCGCGCTGCAGCGGCGCGCGTCCGACATACACATTGAGACTCGCGACGACTCGGTGGTCATCAAGTTCCGCATTGACGGCGTGCTCACGCAGGCCATGCCACCCATTGGCAAGGAACATCACTCGACCGTAATTTCGCGTATCAAGGTGATGAGCGAGCTGGATATTTCCGAGCGGCGCGTGCCGCAGGACGGCCGCTTCCGCGTGAAGTATAACGGGCGCGCCATCGACTTCCGCGTGTCGATCATGCCGTCGATTCATGGCGAGGACGCCGTGCTCCGCGTGCTCGACAAAGAGTCGATGAGCGAGAAGTTCCGCACGCTGACTCTCGACGTGGTTGGGTTTGACGAGGACGACCTGCGCCGCTTCCGCCGCTACATCAAAGAGCCGTACGGCATGGTGCTGGTGACGGGGCCGACGGGTTCTGGTAAGACGACCACTCTGTACGCGGCGGTCAATGAGATCAAGACCGACGAAGACAAGATCATCACGATTGAAGACCCGGTCGAATACCAGTTGCGCGGTATTACGCAGATTCCGGTGAACGAGAAAAAAGGGCTGACGTTCGCGCGCGGCTTGCGGTCGATTCTGCGCCACGATCCGGACAAGATCATGGTCGGCGAAATCCGCGACGCCGAAACCGCCCAGATCGCGATTCAATCGGCGCTGACCGGACACCTGGTGTTCACCACAGTCCATGCCAACAACGTGGTCGATGTGATCGGACGCTTCCTGAACATGGGCGTCGAGCCTTACAACTTTGTGTCGGCGCTGAACTGCATTCTGGCGCAACGGCTGGTGCGTTTGATTTGCGAGTCGTGCCGCACGGAAGTGCATTACGCACCCGATGTTCTCGAGGCCAGCGGACTGGATCCGGCGCAGTGGGGCAAGGTTCCGCTCTACGAAGGGCCGGGCTGCATTGAGTGCGCCGGCACCGGATTCAGAGGACGAACCGCGATTCATGAGCTGCTGGATTTGAGCGACCGCATCCGTGAAATGATTTTGGCCAAGAAGCCAACGTCGGAAATTCGGCGCGCGGCCCGTGATGAGGGCATGCGATTCCTGCGCGAGTCGGCGCTCGACAAGGTGCGGCTGGGCATGACCACGCTGAAGGAAATCAACAAGGTCACGTTCATCGAGGCAATGAGATAAAAACAAGGTTTCAAGGTTGCAAAGTTTCAAGGTTTCAATCAGCTCCGGCAATACTCAGCAACTTTGAAACATTGAAACCTTGAGACCTTGAAACTTTGTCTCCAGTGCCCTCTCCGCTATTGCATTTGCGAGTGATTCGGGTTCTGATTTATAGACAAGTTTTTTCAGGGGCATTCGCGGGAAATGAGTCCAACCTCCAACACACCCAAACCGAAGCTGGCATGCGAAATTGCGGCAGACCGCGTGCTCGCCGGGAGGCTGACCGACAACGGAAGCGGCCTGGAAGCTTCGGCTGCGCGGGAACTGGCGCCGGGAAGCGTAGTCCCCGACCTGGTCGAAACCAATCTCCGGCAACGGAATGCAGTCCGCACCGGAATTGAAGAGGCGTTGGGCGGGGTTGCGCAACGCTCGAAAGATGTCATTGCGATCGTGCCCGACGCGGCCGTGCGCGTGATGCTGGTGGAGTTCGATACCTTGCCCTCCGACCGCGAAGAGGCGCTGGGCGTGGTGCGGTTCCGGCTGAAGAAGTCGCTGCCGTTTGATGTGGACAAGGCGAAGATTTCCTATCACGCGCAGAAGGTGAACAATGAAGTGCGGGTGGTGGCGGCCGTGGCCATGGCCAGTGTGATCGACGATTACGAAGCGGCATTCCGCGATGCCGGTTTCAATCCGGGCATCGTGCTGCCGTCCACGCTGGCGGCGATTGGCGCGGCCGACGCGAAGAAGCCGACACTGGTGATCAAAGTGGATGCGCACACGACCAGCATCGCGATCTTGAATGAAGATCAGCTGCAATTGTTCCGCACGCTGGAGAATACCCGCGGGATCACGATGACGGGAGAACAACTGGCGGAGGAAGTGTATCCGTCTGTGGTGTTTTTCCAGGACACGTACCGGTTGAACATCGAGCGAATTTTTGTTGCGGGATTGCCTGAGGCGGGAGGCGCGGCACCAGCCTTGCGGGCGCAGACGGGAGCAGAAGTGCAGGAACTGGTCTCAGCAGCGCAACTGGGAGCGACTTCGGGCGGCGCGGTGCCGCGGTGGAGAATGGCTGGAGTGGTGGGAGCTTTAATTTCGTAGTGTTATTCGCGCGCTGATAAAGAAGCGAGCCAAACGCGCGATTCTGCGTCGCAAAAACCGCGACGCTTTGCGCGGCTCGCTCAGGTCCTTCGCGGGACAAAAGGCGTCCCGCTCAGGATGACAATTCATATTTATGCGTTTAGATATCAATCTCGCGAGCCAGCCGTACGAAGATGCGCGGCAGTTCTGGATGCGCTGGGGCGCGGCGGTGGGCGGAGTCGCACTGCTGACTCTGATCCTGCTGACGCTCGACGTGACGGGCTGGATCAACGCGCGCCGGGATCGGGCAGCGATCGCCGAGAAAGAGGCGATGATTGCCGATCGCGATCGGCTGCGGGCGGAAGCGGAGAGAATTCTCAATCTGCCGCAAAACCGCACCACGCGGGATGAGTCGCAGTTCCTGAACGAACTGATTGAGCGCAAGGCGTTCTCGTGGACGCGGGTGCTGGAGAATCTGGAAAAGGTGATGCCGCCGCGCGTGCACCTGGAGTCGATCAGCCCGCAACTGGATGAGGACAACCAGCTGGGCCTGAAGATGACGGTGGCGGGAGATTCGCGGGATCGCGCCCTGGAACTGGCGCGCCGAATGGAAGAATCGCGTCGGTTCGCACAAACGCGGGTCGAAACCGGAACCTATCAGCAGTCCACCACCGGAGACACTGAGCGCTTCGACATTGTTGCGATTTATATTCCGGAGCCGATTCCGGCGGCGGCGCCGAAGGCGGAGATACCGCCGAAGACTGTTGAGAAACCCAAGACAGCTGCGCCGAAAGGAACGAGGCACTGATGCCTGACCTGCGGCGGACCCGGAAGAATCTGAAAACCGTGCTCGCGGTCATGGCGGGGGTCGACCTGCTGGCGGCCGTTGTGTACTTCTCGCCTCTGGTGGGCTCAGCGGAAACGCGGCGCCAGGAATTGAACACGCTGCAGACCGAATTGGTGACGAAGACGCGGCAGGTTGCGCCGCTCAAGGATCTTCCCCAGAAGGTGGTACTGGCCGGGCACCAGATCAGCGATTTCTACAAGAAGCGCTTCCCTGCCGAGCAGTCGCAGATTCCGACGCAACTGGGGAAACTTGCCGCCGCTAACGGGGTAACGCTGGCCCGGGAGAAGTACAAGACCTTACCGTCTGTAGCGGGGGGGCTGGAGCCAGTGGAAATCGAGGCGGATTTTGCCGGGAGCTACACTTCCCTGGCCAAATTCATCAACGCGCTGGAACGGGACGAGATGTTTTTTATCATCGACGGCGTGACTTTAGGCGGCGAGCAGCAAGGCCCGGTCAAGCTCAGCATGAAGCTGGAAACATATTTGAAGGCGGGATCGTAAGTGCAACTGGGATTGGAAAACAAGAAGCAGACGGTCTGGGCGGTCGCACTCGGCGTAATCGCCGTGCTGGCGATGGCGTACGCGATCATCCCGTTATTGACGGGATCGTCGACACCGGGTTCGAGCGCCCAAGCTGCGGCTCCGACGGTTACGCGCACAGCACCGCGTCCGGGAGCAAAGCCCGGAAAGAAACCACGAGTTGAAAATCTGGACCCGACTCTGCGTCTGGATTTGCTGGCGTCGAGCGAACAGACGGTCTATGAGGGAAAGGGGACGAACATTTTCGCGTCGCGGCCGGACGATGTAGTGATTCCCACACCAAGCGGTCGGGGAGTGACCGACGCTCAGAAAGAGGATCAGAATAAGTACATCCTGCCTACGCCTCCTCCGGCTCCGCCCATCCCGCTGAGGTTCTACGGCTTTGCGAGCAGGCCCGGCGAGCCGAAGAAGATATTTCTGAAGTCGGTTTCGGGAGAAGATGTATTCGTGGCGGGGGAAGGCGAGATCGTGGACCGGCGATACAAGGTCATCCGCATCACTCCCACATCGGTTGAGATTCAGGACATGGTATTTAGCGGGCCGCCGCAGAATCTGCCATTAACGCAAGGGTAAGAAAACAAAGTTTCAAAGTCTCAAGGTTTCATAGTTTCAAGGCTCAAACCCTTGGCTGACTGCAGTTCGAAACCTTGCAACTCTGAAACATTGAAACCTGTGCATCTTTGAAATCTTCGCTCTTATGCAGTTGAGCTCACAAATTCGCCGATATCCCGACCGCCGCGATCAGCACGGCTACATCATGCTGACGCTGGTGTTGGCGATGGCGCTGATGATCATCTTCGCGGCGGTGATCGTGCCGTCGATTACGTTCGACATCAAGCGCGACCGCGAAGAGGAGATGATTCATCGCGGGGTGCAGTATTCGCGGGCCATCCGCGCCTACTACAAGAAATTCGGGCGCTATCCGACGAAGATCGAGGACCTCGAGAGCTCGAACAACCTGCGGTTTCTGCGCAAACGGTACAAAGACCCGGAGAATTGCAAGAACGGCAAATGCGCGGATTTCAAACTGCTGCACTTCGGCGAAGTGCAGATGTCGCTGAGCGGGATGGGCGGCGGAACGATTCCGGGCGCGAGTCCGATCGGCGCTACTGGTGGGTTAGGGGGTGGGCTGAACGGCTCGGGAGCATTCTCGCAGCCGTCGGCGTTGGGAGGAACCAGCGGATTTGGGACAAACTCCAACTCGCCGTTCGCTCAGAACCAGACGTTGCCCGGCAATCCGCCGACTGGACAAGATGCGGCGCAGCCTGGATCGCAGAATTCTGCTGCTGGAGCTTCCGACGCATCGGAAAGCAATCCTTCAGCGCCGGGAACGGCGAACGCCGGCGGCAATCAGTTGGGTTCCGGACAGATCATCGGCGGGCCGATCGTAGGGGTTGCGAGCGTGAGCAAGGACAAGACGATCCGCGAATTCAACCACAAGAACAAATATAAGGACTGGGCCTTTGTTTACGATCCAGCGCAGGATCAGGGGCGCTTGATTACGACTCCGTACCAGCCTCAGTTGCAGGGATTCGGACAACAGGGCGCACCGAATCTCAACGGGCAGAACGGCAGCAGCGGATTCGGCAACGGGAATGGATTCGGGAACAACAACGGATTCGGATCTTCTCCGATGGGGAACAATCCCACTTCACCGTCGAGCGGAGCGTTCGGGCAACCGAATCCGCCGAGCAATCCGCCACCGCAGCAACAGCAGCAGTAAATGCCGTGCTTTGCACGGCGGACAGCCGAGGGCGGCTGTCCCCACTGAGGTTCCCCACAAAATTCCAAAGAGAACGGCCTCATCTCTGATGATGAGGCCGTTTTGATTTCTTGCTCACTGCCGTGGTTCGTATGGCTGACGGACGAATGCGTCCGTCGCTACGTGTTACACGCTGAACGAACTACCGCAGCCGCAGGTGCTTTTCACGTTCGGATTTTCGAACTTGAAGCCAGCGCCTTCGAGGGTCTCGACGTAGTCGACGATGCAGCCATTGAGATACATGACCGACGTCGCGTCGACGAACACCTTCAGTCCATCCATTTCGAAAGTCTTGTCCATCATTCCAGCGCCGTTTTCGAACTGCATGGAATAGGAGAAGCCGGAGCATCCGCCACCGACGACGCCAATGCGCAAGCCGGCGGGAACGGGGTTCTGCTGGCCCATGATCTCTTTCACCTTGGAGACGGCATTGGCGGTTAGAGTAACGGGGGCGGCTTTCTTGGTAACTTCAGGGACGGTTGTGGTGGCCATTCGTATCTCCTTGGCTTTAAAGCTGTTTGATTATAGCAAATGTGGATTCCGCCACAAGAGCCGACATAAACTCGCATGGGGGAAGACCTGGTAGTTGGATGCTCCCCACGGCCGGGAAGTCGCATTCCAGGGCAGGACCGTAACAGACTCCGAACAAAGGGATTAAATCGGAGCCTGGGCTTGCCAACGGGTCTATAATCATTCGCATTAGGGCCTTCCCCGGGACTGGACGCGGGGTTTTGCGCACCCTGCACAGTGAGTGGAAAGCCGCTGCAACAGCTTTTGGAGATCAGGTTTTGGAAATCTGATTTTGCAAATCTGGTTTTGGAAATCTGCCGAGGTGGCTTATGACGCTGACCGTCGTGACCGTTGTATTCGGAGTGTTCGCCATTGGTCTGATCATCCTTCTGATTTACAAGAGCACGCTCACCATGCACGAGGATGATCAACTGTTTCTCGATGACCATAATTCCCACATGCAGGAAGAGCAGACGGAACTATTGACGAAAGTCAACCGGCTGACGATTCCGGTTCGCGTGTTCAGCATAGGGTCGGGAGTGTTTCTGCTGGTGCTAGTTGCAATGCTGATCTACCAAAAGCTGAACGAAGTACAGTAGCGTGATTCGCTCGGAGCTACGGACATCCGAGTGAGGTCCCGGTCGAGTTCCCAGTGTGAGTCCGACGTGGCCGCTCATTTTCCCAGTATGCGCGGTCGCGTGGCAGGAGGTAACGCTCCTGTCGAAGCACTGTTTCCGGTCCGACCGGAAATCGCCAGTCGCGTAGAAGGCGGCGCTGAACCCGCAGGTGAAGGTCAGCGCCTTTACTTTGCGGTATTCCTTCCAGAAAGAAAAATTCAGCCTTGGATCGCAAGAGCGATTCGTCGTAGCGATCTAATAGGGCTTGGAAACAGGCTCTCGGTCCGATTAAGTTAGTAAAGCCAGAGGCGGCGGGCAACTTTTACAGTCGAAGCAGATTCCTACGGCGGGAGAACTGAAGTCATGCACTCGTCCCCTGCGGAAATAATTCCCGACACGGACTCCCTACCGGAGCAGCCGGAACGTCCCCCGGACGATGAACCGCGACCACGAAGAGTGCGGGGCTGGATTATCGTCGGTGTTTGCGCTGCCGTTGTGTTGCTGATCTCTGTTCTGCTGGTAACGCGCACGCGCCAGAGGGCCGGAGACCACCCCGTCGCGCAATCGGCGAGCGTGGCTCCGAGTCAGATACTCCGCCTCAAGGGAACGACGGAAGCAGTGCAGGCGCGGGCGATCCTGGCGCCACAGCTGGCGGGCCAGTCGGTTCCCACCCTTACGATTATTCACCTCACGCCTGCCGGAACACGAGTTAAGCAAGGGGATCTGCTGGTGGAATTCGACCGGCAAGCGCAGATGCGGGATTTCGTCGACAAGCAGGCGGACTACGGCAAGCTGGTGGACCAGGTGGCGGAGGAGCAGGCGAAGGAGAACGCGGCTCGGGCCAAGGACGAGACGGACTTGAAAACAGCTGAGGATAATCTGCGCAAAGCAGAACTGGAAATCCAGAAAGCGGAGATCGTGTCGCGCATCGACGCGGAAAAGAATCAGGAGAACCTCGACGAAGCCAAGGCAACGTACGAACAACTACGGGAAACGTTCGACCTAAAGCGCAAGGCGGCGCAGGCGGCGATTCGTATTCTGGAGATTCAGCGCGACCGAACGCAGCAGACGATGATGCATGCCCAGGCCAACGCCGATCTGATGCAGATCCGCTCGCCGCTCGATGGAGTTGTCGTGCTGAACACGATGTGGAAGCAAGGAACGATGGGCGAGTCGCAAGAAGGCGATCAGATACGTCCGGGTGTACCGTTTATGCAGGTGGTGAATCCGGCGGCGATGCAGGTGCGGGTGATGGCCAACCAGCAGGATTTTCCGAGCCTGCAAGTTGGGCAGACCGCGAAGGTGCGGCTCGATGCGTATCCGGATCTGGTGTTCCCTGCCAGGCTCGAACAACTTGCTCCCGTCGGGGAGGGAGGAGATTTTTCCAGCAAGCTGCGATCGTTCGTAGTCGTCGTGTCGATCATTGGAAATGATCCGAAGTTGATGCCTGATCTGTCGGCAGCTGTGGACGTTGATGTCTCGAAAACCACGGCCGGATCGAACGCCGGCCAAAGTTCCGGGAGCGGGTCGTAATGATTCGACGCTTTCGCCAACTCTCCATGCAACGCAAAGCGGTGGCCATTGCGGTGCTGATGCTCGCTGGAAGCGGGGTCGTGCTGGGCGCAGTCCGCCTGGGAAAACGCACTCCCACCGTTCCCACCATCGAGGTCAAACGCGGAGAATTTCTTGACTCGCTGCAGTTTCGCGGCGAAGTCAAAGCGCTGAAATCGGTGACCATCAGCGCGCCTTCGGATGCGGGGGATCTGCAGATTATCAAAGTCTCCGCGGAAGGCACCGCGGTAAAGCCGGGCGACGTAGTCGTTGAGTTCGACAAAACTAAAACCGAACAAGACCTCGCGCAATACCGGTCAAGCCTGAAGTCAGCGGTGGCGGCAATAGATCAGGCGCGCGCGCAAGCGCGACTGACGGAAGAAGGAGACACAACCACGGTTCTGAAAGCCCGCTATGCGGTGGAGGCTGCCAAGCTCGAGGCCAGCAAACAGGAGATCGTCTCGAAGATTGAGGGCGAGGAAGCGAAACTGAAGCTGGCTGACGCGGAGCAGGCGCTGCGGGAAGCGGAGACGAAACAGAAATCGGACAACGCTCTCAACAAAGCAACGATTGAGAGCACCGAAGAGGCGAGCAAGAAGGCTCAATTTGACGTGCAACGCGCGGAGCGGGCTCTGTCACAGATGAGCGTCCACGCGCCTTCCGCAGGAACGATCAGCCTGCTGGACCACTGGACTGGTTCCACCGACGCTCCCTACCGGCCGGGGGACCACGCATGGCCGGGAGCAGCGATTGCGAACTTGCCGGACGCGACGACGCTGCGGGTTTCCGCGCGAGTAGATGAAACCGAACGCGGCCGACTCGCTCCGAAACAGTCCGTCACGGTGCAGCTGAACGCGATTCCAGACCGGCAGTTCACGGGGCACATCGAGCAGATCGGAGCGCTTGCCAGCTTGGATTTTTCCAGCGGCTGGCCTCCTACCCGCAACTTTGTTCTCGAGATCGCTCTCGATCAGACGGACTCGCGCTTCAAACCTGGCATCTCCGGGCAAGTCACCGTAATCGTAGAGCGTGTGCCCGACGCCATCACGATCCCGGCACAGGCGATGTTTCAAAAATCGGGACAAAATGTAGCATACGTTTGGCGGGGAACGGACTTCGAGGAACGCGTCATCGATATCTCGAGGCGAAGTGGCGACAAAATCATGATTGCGAAAGGCGTTAGCGCCGGAGAACAAGTGGCGCTGAGAGATCCTACGGCGAAGGAGTGACCTGGTCGGGATGAAAAGCAGGCGTGCCATCACGTGGGCGGTCGCAGCGGTCGTCCTGTGCGCCGTCGTTGGCGTAGTGGCAGCGGTGCGCCGGGCCTCGCCGACGGCAACGACGAGCGATGTCCCGACGGGAGTCGTGAAGCGCGGCGATCTCGACATGAAGGTGTATCTCACCGGGGAACTGCGCGCCAGCCGTACGGAGATGCTGCTTGCGCCTCCCATTGGCGGAGGCTCCCTGCAGATCACGCATTTGCTCCATACCGGCGCGCCGGTCAAGAAAGGCGAACTGGTGATGGAGTTCGATCCCACCGAGCAGCATTTCAAGGTCGATCAAAACGGTTCCGAATTGCAACAAGCCGAACAGGAGATCATCAAAGCCAAGGCCGACGCGGCTGTGGGGGCGGCTTCCGACAAAGTCGCGATGCTCAAAGCACGTTTCGACGTAAGACGCGCCGAACTCGAGGTGCAGAAGAACGAACTGGCCAGCACCATTGATGCGCGGAAAAATGATCTGGCCCTGGAACAGGCCAAGCGAGTTCTCGCCGAACTCGAACAGGACGTGAAGTCGCGAAGCGTCTCAAATCAAGCCACCATCTCGCTGGCAGAAGAAAAGCGGAACAAGGCGAAACTGGCGATGGAGCAGGCGCAGGGGAACATCGACAAGATGCGGGTTACGGCTCCCATGGACGGCCTGGTTGCCCTGGAAAAAAACGAGGGGGCGATGGGTGGGTTTTGTTGTTTCCCGGGCCAGACGTTTCCGGAGTATCGAGAAGGCGACCAGGTGCAACCGGGCAGAACCGTGGGCCAGGTGATCGATCCCAAGGAAATGGAACTGAGCGCCAAGGTAGGAGAACTCGAACGCAATAATGTCAAGGAAGGGCAGTCGGTGGACATCCAGTTCGACGCATTTCCCGAGAACACCTTTCATGGCACCGTGAAAACGGTCGGCGGCAACAACACGCGCAGATTCTGGGAAGATGACACCAGTACGAAGTTCGAAGTGACCATCACACTCGCCGCCACGGACCCGCGCATGCGTCCAGGACTCACAGCGCACATCTTCGTGAATAGCGATCCGCGTAAGGACGTGCTGTACGTGCCCCGCCAGGCCCTTTTCCTGAAGGAAGATAAGCGTGTCCTATTTGTGCGGAAGGGCAGCAACTTTGAACCGCACGAAGTGAAGATTCAAGCCCAGAACGAGAGCCGAGCTGCCATCGAAGGTGTCGGTGCCGGCACGGAGATCGCCTTGATCGATCCCACAGCACCAAGGAGAGCGGCGACTTCAGGCGCAGCCTCGCCCGCCGGCGGCGGAGGTGCTCCGTAGTGGCTGCCGTCGCTTCCACTCCTCACGCTCGAATGATTCGCGGCTATCAGCAGTGGCTGCCCGACATGCAGTTGGGACTGCAGAACTTGCTGCTGCACCGGTTGCGGTCATTGCTGACGATGCTGGGGATGATCTTTGGCGTCGCGGCCGTGGTCTCGATGCTTTCCATCGGCGCGGGTGCGCGGCAGAAGGTGATGGCCCTGATCGAACAAATGGGCGTTCACAACTTGATCGTTGAAGCGAAAGAGACCACCGATGATCAGGCTCATCAGAAGATTCGCAAACTGTC
>Ga0335083_10004723_pt1 | contig 17313 bp, 16 predicted proteins | sample Lox_Sample_42_FD_206716 | JGI IMG/M metagenome (GOLD analysis project Ga0335083, IMG submission 206716) | Soil microbial communities from Loxahatchee National Wildlife Refuge, Florida, United States - Lox_Sample_4.2 | ecosystem: Environmental > Terrestrial > Soil > Wetlands | place: USA... | reverse complement strand
GAGCGGATGGAGCAGGCGCTGCGGCAGGGCACCGGCCCAACCCAGAACGGGTGGAACCTCACGTATCACGCGTTCGATTACAACTTGGACTTCTTCGAGGTAGGCGCGCCCGATGACGACACGTGGAAGCTTCCTGACGGACCGGGCCGTTATCTCATGCGGGCACTCGCGGCTCGAGGTGGACTGTGGGGCAACCACGGATACGAGGCGGCGTACGCGATGGTCTACCTCGACGCCGACGGTCACGAGCTTGACGGCGCCGGCGGGTACGAACTGCGCTTCGCAACCCCGCCGCCATGCCGCGCGTTCTGGTCGGTGCCGATGTACGACACGCCCGATTTCTCCCTCGTCGCGAATCCGGTCGATAGGTATTCGATCGGCGACCGCACCCGTGGGCTGCACGCCCACGACGACGGCTCGCTGACGATTGTGATGCAGCCCGACGAACCATCTGAATCGGAGCGGCGCCAGCTGGCTGCCAACTCCGAGCGGTGCATTCAGACCGATCCTGCGCATGTACGAGCCCGACGCCGCTGTGTTCGACGGCGGCTACCAGCTCCCGCCGATCACGCGAACGCGCTGACCGGCACCGCGGCGCGGGCTGATTCGTGCCGCCCGCTCGGGGTACGGGCGTTCTGCAGTGACTTGCCGAACGCGGTGGAGGAGGGAATTCATGAGATACGCGGTCGTCGCTCGACTACTGATATTCGCTGCCACAGTTGCACTGTTATTGCCCGCTGGCGCTGAGGCGGTGACGGGCGTCGCTCCCGGTGCGCCGGGCGCTCGCGCCCTGTGGACGGCAGGAAACAAGGACGGCTTCGGCACCTCCACCACCCTGGCCAGCAAGGTGTGGTACACGCTGAACAGCGGTGAGCTGACCGAGGTCTACTACCCGAACCTGAGCACGCCCGCGATTCGCGACCTGCAGTTCGTCGTCACCGATGGCAAGTCGTGGGTGGCAAGGGAAACCGACGGCACCGAGCACGCGCTCAGGCTCACCGATCCGCGCAGCCTCTCCTACCAGCAGGTCAACGCCGACCCACACGGGCGGTTCCGGATCACGAAGACATACACCACGGATCCGAGCCGGTCGGTGCTGTTGATGCGGGTGCATTTTGAGTCGCTGACCAAACAGCCACTCCACCTGTACGTCGTATATGACCCCAGCTTGTCCGGGAACGGCGACGACGACTCGGGTTCGACCGCCGGCCGCTCACTGATCGCCTCGGATTCCCAGTCGGCCAGCGCGCTTGTTTCCTCGCCGGCATTCACCAGGACTTCGAGCGGATACCTCGGCACGAGCGACGGCTGGACCGATCTCAGCAGTCACTATGCGATGGACTGGACCTACACCTCGGCGCCCGACGGCAACGTCGTTCAGACCGGTGCCATGCCGCTCACCGGAGATCCGGGTAGCCAGGATGCGACAATCGCGCTGGGTTTCGCGACCTCGGCGCCACGAGCATTGGCAAACGCGACCGCTTCGCTCGGCCACGGCTTCGACGCGACCGGGCGTGCGTATGAGACCGGATGGCACCGCTACCTCGCGGGTCACACGCGGCCTCGGAGCGTGGCCGGCCACGAGGAGCTCTATGCCGTCTCGTTGATGGTGCTCGGGGCGTCCGAGGACAAGACGTATCGCGGCGCCTTCATCGCCTCGCCAACCATGGCATGGGTCTGGGGTCAGATCCCCGGGTACAACGGTCCATATCACCTCGTGTGGTCTCGCGATCTCTACGAGATGGCCACGGCCGAAGTCGCCGCGGGTTATCGCGCCGCCGCCCGACGCGCCCTCAACTACCTGTGGACGCGCCAGCAGGAGCCGAACGGCTGCTTCCCGCAGAACTCGAACGTCGACGGCACCCCGGTGTGGACCGGGCTGCAGCTCGACGAGGTCGCCGATCCGATCTTGCTCGCATCGCAGCTCGGAGACACCGACGCCGGGACCTGGAGCCATGTCGAACAAGCCGCGTCGTGCATTCTGGCCAACGGCCCGGTCACGCAGGAGCGCTGGGAGAACGAGATCGGATACTCGCCGTCGAGCATCGCCGCAGAGATCGCCGGCCTCGTATGTGCGGCGCAAATCGCCCAGGACAACGGCGACGCCGATGCGGCCGCCCAGTACCGCGCCACCGCGGACGACTGGCGGTTACAGCTCGATCACTGGACCGTGACAACGAACGGACCACTGGCCTCATCCCCCTACTTCGTCCGACTCACCGTCGACGGTGACGCGGACGCGGGCACTACGTACACGCTTTCGGACGGAGGTCCCACGGTCGACCAGCGGACGGTCGTGGACCCGAGCTTCCTCGAGCTCGTCCGGCTCGGTGTGCTGCGAGCCGACAATCCCGCGGTCGTGTCGACGCTGCCGGTGGTCGACCGCGAACTCGGCGTCGACACCCCGAACGGAGAGTTCTGGCACCGCTACAACCACGACGGCTATGGCGAGTCGCTGACCGGCGGGCCATTCGGGAACAACGACGGTGTCGGGCGCCTGTGGCCGATCTTCGCCGGCGAGCGCGGCGAGTACGAACTCTCCGCGGGCGAGCTGTCCGGCGAAGTCGCCGCCGGTCGGGCGGCGGCGATGAAACGTCTGGACGCGATGGCCAAGACCGCCAACGACGGGCTGATGCTCCCGGAGCAGGTGTGGGATGACAACCCGCCGGCCGGCACCGACGGCCGGCTCCCGGGGACCGGCACCGGCTCTGCGACCCCGCTCGGGTGGACGCACGCTCAGTTCATCCGGCTCGCCTGGTCGATCGACGCGGGACGCCCGGTGGAGCAGCCGAACCTGGTCAGTTGTCGCTACGGCGGCGCCTGTTCGGGCGCTACCCCGTGATGCAGACATAGGCGGCTGATCCGATCTTCGGAGGGCGCCGGGTGCCGTAAACGTCCCGGCGATGCTGACCTTCTCCGGGATGCCGCTCGATCGCGCTGTGACGGAGCGCCTCGATCCGGTTCGGTATTGCGTGTCGACCGCGACGGCTCCCGCGAGCAACGGACATTTCGGCCTCCCATCCGATTGCCCGCTAAGCTGCCGCCGTCCCCGATGCCCGCTAGGCCGGGCATCGGCACCGTTCACCGCGCCGAAACATCAGGCCGGAGCTGATCCTGCCCGTGCTCGATCCGTCGCCAACCGCCGTCTACCACGGCAAGTTCACAGCTGAGCAGGCCACCCGACTTCTGTGGAGGGCCGGGTTTGGTCCGCGTCCGGGTGACGCGGAGCGGCTGGCGAGGCTCGGGATGGAGGCGGCCGTGGCCTCGCTCACTCGCCCGCAGGGAGCGGCCAGGCTGAGCGGCGCCGCCCCGCACGACGACCACGGCGAGCCGCTCGACCCGATCAACACGTGGGGGGACGACCACTGCTGGTGGTTGGACCGCATGGTTCGTTCGGACCAGCAGCTGATCGAACGGATGACGCTGATCTGGCACAGCTGGTTCGCGACCTCCGAGGAGGCCTCCAACGCGCAGCTGATGATCAAGCAGAACTGGATGATGCGCCGCCACGCACTCGGCAACTTCCACCAGTTGCTGCTCGACGTCACCGTCGACCCCGCGATGCTCCTGTGGCAGAACGGCAACACCAACAATAAGGACAGCCCCAACGAGAACTACGCCCGCGAGATGCTGGAGCTGTTCACGCTCGGGGCCGACCGCGGGTACCACCAGCACGACGTCCATCAGAACGCCCGGGCGCTGACCGGGTGGACCAACGACTGGAACGACCAGGGCCCGGTCAACTTCCGGTTCGAGCCGAGCCTGCACGACTACGGGATCAAGCGGATCTTCGGACATCGCGGCCGGTTCGACTGGCGCGACAGCTGTCGGCTTGCGGTCACCCATCCCGACCACCCGCCGTTCCTGATCGACAAGCTGTGGGGCTATTTCGTGGGCGCCAAGATTCCCCGCGCCACCGCGCGTGCCCTCGAGCGGACATACACGCGCAGTCGTCACGAGATCAGGCCGCTGGTCGAGGCGATCCTCCGTCATCCGCTGTTCTATGAGGGCCCGCGGCTGGTCATACCGCCCGTGGTGTGGACCGCCGGTTTGCTGCGGGGCAGTCGCCAGACGATCACGACGACGAGCTGGGCCTGGATCGCCCAGCTCACCGGCCAGGTGCTGTTCCAGCCGCCAAACGTGTCTGGCTGGGACTACGCCCAGTGGCTCGACACCTCGCGGTGGGCAGGGCGGCTGGAGGCGGTCAACGTGGCCCTGCAGAAGCACGTACTCGATGGGAAGACGTATCCGTACGGAATCACCGAAAACGCCGTCGAGGCCTACAAGCACGCGATCGACTTCTGGGGCGGGCGCCCGCTGACGGGCCTCGCACGGCACAACCTGATCGCGCTGGGACGGCGGATCGCCCGCGGCCAGACCCACGACTGGGAGCAGGTCCCATTCCGCCAGCTACGGCAGAACGCCCTGCGTGTACTGATCCCGATGACGCCAGACTGGATGACCGCGTGAGCGCCGATCCCGACGAGCGTGCGGCAACGGACCCGAATCCTCGCGTCGCGCGGGCCTCTGAGGGACACTGCGACGGGTTTTCGCGCGCGCAGGCGATCCGGCGCGTGCTCGCCGGCACGCAGCCCGTCGCCCGCGAGTGGGATCCGCGAATGCCGCTGCCCGCCGGCGTGGGAATCGATCGCCGGCGGTTCCTGGCCGGCGCAGCCGGTGGTCTGCTCACGGTGTACGGCGCCGGCCGACTCGGCCTGACCGATCGGATGCTCGGCGACGGGATCGCGCGGGCGGCCGTGCTCCAGCCCGCAGGCAGTCCGATCCTCGTGTCTCTGTTCATGCAGGGCGGCGTGGACGGCCTATCGATACTGGCGCCGGCAGGCGACCCGATGTACATGAAACTGCGACCGACGCTGGCAGTGGCGGCGGGGTCGGGGACGCCGTTCCGTGAGGACCCGAGCCTGACCTGGCACCCGTCCGCGAGCTCGTTCGCCCAGCTGCACGACGCCGGCAAGGTTGCGGTGTTCCCTGGGATCGGCTACGCCGACCCCGACCTGTCTCACTTCACCTCCCGGCACTACTGGGAGGTCGGCGCGACCGACGCCTCCCTGCTGACCGGCTGGATGGGGCGCTACCTGGATGTGGCCGGCAACGCCACCAACCCGTTCCAGGGCCTGTCGATGGACGGCCAGATCAACCCGACGCTCGCCACAGCCAGGAACCCGACGGCGGCGATCGATCAGCCGAACAGCTTTGCGGTGTGGCTCAGCGGCGTTTGGGGCGACGCGCTCGGCTGGGCGCTCGACTCGGCGTCCTCGCTCGGCGATGCCCAGCGCCACGCGCGCGATCCGGCGATTGCCCAGGTCGCGGGCGCGGCCTCAGAGGTGGGCATCGTCCGCCGAACGCTCGCGCCGTTCACTCCCCCTAACGGCAACCTGCGCCGTGACACCGCAACAAGCACGAACCCGGGCGCCGCCTACGGCAGCTCCGTCACCTACCCCACCGCATCGACCGGCGACCTGCCGGACCGCCTGGCCGGGCTGGCGGCGATGATCGCGGCGGGCATTCCGCTCCGATGCGTCGCGCTGACGACCGATACCCAGTTCGACACTCACTCGGGCCAGGAGACGACGTTCGACTCCGGGGTCAGGCTGGTCGCCGACTCGCTGGCGGCATTCCAAGCCGATCTCGAGGCGCGCGGGGTGGACGGCCGCGTGCTCGTGCACGTCTGGTCGGAGTTCGGTCGCCGCGCCCAGGAGAACGGTTCCGACGGAACCGATCACGGCGCCGCTGGTACGTCCTTGCTGATCGGAAGTCGCGTCAACGGCGGGATGATCGGCGAGTTCGCATCGCTCAGCCAGCTCGACGCCAACGGCAATCAGCGGGAAAACGTCGACTTCCGCGGTGTCTACTGCTCACTGCTCGAGCAGTGGTTCGGGCAGGACGCCGGCGCCGTGATCCCAGGCGCCGGCGGCTTTCCGCGCTATCAGCTACTCGCATGAGACGCCTACTCGCAATCTCGCTGTGTGCCCTTGCGGCCATGCTCCCGGCCGGCGGGCTCGCACTCGCGGCGCGCGGCCCGGGGCCGGCACACTTGCTGGTGTACGCGCAGGAGTGGTCACTGTGGCCGTCACGCACGTCGATTCCCGCCGGCACGGTGATCGTGCAGTTGTGGAACCGCGGGCAGGATGCGCACGACCTCCGGATCCGCAGGCTGAGCTCCCGCGGATACATGATCGGGCCGGTACTGGGGGCTGTCAGGATCACGGCTTCGGGTCACTTCAGTCACGCGACCTGGCATCTCAACTCGGGCCGGTATGAGCTCTACTGCTCAATGCCCGGCCACCTGAAGATGGGCATGCACGCGCGGCTGACGGTGGCGCGGCCCTGAGCATCCTCGAGTGGTGTGACCGCGGCACTGCACGCGGTCACCGGGTCGCGCCGTCTGGGCTTTGGCCCTCCGGCGGTTGTTCGCGGTCCCGGTGGCGCCGCCCCCGGTTGTTCGCGGTCCCCGGTGACCTCACCCACGCGTCTCCTCGCCCTCGCCGGCGAGCGCGTAGCGGATGGTCCCGCGGTCGTAGATCGGCACGACCAGACCGCACTCGATCAGGACCGCGAGATCCTCGGCGAGCTCCGCCTCGAACTCGCCACTGGGCGGCGGACTCGCGGCCCGCGTGGCGGTGCGATCGGCCCACGATCGTGATCCCCGGGGAACGGGTGGCCAGGCGCGGCCGGCGCGGGGGGTGGGGGCTCCCGGCATTTTGGGTTCCTTTCCTCATACGGCGGGTCTACAGCTAGGTGCGTATGAGAGCGGACGGTCCGGACGGAAACTGCCGGCGAGTCCCGCCGCGACCTCGCAAATTGGCCGCTTTGCGGATGAAAGTCCCGCTCAGAGCGACATCTTCGTGACCGATCGAATCACCTTTCCACAGCTACGTGGCGGTTATCGACAACGGCTCGCCGCGTATGAACATCCTCTCCACAGGTCATCCTGACGTGACCAATGGCGTCTCATGTAGAACCGATGTGGCCGATGACTCGATCCTCGTCCGCGCTGTCCGCGCGTTTGTTGCGCGCCGTCGCCGCCGAGCGCACCGACCTGGAGCGCCGGCGGGATGGGCTGCTCGAGCGCCGGAGTCGCGTACAGGCCGAGCTCGACGAGATCGAGGCCTCGGTGGCCGAGCTCGACGAGCGCCTGATGTTGATCGGCCGCTTGGCCGGTGAGAATCAGCCCGAACATCCGGCATCTGTCGAGGCGGATCCGGCGGGCGACGACGCCAATGACGCAGAGGCCCTGCGAGGGCCGGCGATCCGCGCGGCGGCGGTCAGAGTACTGCTCGCGCATCCGCGCCGGCCGGAAGCAATTCATTACCGGCAATGGTTCGCGCTCCTCACCGAAGCGGGCTACTCGGTTGCGGGCAAGGATCCGCTGGCCGTGTTCCTGACCCAGTTGTCGCGGTCGCCGCTCGTTCGTCGGGGCACCGAGAGCGGCGTTTACGAGCTCGAGCTCCAGGCTCCCGCACGGCTGCGCCGGCAGCTCCGTGATCTTCAGTCGCAGCTTCGCGAGCTGACCGCGACGGCGTCGAGCGCCACGACCGACCTGAGCTCGGTCCGGGGCCGGCGGATGGCTCTGAACCTCGAGATCGGCAAGGTCGAGAAAGCGCTCGAGGAGGCCGAGGAGACGCTGGGCAAGGGTCCCGAGCGCCCGGGCCTGGCAGCAGCGGCCGGCTGACGCCCCACGAACTCCCACGTCTGCGGCCTCCCGCCGCCGGTTAGGCTTCGCCGGCGAGCGACTGGAGGTTCAACCAATGACGGAAGACATCCTCGACCAGGCGCGCCGGCAAGTCCTGGCGCACGGCACCGGGCTGAGCAGGGAGGAGGTCCTCGAGGTGCTGAATCTCCCCGACGACCGGGTGTCCGACGCGCTCGTCCTGGCCCATGAGGTACGGATGCAGTGGTGCGGGCCGGAGGTCGAGGTCGAGGGGATCGTGTCCGTGAAGACCGGCGGATGCCCCGAGGACTGCCACTTCTGCTCGCAGTCGGGCCGGTTCGACACTCCGGTTCGTGCCGCTCGCCTGGACATCCCGTCGCTCGTCGAGGCGGCTCGCGAGACCGCCGCCACCGGCGCCACCGAGTTCTGCATCGTCGCTGCCGTGCGCGGGCCCGACGCGCGGCTGATGTCCCAGGTCCGCGACGGCGTCGCGGCGATCAGGGAGGCGGTCGAGATCAACGTGGCGTGCTCGCTGGGCATCCTCACGCGTGCCCAGGCGGAGGAGCTGCGCGATCTCGGCGTGCACCGCTACAACCACAATCTCGAGACTGCCCGCTCGCATTTCCCGCAGGTCGTTACCACGCACACCTGGGACGAACGCTGGGAGACGTTGGAGCTGGTGCGCGAGATGGGCATGGAGGTCTGCTGCGGCGGCATCATCGGGATGAGCGAGTCGCTGGAGCAGCGCGCCGAATTCGCGGCCGAGCTCAGCGAGATTGACCCCGACGAGGTGCCGCTGAACTTCCTCGACCCACGACCCGGCACTCCCTTCGGCGACCTCGACGCACCCAGCACGATGGACGCGCTGCGGGCGATCGCGGCGTTCCGGCTGGCGCTGCCGAGAACCGTGCTGCGATTCGCCGGCGGGCGCGAGCTGACCCTGGGCGACCTGGGTACGCGCCAGGGCGTGCTCGGCGGCATCAACGCCCTGATCGTCGGCAACTACCTCACGACGCTCGGGCGCTCGCCCCAGGACGACCTCGATCTGCTGGCCGAGCTGAAGATGCCGGTCAAGGAGCTATCGAGCACGTTGTGAAGCACTGCGCTGGTTGCGGCCGGCCCGCCGATTCCGGTGATCACTCGGCCTGCGAGGCCCGGCAGCGCGCGACCGACCCGCCGCGGTTCTGCACCGGCTGCGGGCGAAAGCTCGTCGTCCAGGTGCTCCCGACCACGTGGCGAGCCCATTGCGTGAAGTGTGGAGAGCTTCCGCGGGCGTTCAAACTCGGGTAGGCGCAGACAGATAGTGGTGGCCCTCGCGGTGGGCCCCTGGCACGAGAAGCTTGTCGATCTGCTCGAGTAGCTCTTCATCGTGTCGAGTGACGCGGCCGTGCTGACGTTCATGCTCCTCCCAGGAGCCGACCAGGAACGTCTACAGGTAGCGCCCGGGCGTGGCCTGGTCGAGGAACAGCCGCCACTGCATCGCGCCGGTTCGCTGGCGAAAGTAAACGTGCGAACCACCAGCGCCGAAAGTCGGTGAACCGAAGCGGGCTCCAGCCGGATCCCCTCGCGGCGGCCGGGGCTACCGGCTCGGCCGCTCTGTCGGCCACTCGAGCTCGAACTGATCGAGATTGATCCGCGTCTCTCCGCGAATGTCGACGACGACAAAGACGACCTGGCCACACCGGCGGCAGCGGACTACGGCCCCCGGCGCCTGGGCGTAGACCCGAAGCTCGGCGATCAGCGCCACCGCCCCGCAATGGCGGCATGTGCCGGCCACGGTGGTCATCTCCTGCCCGAACAGGTTGAACAGTTCCCCGGCGATCGCGTTTCCGTCGAGCGGTTCTACGGCTACAACAACCCCGGTCACATTCCCGACGCTACCACCGCGCAGTCCCCCAAGTGACGTCTCCCGCGATCCGTAGCGTGTCCGGCGACATGGAGCACGGCGCCGCCTCGTCAGTGCCGGCACCGCGGCCGCTCTCCGAGCAGGCGGCGGCGAACCTCCGTCATCCGCTTTCGCTCGTGCTCCTCGCCCTGACGTTCTCCACGGGCACCGTCGACGCGGTCAGCTACCTCGGTCTCGGGCACGTGTTCACCGCCAACATGACCGGGAACGTCGTCCTCCTCGGCTTCGGAATCGCTCGCGCCGGTGGACTCCCGATCGTCGCGCCGATCGTGTCACTGGCCGCGTTCGTCGTCGGATCCGGCGTCGGAGGCGCGATCGCCCGCCGGCTCGCCGACCGGCATCCGACTCATGTGGGATCCGCGCTTGCAGTCGAGGCGGCGCTGCTTGCATGCGCGACCGTCGCGGCGGCCACGACCCACCCTCATCCGACGACGTTCGCTGCCGATGTGACGATCGCATTGATGGCGGCCGCGATGGGCGTCCGCAACGCGACCGTCCGGCGTCTCGCGGTCCCAGACCTCACGACCACCGTACTGACGATGACGATCACCGCGTTGGCAGTGGAGTCCACACTTTCCGGCGGCTCGGGAAAAGGCACACTGAGGCGGACATCCGCGATCGCCGCGATGCTCGCCGGAGCAGTTGCCGGTGCGTTCATGCTCCGGACCGGACTGACGCTTCCACTTGCATTTGCGGCGGCCCTTGCGCTTGCGACTTGCGCGGCGTATCTGTCCGTGCAACAGCGCAGGCCGGCCTAGTAACTTCCCGGAGGACGGCGCCCGAAACGAGGGAGTCCTGGAGATGGCGGACGGCGAAATCGCGCAACACGCGGGTCGCGCGCGCCGTCACTACCAGGTGACGTTCGCGCTGCTCGCGCTGGCCGGCGTCGCGTACGCGCTGCTCCAGTCGCTCGTCGCGCCGGCGCTTCCGGACATTCAGCGGAACCTTCACACGTCCGTCAACGGGGTAAGTTGGGTGCTGACGGCGTACTTGCTGAGCGCATCGATCGCGACGCCCGTGATCGGTCGCCTCGGCGACATGTACGGCAAGGCCCGCCTGCTCGTCGTCGTCCTCGTCCTGCTGTGCGTCGCGACCGTGGTCTCGGCGCTCGCGACGACTCTCGCGGTGATGCTCGTTGGCCGAGTCGTGCAGGGGGCGGCGGGCGGGATCTTCCCGCTCGCGTTCGGGATCATCCGGGACGAGTTCCCGCGCGAGCGAGTAGCCGGCGCGGTTGGCGTAATGTCGGCGCTGCTGGGCGTCGGCGGCGGCGCCGGCGTCGTGCTTGCGGGACCGATCGTCCAGAACCTCTCGATTCATTACCTGTTCTGGTTCCCGCTGGTCGCGCTCGTGCCCGCGACGATCGCGGTGCATCTGTTCGTGCCTGAGTCGCCGGTGCGCGTGCCCGGGCGTGTGAACTGGGGCGGGGCGGCGCTCATGTCGGGGGGGCTTGCGGCCGTGCTCCTGTCGGTCAGCGAGGCGCCGGTGTGGGGCTGGCTGTCGGCGAAGACGCTGGTCGCGTTCGCGCTCGGCGTCATGCTCCTGGTGGCGTGGGTGCGCAGCGAATCGCGCAGCCCGCACCCCCTCGTGGACATGCGGATGATGCGGATCCGCGGCGTGTGGACGACCAACGCGGTGGCGGCGCTCCTCGGGTTCGGCATGTACGCCTCGTTCATTCTGCTGCCGGAGTACGTGGAGACGCCGACGCGCGCCGGGTACGGGTTCGGGGCTTCGGTGAGTGGCGCCGGTCTGTTCCTCGTTCCCTCGACGATCGCGATGTTGCTCGCCGGCGCGCAGACCGGGAGGCTCGAGAAGCGGTTCGGTTCAAAGCCGCCGCTGCTTGCGGGCGCGGCGCTAACGAGCGCGGCGTATATCCTGCTCGCCATCGCCCGGACGGAGCGGTGGGAGATCTACGTCGCGGCGCTTCTGCTCGGCGCCGGCATCGGGTTCGCATTCGCCGCGATGGTCAACCTGATCATCGAGAACGTCGGTCCGACCGAGACGGGGGTCGCGACCGGCATGAACACCGTGACCCGGACCGTCGGCGGCGCCTTCGGCGGCGCTGCTGTCGCCTCGATACTTGCGTCCAGCGTCGCCGCGGGCGGATACCCGTCCGCGGACGGGTTCACGATCGCATTCGCGGCGTGTGCGCTCGCGCTCGCGCTCGGGTTCGTCGCCGGGCTCGCGATCCCGCCGCGGCGCCCGGCCGACGCGTTCGCGCCCCACGAGGCGGGAGACGTCGCGGAGCTTCTCCCGTCGGAGAGCGCCGGTGTCCGGGAGCCGGTCTGAGCGGGCCGATCTCACACTTCCGCGTCTCGGGTCGTTTCTATCCTCGATGGCGATGATTCTGTTTGAGACTGCGATCGGGACGTGTGGAGTCAGATGGTCCGAGGCCGGGCTCACCGAGGTACTGATGCCGGGCAGCCGGGGTCTGACCGGCGAGCCGCTCGAGACATCGACGGGCGTGCCGGAACAGGTCCGCGCGGCCGTCGCCGGCATGGTGGCGCTGCTGGCGGGCGAGGGGCGAGACTTGCGCTACGTCGCGCTCGACGAGCGTCACCTCGACGCCTTCCGCCGCCGCGTCTACGCCGCAACGCGCCAAATCGCCGCCGGCTCGACCGCCAGCTACGGCGAGGTCGCACGGGCCATCGGGGAGCCGCGCGCCGCGCGAGAGGTCGGGATCGCGCTCGCGCAGAATCCGTTTCCGATCGTCGTGCCGTGTCATCGCGTGCTCGCCGCTACCGGAGCGCTGCACGGGTTCTCTGCTCCGGGCGGAATCGCCACCAAGCGCCGGATGCTCGAGATCGAGCAGGCGCCGGGATTCACGCAGGAAGCGCTGTTCGCGTAGACGGCGGGCGTCAGTAGCATTCGATGGTGGTGTTCGACTTCGTGTTGAAGCCCGTCCGGTCCGTCGTGCGCGCGGTGAACGAGGACGCGCTGAGACCGCTCGAGCAGACCGAACATGACACGCTCGAAGGGGTCGAGGCGCTCGAGCGGGCGACGGCTTCGATCGAGCACCACGTCGAGGTGATCGAGTCGCTGGCGACGTCGGTCGGCCCGTTGACCGCGTCGGTCGACCGGCTCACGGACACGATGCAGGACCTCGTGAAGATTCTCGAACCGCTCGCTGGGATGGAACGCGAGATGGGGCACGCCGAGCACGGGGTCCAGGAGGCCGAGCACTTCTTCGGGTTCCGACGCAACAAGGAGCAGGTCGAGCCCGAAGCGGGCCCGACGGAGAGCTAGCTGGGCCTCGAAGACTCGTTGCGGCCATGCGTGAGTCGGATGCGGACGCTGATCGAAAAGCTCCGGCGGGGCCTCCGGCGCACGTCCAGGTAACCGTGATCCCAGGTCCTCGGGGCCCCACCTTGAGCCAGCGCTTGGCGGTCCTCCGACCGGCTCTGAGGGTGCGCATAATCGCCTGCCTCGTTGCCGTGGCCGTTGGGGTCCCGGTGTTCCTGGTGCTCAACCTGACGGGCGGACAAAGCCGCCCCCCCACCAGCGCGCGCGATCACTCGAGCGCACCGGTGGGGGCCGCGACCTTGGCGCCGACCGCGGCAGCTTCCACGTACCCGCTGGTGTGCGTGAGTCTCACGATCGCGCTTCACGACGCGAGGTTCACGCGCGCGAACTTCGACCGGACGATTCGATGCGTGCGCCGGCACGATCTCTCGTTTCGGTGGGACGGCCGCGTGACGGCGGCTTTCTTCCAGCTCGATTGCGTCCGCTTCGCGTATTGCACGTTGCCGCGACACGAGGGCCGGCTCAGCGGTTCGACGACGCCGGCAGCAGGCGGGTGAGCAGCGCCACCCCGAGCAGCAGCGCGCCCAACTCGATCAGGCTCAACTCGAGGGCGTGCGCGTAGCCGCCGTGCAGTGCGCCGAAGAAGATCACTCCGGTGATCGCCACTCCGAGCGCGCCGCCCACGTTCTGCACGGTCGTGACCGCCCCGGACGCGCCGCCGGCGTACTTGGTTTCGACGCTCGACAGGATCGTCGTCGTCAGCGGAACCAGTAGCAGTCCCATCCCTGCCCCGATCAAGACGAGACCGGGGAACAGCGCTGCGATCGAGCCGCCGACCCCGACGTCCGCGACCGCCGCCAGCAGCAGGCCATGGCCGGAGGCGAGCACGAGCGCCCCGATCGCGAGCAGCCGCCGGCCGAAGCGCACGACGAGCCGAGGGGCCTGCGCGGACGCCGCGACGTAGGCGACGGCCATGATCGTGAACACGAGCCCGGCATCGAGCGCGCTCAAGCCGCGTCCCTGCTGGAGGTACAGCGCGAGCACGAGGAAGAACGACGCCTGTCCACACCAGAACGCGAGCTGCGTCACCAGGCCGGCGCTGAACGAACGAGCCCGGAACATCGCAGGCGCGAGCAATGGCTCGCCGCCGTGGCGGGCAAGGTGGCGCTGATGGGAGACGAAGCCCAGCAGCAGGACCGGGGCCACGGCGAGCGAGATCCAGGTCCAGGCCGGCCAGCCGTGCTGGCGGCCCTCGACGAGCGGAAGCACGACCGCTGTCAGCCCGGCGGTGAGGAGCAGCGTCCCGACCGGATCGAGCCGGGTCTGGCGCTCGGAACGAGACTCGGGCACGAGCCGCGGAGCCAGCGCCAGGGCGGCGATGCCGACCGGAACGTTGATCAGGAAGCACGCGCGCCAGCCGGATCCGGCCACGTTCGCCTGAATGAGGCCGCCGCCGATCAACTGGCCGCACGCCGCGGCCAGGCCCATCACGAGCCCGTAGATGCCAAGGGCGCGCGGAAGATCCGCGCCGGCGTAGGTCACGTTGATGATCGACAGCACGTTCGGCATCACCAGCGCTGCCCCGACGCCCTGGGCCAACCGCGCCGCCACCAGCATGCTCGGGCTACCGGCGACGCCGCATGCGGCCGAGGCGAGCGTGAACACACCCAGGCCGATCGAGAATGTGAGCCGGCGGCCCATCCGGTCGCCGAGTCGAGCCGCCGTGATCAGGAACACCGCCGAGGTCAGCGCGAACCCGGCGACGACCCACTCGATCGCGCCGGTGCCCGCGTGCAGGTCATGCTGCATCGAGGGCAACGCGACGTTGACGATGAAGAAGTCGAGGACCACCATGAAGGTGCCGATCAGGAGCACCGGAAGCGCCGCCCAGCGAGTGTCGTGCGCCGGCAGGGCACGGCCGCCCACCGGGACGGCCAATGTGGATGAATTCGATTGCGTAGTCATGCCGGCCACGGTGACGGCCGGCGGGCGTACTGTCGATTACCCGGTAGGTAATGCCGTTACCTCGTTGGTAACGCCGTGATAACCACGAGCCGACCCGACAGAAGATCGTCTCTGAGCCACCCCACCGCCTGCTCGCGCTCGGCATCGGAGACTCGCCCGTCCATGGCGGAGATCGTCCCAGAGTCGCTACGGTGGGCAGCGTGAGCGTGTATGTCGACAACGCCTTTGCCGTCGGCGACTGGGGACGGTGGAGCGGCGGCGGTCACCTCCAGGCCGACACGGTGCAGGAGCTGCACGAGTTCGCGGAGCGGCTCGGGCTGCGCCGGGAATGGTTCCAGCGCAAGCCCGGGCGCCCGGAGAACGACCACTACGACCTGGGGCGCAAGGGCCGCGAGCGTGCGCTCGAGCTCGGGGCGATCGAAGAGGACAGGGCCGCCGGCACGAGGCGCCGTCAGGCGATCCGGCGGGCTCGCCGCAGTGAGCTCGTCACCTCCGACTGACCGGCGTCAGTCGGCGACTCCCAGTCCCCAGCCGCCGTCGATCACGATCTCCTGCCCGGTGATGTATTCGCACGCCGGCGAGGCGAGGAACAGAGCCAGCGTCTTGATGTCATCCGGGAAGCCGACGCGATGCATCGGGATGTCCTTGGCGAGCGCCGCCTGCACGTCGGGGTTGTGCGCGTGGCCGCCGCCGATGTTCGTGACGAAGAAGCCCGGCGCGATCGCGTTGACGGTGATCCCGTCCGCGGCAAGCTCGAGCGCGAGCATGTGCATCAGGTGCCGGGCGCCGGCCTTGGCCGCCATGTACGCCGAGCCGATCGCGGGCTCGGTCTTGGTCGCGGCGAGCGACGTCGTCACGATGATCCGGCCGAACCTACGTGGGCGCATGTGGCGCGCCGCAGCGCGCGCTGTGGCGAAGATCCCGTTCAGGTTGATGTCGATCACGCGGTTCCAGCGCTCGTCGGTGTAGCGCTCGATCGCTCCCTCTTCTACGCGTGGCCGCTGTCCGCCCGCCCAGGCGCCGACGAAGCCCACACCGGGATCGATGCCGGCGTTGGCGAAAGCGACGTCGAGGCGCCCGTACTTCTGCACCGCTTCGTCGATCGCGCGATCGAGCGCGGCGTGGTCGGTGACATCCGCGGCCGTTCCACGAACATCGAGTCCCTCATCTCTGAGGCGCGACGCCTGCGCCGCCACGGCATTGCCATCGACGTCGATCAGTGTGACTCGTGCGCCGTGCGCGGCGAGCACCTCGCCGTAGGCGAGGCCCAGGCCGCTACCACCGCCGGTGACGATCACGCCGAATCCGGCCACGTCGAATCTCGAGGAAACGTTCACGCTCATCGCTCCTGTGGTCTCGTTGGGCCGGGGCAGCCTATACGGACCGCCCTCCGCCCTCGGCTACTGGTGGACATCACCCCCATGCCGCGGGAAAGCGCGGGGCCGTACTCGGTGCTTGGCGCGGTGCCGGTGGTGTGGTCGGCGCCGCAGCTCGCGCCATGCGGACGACGAGCTTGTGATCCCACTGCGGCTGAGGGGCCCACGGCGACCAACGCTTACCGGGCTGCCACAGCATCGCGATCGAATACCGGTCGCGATCCAGGTAGCCGGTCTCGACGCGAATGATGTAGGGAATCGTGGTGCCGTTGTCGGTCGTCGTCGTCGCGATCGTCGCGGCCAGCGGCGGGTTCGTCGGGTCATATGACTGGAACGCTTCGCTCAGGTCGGTCGGCCCGGTCAGCGAGTTCACCTGTGATTGGTCGACCGCGGGCATGTAGTAGTACGCGTATGTGGCGGGCGCGTCGCACCGCGCGTCGGTGCCGCCGGACTGACACACCCACGGCTGCACCTGGTGACCGGAGAAGATCGGGCCGCCGATCGCGTGATCGGTGACCCGTGGCCGATGTCGCTGTGACGTTCGTCAGCGTCGCCGTGACCGTGTTGGGTCGAGAGCACGTTTATTTCCGACCCTGCGCCAATGCCGCCGGCGCCGAGGCGGCGGCGACCGACATCGCCGCGGGCAGGGCGGCCACTACCCTCACACCATTCTTGCCATGCACGCTGTCTCTCGCTTGCGGACGCGAGTGCCCCTGCAGCACCCTCGCCGATTAACCTGGAAACAAAGCCGTACCAAACGGAAACGCGCGCTGCGCCGCCTGGATCTCCCACCGCTTCGGTATAAGGTCAAGCGCACGATGGCTCGCCTCCCGTACCTCGATCCGGACGACGCCGAACCACACGTCGCCGCTGTGCTCGGCCGGTCGCCCGACCTCGGCATCTTTCGCATGGTCGCGAATGCCCAGGGAGCGTTCCCGGCGTGGATGCGGTTCGGGGGCACGCTGTTCGACGGCGACGAGTTCGACCATTTGCTGCGCGAGCTCGCGATCATGCGGGTCGCGGCGATGACGCCGGGCGCGGAGTACGAGTGGGTTCAGCACGCCGCGATCACGCTCGCCGTGGGCGGGACCCAGGAGCAACTCGACGCGATCGAGCGCGGCGACCTCGACGCTGCGGTGCTTGGTGACGACGGC
>Ga0335083_10004721_pt1 | contig 17315 bp, 11 predicted proteins | sample Lox_Sample_42_FD_206716 | JGI IMG/M metagenome (GOLD analysis project Ga0335083, IMG submission 206716) | Soil microbial communities from Loxahatchee National Wildlife Refuge, Florida, United States - Lox_Sample_4.2 | ecosystem: Environmental > Terrestrial > Soil > Wetlands | place: USA... | reverse complement strand
AAGGATCTAGAAAGCGAATGGAGTAGGGGATGGCGGCTTTGGTCAACCAACCGGCGTTGGGACCACGGATGATGTATCCTCCGGCCCAAATGTAACTGTCCAGGCCACGAAAATATAACTCAGCGCAATAAGGCGGGGTATTGTTTTCCAAGCCCGGCGGCCAGGCATGGCCATGGAAATAGCATTCCGGCCAGAATTCCGGCTGGGCCGAGGGGTTTAATCCGTCAAAGATTTGCAGTTTCAGCTGGTCCCCCGTCGGCTGCGCAAACACAGCGACGGAATGGCCGCCGGTTTCGCAAGACCAGCGCACGTTGCCAAAACCAATGCGGCCGGAGTTGCGGAAAATAGCGCCGATCATGTCGGTGGCTCGAACGCAATCTAACTTTTTGTGCTCCAGAGCGTCACGGAGGGTCAGGGTGACCCCGTATTCGGCCGGCATGCGATAGAAGGTATTCGTCCAACGGCAAGCGTCTTCCATGGCTTGGAGATTGGTTTCGTCGGGCTGGATGCTATCGGCGGCCTTGAGGAGTTCCGGCTGAAAGCGGTCGCCCCATTCCAAGCCCGCGAAGGAATGGCCACGATACATCAGCACGCTGAGCAATTCCTGCTCCTTGGCGTGCGGATTCAGAGCGTCAAATTTTTTGAGCACGGCGCATAAATCGTCGGTGGTGTCGGCGTGGGCGGCACGGAACAGCATATTGATTAAATAACTGTGCTCGTAAGGAAGACGGGCGGCAGCATCCCAGGCTTGACGATTGTCGGGAGACAGGACCGCTTGCAATTTGAGATAGGTTTCGCGCACGCCGGGCGTGACCCACAACGAGCCGGGCGTGAGATGATCGCCGGTGGCGACCTCGATGTTGCGGTCCTCGGGAAGCGAGAAGAGCCGCTCGGCCTGGCGTTCCACTTCGTAATAATTGGCTTTGCCGTTCAGGCTGAGCACGCCCGCTGGAAACTGGCTGATGGTGGCGTTGGGATCGTATTTGCGACCCAGCGCCTCGGAGGCTTCAAACAGCGTGGCGCAGCGTTTTTGGAATTCCAGGGCCGCCAATTGATTTTCGGCCAAAAAGCCGAGCCAGCGATGCAAATCGTCCAATGTAAATGCGGCCGAGGCCAACTCGCCGGCCCAATGCTGAGTGGCGGGCAGATCTTTCGCGGCCACCGCGTGATTTAATTCGGCCATGCAGTGAGACGGCCAATCGTCGGCGCCGGTAAATTCGACAGGGCGCAGTTGAGCGGGCCAAGTGGACCACTTACTGGCCAGCTCCCAAAACTGCTGCGATTGTTCGGCCAATTCGTGCGCACCTTCCTCGGCCGGCCGATTGATGGTGGCCTGGTTTTCCAAATAGGTTTTTAAGCGGCCTTGGTGCCATGCAAAATCTTGCTGTGGGGACTTAACATCTTGACGGTCGAAAAAATAGAGCGTGGAGAGCGAGGTGCCGGGGCCGCCGTCTAAATCACCCGGCGAGTTCGGAACGACATCGCCGACATCGCCGGCGTTCACCATCGGCACGCAACTGGGGCCCTTGGGATCGCGGCTACCCAACAGCACCGGCCGGCTGGAATGCATGCACTGGGTGACGAGTGCCGCCAACTCCGCCAGCGGCTCGCCGGGCTGCTTCTCGGCCGACGTGAACACGAGGGAATGTGAGGCCGCTTTGGCGATACTGTCCGACGGAGTCTGTCCCGGCCCGCGCAGCAACAATGCCAATATGATGAGGGACAGAACAACGATTAGAATGCTCGACCACCAAGATTTCGTGTCAATCTTAGACGCAATGGCCTGGGCACTATTAGCGGGGCGCGAACTCATTGATGCCTCTTTCTGTATTCCGCCTGTGTTACATTAACACACCTAGTCCATGATAATCTTACCTTTACCTACTGAATACACCCGCCGAGGAGGGAAAAGACTGCATTTTGCGGTAAAAACGCACGGCAAGCCGCGGGAAAAGACACGGCAGCCCGGTTGTTAAACATCGCCGGCCGCTATAAGTTCCGCACGGACGGTGGGCGAAGCCAGCCCTTCATTCCTAGATAGGGCGGGAGAGATTTGTATGGCTTACTGAAGACGGTCCATGGACGCGGGCCGAGCGGAAGTGTTGGACGGAGTTCGCGCTGCCATTGGCAACAAATAGGCCCGGAGGGATTCGAACCCCCGACCAAGGGATTATGAGTCCCCTGCTCTAACCAACTGAGCTACGGGCCCGATGAAAGAATGAGTGAGGGGTGAAAGGTGAAGGATAAGTGAGGCGGCGATTGGGACGGGAGCCGCAATCTTTAGACGGTGCAGTATGAATGCTGAGAGCAAAGCCGAAAAGGGGCGAGGACGACGGCCGGCAACGGTATCTGATCGCTTGCGACTGACCAGTCACCCTTCACCACTGACTGTTGGCTTCCACGCCCCGCTCACCCCTTACTTCCTCACCACTCACCTGCCGCACGTCACTCTACCGTGACGCTTTTGGCCAGGTTGCGGGGCTTGTCAACATCGCAGCCGCGAAGCACGGCAATGTGGTAGGCCAGCAATTGCAGCGGTATGACGCTGACGATGGGCTGGAGAAAATCTTCCACGTCGGGGACCTGAATCACGTCGTCGGCCAATTCCGCCACACGCTTGTCCCCCTCGCTGATGATGGCGATGACCGGGCCGCCCCGGGCTTTGATTTCTTCCAGATTCGACATCACTTTTTCGTACACTTGCCCGTGCGGAATGACAAACACGGTGGGGGTGTGCTCGTCTACCAGGGCGATGGGGCCGTGCTTCATTTCGGCCGAGGGATACCCTTCGGCGTGGATGTAGCTGATTTCCTTGAGCTTGAGCGCGCCTTCCAGCGCGGTGGGGAAATTAAACTGCCGGCCCAGGTACATGAAGTTGGTGCACTGAGCGTATTTGGAGGCGACTTGGCGGACCACGTTGTTGCACTCCAGGGCCTGCTTGACTTTTTCGGGCAGCTCTTGCATTTGCTCGATGATGCGCATGCCGGCGCCGTAGCTGAGGTGGCGCAGGCGGCCGAAGTACAACGCCAGCATCGCCAGAGTCAGGCATTGCGATGTAAACGCCTTGGTGGAAGCCACGCCAATTTCCGGGCCGGCGTGCAAGTAAATGCCGCCGTCGGCCTCCTGGGCGATGGTGCTGCCCACCACATTGCAAATGGCCAGCGTGGGATGGCCTTTGCGTTTGACTTCGCGCAAGGCGGCCAAGGTGTCGGCGGTTTCGCCGCTTTGGGTGATGGCAAACAGCAGCGTGTCGCGCTCGATGGGCGGGTTACGGTACCGCAATTCGCTGGCGTATTCCACTTCGACGGGAATACGGGCAAACTCTTCAATTAAATACTCGCCAACCAACGCCGCGTGCCAACTGGTGCCGCAAGCGGTAAGAATCAGCCGGTTCACTTGCCGCAATTGCTGGGGCGACAAGTTCAGGCCGCCGAACACGGCCGTGCCTTCGTCGCGATCGAGCCGGCCCCGCATGGCGTTTTGCAGCGTTTCGGGCTGCTCGAAAATTTCCTTGAGCATGTAATGCGGGTAATTGCCGAGCTGGACTTCGCCGGATTCGACTTCTAAATCTCGCACCCGATGCTGGATGTGCCCCTGGTCGCGGTGGATGACACGGAGCGAATTGGCCGTGACCACGGCAAGTTGATGATCGGCCAAATAGACAATGCGCTGCGTGTGGCCGACCAGCGGGGAGGCATCGCTGGCCACAAAGTGTTCGTTCTCGCCCACGCCGATCACCAGCGGACTGCCGAGGCGGGCGGCGATGATGACGTCGGGATGTTGGCGGAAGATAATGGCCAGCCCGTACGTGCCGCGGAGTTGGGCCAGGGCATCTTGGACGGCGCGAATGAGGGGCTCGTGAGGATCGGCGGGGTCGGCGGGAGTAGATGGTTGACCGTTGGTTCGGCCACCCTTCCCGCCGGCTGACGGCGTTTGACCGTTGGCCTGTGTTTTGGAATCGGCTGCCGAAGTTTGTTTTTCCAGGCAACTGGCGATCAGATGCGCGATGACTTCGGTATCGGTGGCGGTGCGGAAAATGTAGCCTTCGCTTTCGAGCTGCTCTTTCAGCGTGCGGAAGTTTTCGATCACGCCGTTATGAGCCAAGGCCAGCACCTGCTGGCCGCCGACGTGTGGATGGGCGTTAATATCGTTGGGCGCGCCGTGCGTGGCCCAGCGGGTGTGACCGATGCCAATGCGGCCGGGGGCTGGCGTTTCGGCCAGTTTTTTTTCGAGGAAATCAATGCGGCCGGTGGTTTTGACCACGGCGAATTTTCCCTGCGGCGCGATGGTGACGACGCCGGAACTGTCGTAGCCGCGATATTCCAAGCGGTGCAAGCCTTCAATGAGAAAATCGACCGCCTCGGACTGCCCCACGTAACCCACAATGCCACACATGTCAGCGATCTCCTGCAAAAAGTACCGCCTGAACCGAACCTACAAGCATATTCTATCTTTTTGCCGCCAAAAAGGTTGATTGGGTTTGCGGGAGCGAAAATGCCCGACAAAACCCGCGTATTTGCGTTGATCTGTCTGAAAATGCTGTTTTCCGGCTAAAATGCAGCGATTCGCTCATGGAGGAGCCGCTTATGTCGATCGTGGGCCACAATTCGGCTTCGCCGGTCAATGCGGTTTTTGAGCCCGGCGTCATCGGCGACCACGGGCCGGCGCTTCGCAGCCGGATTGTCATTCCGGCTCGGTTGGCATCCACTCGCTTGCCCCGGAAGTTGCTGCTGTGCGAAACCGGAAAGCCGCTGATTCAGCACACCTACGAAGCGGCTCAGCAAGCGAAGCGACCCGGCGGAGTGTGTGTGGCCGCCGATTGCGAGGAAATTGCCGCCGTGGTGCGCGGCTTTGGCGGGCAAGTGTTTTTAACCAGTCCGGATTGCGCGAGCGGAACCGACCGCATTGCCGAAGTGGCTGGGCAGTGGAGTGATGTGGACATCTTTGTGAATGTGCAAGGAGACGAGCCGGAACTGTCGGGCGCGGCCATCGATTTGGTCGTGGAACTGCTGGAACGACATCCGACCGTGAATATGGCGACGCTGGCCACGCCGATTCGCAATCGCGAAAAGCTGCACGACCCGGCATGCGTGAAGGTGGTGCTGACGGAGGCAAGGCAGAAGGCAGAAGGCAGAAACGAACGAGAGCCCGAAGCCACCGCCTGCCGCCTGCCGCCTGCTGCCTACCGCGCGCTGTATTTCAGCCGGGCGGCAATTCCGCATGCCCGGGAGTGGCGCGACGATTTGCTTTCGGCGGAGCCGCCGCATTTTTTTCAGCACTTGGGGCTGTATGCTTATCGTCGCGATTTTCTCCTGCAATTGGCCCGGTGGCCGCGGACGCCGCTGGAGCGGCTGGAAAATTTGGAGCAGTTGAGGGTGCTAGACCATGGGCAGGACATTCTGGTAGGCGTGGTCGATGAGCCGACCATCGGCATCGATACCCTGGCCGATTATGCGGCTTTTGTGCAGCGTTGGCGGGAAAAGCAGTAGGCAGCGGCGGTAAAGGCAGAAACGGGCAGCAGGCGAGCAACAGCATCACTCACAAAAATCTGGCACAGGCTTGTCGAGAAAGCCGCCGCAATCGAAAATGAAAGGATTGGATACAAGCGGTTGGTGTGTCCAGTTCGATTCTTTTCTCGAGGAGTTTCTGCATGTGCCGCAGTCTTAAGATGGCAGTCAATTTCAGATTCTCATCCAGAATCGCCGCACTGACGGTGGCACTATTCTCCACTGCCATGTGCTTTGCAGCCGATGCACCCGGCGATGCCGCCAAGGCCGATTCTGCAAAAGGCGACGCCGCGAAAAACACGCTCAAGGTCATTAAGCCGGAAGACGCAAAAGACTACGAAGGACAAGAGGTGATTGTGGAATTTACGGTGGCGGCGGCCCGCGAATTGGACAGCGGCGTGTGTTTTTTAAATTCGACGACCGATCGGAGCGACCCGGCCGGCTTTACAGCGTTTATCAGCAAGGCCGGGGTCGACAAATTTAAGGTCAATCCGGCGACCGCGAAACCGGCGGAACTGTTCGCGAAAAAGAAAATTCGCGTCACGGGGAAAATAGTAACCTATCAAAAAAAGTATGAAATTAAAGTGGACGACACGGATCAGATCGAAATCGTCGAAGAAAAGGCCGCTGCCAGTGCCGAGAAAAAATCTTAATATCCCGGGGCTTGATTTTTTCGCAGTTTTTGCAGACCGATTGACGCGCCGCTCCGCAGCGCGTTCAATGCCTGTGGTGGATGCAGGACGCAATTCAACTCTTCAGCAATGGATGTTGCCATGACCAAGCACATTTTTGTGACCGGGGGTGTCGTTAGTTCGCTGGGCAAGGGCTTAACCAGCGCCAGCATTGGCCTGTTGCTGGAAAGCCGAGGCCTGTCGGTGCGGATGCAAAAGCTGGATCCGTACATCAACGTCGATCCGGGCACGATGAGCCCCTACCAACATGGCGAAGTGTACGTATTGGACGACGGCAGCGAAACCGACCTCGACTTGGGCCATTACGAACGGTTTACGCACAGCCCGCTGACGCGCGATTCGAATTATACCACGGGCCAAATTTACCTGAGCGTCATCAACAAAGAGCGCCGCGGCGAGTTTTTGGGCAAAACCGTGCAGGTGATTCCGCACATCACCAACGAAATTAAAAGCGTCATCCACAAATTGGCCGACGACACCGTCGACGTCGTGATTACCGAAATCGGCGGTACGGTAGGCGACATCGAAAGCCAGCCGTTTTTGGAGGCCATTCGGCAATTTGCGCTCGACGTGGGCAAAGAAAACTGCCTGTACATCCACCTGACGTTGGTACCGTATTTGAAAGCGGCCGGCGAATTGAAAACCAAGCCCACGCAGCACTCGGTCGGTTTGCTGCGGCAAATCGGTATTCAGCCCGACGTGTTGGTGTGTCGCACGGAACGGGCACTTTCTCGGGAAGACCGCGAGAAGATGGCGCTGTTTTGCAACGTGCCAATCGAAGCGGTCATCGAAGAACGCGACAAAGATTTTTCGATTTACGAAGTGCCGCTCAGCCTGAAAGAAAACAAACTGGACGATTTCATCTGCCGACGGCTGGGTCTGAGTGCTCCGCCGGCCGAAATTGACGATTGGCGCGACCTGTTGTTCCGGCTGCGCAATCCGGAGCACGAGGTTTCCATTGCCGTGGTGGGCAAATATGCCGAACACCGCGACGCCTACAAATCGATTTACGAGGCGCTCGATCACGCCGGCATTCATCACCGAACGCAAGTGCGCATCCAAAGCATTCAAAGCGAGTTGATCGAACACGACGGGCCGGAGCGGTTGCTTTCCGGCTTCGATGGGGTGCTGGTGCCCGGCGGATTTGGCGAGCGTGGCATTGAGGGGAAAGTGGAAGCGATTCGCTTTGCCCGCGAACGCGGCATTCCGTTTCTGGGCATTTGCTTGGGCATGCAGTGCGCCGTGATCGAATTTGCCCGCAACGTGGCGGGCCTGAAGGCCGCGCATTCGACCGAGTTCAACAAAGATACCGCGCATCCGGTGATTTGCTTGTTGGACGAGCAGAAAACCATTACCGACAAAGGGGGTACCATGCGGCTGGGCGCGCAGGAAGCGCATTTAGACCCGACCAGCAAAGCCATGCAGTGCTACAGCGCGGAAACCATTTTCGAGCGGCACCGCCATCGCTACGAGTTCAACAACGCCTACCGCACGCAGTTTGAAGCACATGGGATGCTTGTGGCCGCCACCAGCCCGGACCATTCGCTGGTGGAAATTATCGAACTGCCGGAGCATCCGTGGTTTGTGGCGGTGCAATTCCATCCGGAATTCAAAAGCAAGCCGACCGAGCCGCACCCGCTGTTCGCCGGATTTGTGGGGGCGTCCGTGGAAAAACACGCCACCGGACAGTGGACCACGACAGGATAATGCAGAAGGCAGAAGGCAGAAGGCAGAATGGGTGAACCGTAATCATGGCTGACACGCCTGATAAGCCGAAAATCATTATTGACGAAGATTGGAAATCGCAAGTTCAGGCGGAAAAAGAAGCGGCCAAAGCCGGACCCGCAACGCAGCAATCGACCACAGCCGGTTCCCAAACCCCCGACTCTGTCGGGGGATCTGATACGCCGCCGGATCGGCAATCCGTTGGATCAACACCAAACGCCGACATACCCGACGTCGACATGCCGCCGGCTTCGCTCGTGTTTCTGTGCACCACGCTGGCCACGCAGGCGATGATTGCCCTGGGGCAAGTGCCCAACCCGATCACCGGCAAAGTCGAACTGCGGCTGAAACAGGCCAAGCATTACATCGACACGCTGGGCATGCTGGAAGAAAAAACCACCGGCAACCGCACCGCCGACGAAACGGCACTGTTCGACGATTTGTTGCACCAACTGCGGATGGCGTACGTGATGCTGCAGAGCGAACCGGCCCAATCGTAATTCGTCATTATTTTCCGTAAGAAGCACGTTTCTGTTCGAGTTTTTTCCGGACTAAATCGCCGGGAGCGTTTTGGCCCATCGCGGAGGTTTCGTCAATTCGGCTGTGTCGGCGATTTTGACGGAAAAAAGCACATTAACGGAAAAAGCCCCCTAAGTCGTCAGCCTAATCTGATTTCTGTTGAGTAATTAATAATCTTTGCGCACCACATGCACTACTTTTAAGTGGGGTCTAACCACTACTAAGACGAATGGGTGGGGCGGCGTAAGCCAGACTGAGAACTTCTGCCCCGTTCAGACTGCATTTGGTGGCACCAGTCAACGGGCTGTTTAGCACCGGAATTTTAATCAGATGAAAACTAAAGATAGGATCAGTGACGAGGAACTTCTCAACGAAGCCAATGAGGTCCTGAAAGCCGCCAAGAAAAATGGAGACTGTATTCCCGAAGCGCTCCTTGACCAGGTGTTCCAACTTTCGCTCGCATTGCGGCGCGAGCTGGACGGCGCAGAACCTAACTTCAAATCCGTGACTTCCGCCGAAGCGTTTCCAGCTGCCGAAGGCACTTCAAAGATGCTTGATGAGGCGAGGGTCAAAATCGAACAATCGCCCGCCCGTCAACAGCCAATTAAGCGACCCGAATCCTCTGTCTGCTGGCGAGCAGTTCATGATTTCACTCTTGTCCGAGCAGACCGTTTGTTGTTAATTGGACTGTGCCTATTGGCCTGGTTAATTGAGCCGACGTTTAGCGATTCCCCGCTGGCCTTATCAGCCCTGATGTTCGTGCGGGTGGTGCCCATTTTCATACTCGGCGGTTCTGTTTACGGGCGCGCTCTGACCGGGGCCTTCATCGGGGCCGGTCTGTTCTTCGGATTGTTGGGGGCGCAGGCCATCTCCGTTGTAATGTGGGACACTCACCTGCTGCTACCGGTGACAACGTTGCTCAAGCATTCAGCAGGAATAGCCAACTTGCTTTACGCATTTGCCGCCCTTGGTTTGGTGGTTTGTGTCGTGGGATCGTTCGCCATTCGGCAAGGCAAAAATCGTGCCCACAGAATCAGTTGGCGGCTGGCCACTCAAGTGTGTGTTCTAGTACAAGTAGCATTGGTTGCCGAACTGGGCCACTCCGCATGGCGATATATTGCCCAAACAGATAAGCACAGCAATACCGTGGCAACTGCCAAAATGTACCATCGTGAAAATATACCAAACTGAGTAACAGAATTTTCCGGAGCGGAATTTCGCTGACGCGCCCCGAGTCGCGGGCACTTCCATAAAACCAAACCGCATGCTGCTTTCAGAAAAAGAGCCATGCCCGGCGAAGAGGGAAAATTGGCATCCGTGCCAACGAGCCCAATCCCTGGAGAATTAATTCCCGACCGGGTGACACGGACAGGGATTATCTGGGTTCCCTTTCAAACCGGGCATGGCGTTGCGAGCAAAACAACAGACGCTTTAAGCACGAAGCTTGGTCCGGAAAAAATGCCGCGAAGATTCAACTGGTCAGTTGATCGAACAACTGCTGGAAGCCTGGCAATTGCGTTTCCAAATGCGTGCGCCAGGCGGCGGGATTCCAAATTTCGACACACACGGCGGCCCCGACCACGATGACATCGCCGCCGGGCTGGACTTGCAAAAACTCGCGAAACCCTTCGGGGATGAGCAATCGCCCGCGGCCCGCCATAGGTACCTCCTTGTGCCGCGTGGAGAGCATCCGTCCTAGCGATTGCACTTCGGTCAGGCGTCCTTCCAGTCTGCCGGCTTTCATTTTGGCCTGGAGCAAATCGACGGCCGATTGCAGCCGTTGCCGCCAACCCCCCAAGGGCCACAGGCTGAGACAACCGGCCCGTTCCTTGACCAACACGAAGTCGGTCCCTTGCTTGGAGAGACCTTCGGCCAACTCTTGTGGAATGGACAGCCGATACCGCTCGTCGAACGTGCGGGTGAACTCGCCCTGTAAAAAGTATCGTGAAGCAGGCATGGGGATGAACCGAAACCATGGTCCGTGTACGAGTCCGTTCAAAGGGTTGATTCACGAATTGGGTACATTCCCCATTAAAATGGCTATCAATAACCATAAATGGGTTGTTTTCCCACGGAGCGACAGTTTAGCAAGCGTAATTGTTCTGGCAAGTACCTGGGGCAAAAAAAATTTTAGCCGCGGAAAACCGCTCGTGCGCCTTGATTCCTCGGGGATTTATTCACGCCCAGCAGGGGCTAACGAGGAATTTGCAGCAAAATTCTAGAACGAAGAATGCCCGAATATGGAAGAAGGCCAGTGGCTTTTGTGTTCGGGCGGCCGAAAACGTGGCTATTCGCCCAGCGTCGATTTACGCCGCAGCAAATGGTGATAATGCTGGGCAAAACGGTGGGCTTCATCGCGCACGTACTGCAACAATCGCAGCGCGTAAGCATGGCGGCTGAGACGGAGCGGTTCGTCCTGCCCGGGTATAATCAGCTCTTCCTCCCGTTTAGCAATGGAAATGACCGTTGGGGGCTGAATTCCCAGTTCGGCAAATGCGGCCAGGGCGGCGCTTAATTGTCCCTTGCCGCCATCGATTAGCAGCAAATCGGGAAACACTTCCCCGTCGTCGTGCAATTTGGCGAAGCGGCGTGAAACGACTTCGTGGATGCTGCGGAAATCGTCGACACCTTGCACGCCGCGAATGCGGAATCGTTTGTAGCCCGGCTTGAACGGCAAACCGTCGATGAACTGCACCAGGCTGGCTACAGTTTCGTCGCCACCTAAGTGTGCAATGTCGACGCCTTCGATCGTCCGCGGCGTGTGCGGCAACTTGAGTACTTTCTTTAACCCGGCCAAACCCTTTTTCGGATCGATGAAAAACACCTCGGGCTGCACGTTTTCGTCCAGCTCGCCCCGATTGTCGAGCGTTTCCAGCAGATGGATTTCGTCGCGCAAGCGGGCTGCTTTTTCGAAACGCAACTCGGCGGCGGCCAGCTGCATTTCGGCTTTCATTTCATCGAGCAGTTGTGCTTTTTTGCCTTCCAAAAACATCCGCAAGCGGTGAATGTCGCGCTGATAGTCGTCCTTAGAAATGCGCAAATTGCAGGGAGCGGTGCACTGATTGATGGACGCCAACAAACAGGGCCGGAACCAGCGCCATTTTTCGTCGCCATCGTCAATGTCTAAACTGCACGTGCGGAATTTGAATATCTTTTGCAGTACTTGGATGGCGCCGCGCAAGCCGCCGGCGCTGGCAAACGGCCCGTACAGCTTGGTGCCGCGGCTGCTGGGCTCCCGCGTGAATTCGACCCGGGGAAAATCTTCCCGCGTGTAAATTTCTAAGTACGGAAAGGTTTTATCGTCTTTCAATTCTTGGTTGAATTTAGGTTGAATGTCCTTGACCAACCGGGCTTCGACTAGCAGGGCGTCGACTTCGCTGTCGGCGGCGAGAAAATCGATGTCGTGAATTTCGCGCACCAAGTCGGCGGTGCGGCGCTCCTCGGCGGCAGCCTTCAAAAAATAACTGCCCGCCCGAGCCCGCAAATTTTTTGCCTTGCCCACATAAATGACGCGGCCGGCAGCGTCTTTCATCAAGTACACGCCGGGAGTGGTAGGAAACTCGCGGACTTTGGCCAGCGCCGCTTCAAAGCCGCCAGAAACAGCCTCCTGGGGCATGTCGGGCTGATTGTCGGAATCTGCGTTAGGATTGGATGGGGGCGTGTTTTTCACGGCGATTTTTGGGGCGGCAGAGAGACGCTGGCCTCCTAGGAAGTTTAGCGTGCCGCCGCGATTTGGACATGCTCGCTTGACCCGGATTTGATACGGACGGAGAATTGCTCAAATTCCGGCCTTTTAATCCCACGGAGAAAGCAGCCATGTTCCTATCTTTTCGACCCACGCTGTGGGTAGTGGTCGCTTTAGCAGCGGCCGTGGCCAGCATAAACCTGACAGCTTGGGCGGACGATGCCGCGACGGATTCCAAGCCCGCGGCAGAAAAATCTGCAGTACAAAGCACGTCGGCTGAGAAGCCGGCTGGACGAAGCACGTCGGCCGAGGCAGCGACTCCGAAAATCAATCCGTATTTGCCGCGCAAGGGGATGTCGGCCGACGATTTGCGAGCCTACATCGAGCGAATGCAAGAGGCGCCCGATTCCATCCGCGCTCGGCCCGGGTTTGGTGAAGGCATGACCGTGGCAGCTCAACAAATACTGGATACGAATCCGACAGGCGAGTTGCGCACGTTTGCCGTGTTGAATCTTTTGGATGGGCTGCATCAACAGGCCGACACCGCCTACGATTCGGATGAAGGTAAACAACGTGCCGCGGACGCGGATGCAAAATTGGCTGAGCTGGCCGTGAAGTATGCAACCGATTCGGACAAAACAATCGCCGCCGATGCCGCCTTTTACGTTTTAGAGCAGCGGGCGCTGAAGGCCGACGATTTGGATCCAAGCAAATTGCCTGCGCTGCTGGAGGAAATTAAAACGGCGCTGAAAGGCCAGGCGTTGGATGCCAAAGATTTGCGGATTGCCTCGGCGACGGTGCACATCATCAATCTGATGAAGGACGACGAAGCGGCCAAAAAATGGTTGGCTGACTTCGGCCAATTGTTCGCTGCCAGCAGTGATCCGCTGTTGTCGCGATATGGCAGAAAGTTAGCACATGCCGACTCGCCGGAGGAAGACCTCGCAAAATGGGTTGGCAAGCCCATGGAAGTGGGCGGAACGACCGCCGAGGGGAGCAAGTTCGACATCGCGCAATACAAAGGGAAGGTGGTGGTGGTCGATTTTTGGGCCACGTGGTGCGGGCCATGCCGCGAGTTGATTCCGGAAGTGAAGGAACTGTACGAGAAATATCACGACCAGGGTTTGGAAGTGGTGGGCGTCAATTTGGACGAACAAAGCAGCGACCTGAGTGAATTTTTGGATAAAGAAAAGCTGCCGTGGCTGAACGTGGTGGGGGAAGAAAAAGACGGCAAAATGCAGTTCCCGCTGGCCGAGAAGTTTGGCATTGTAGGCATTCCGACGACGTTCGTGGTCGGTAAGGACGGAAAGGTGATTTCCGTCGATCACGGCGAAGGGTTGGGGCAGCAAATCGAAAAACTATTTGGGGACAATGCCGAAGCAAAGCCCGACAGTAAATCTGACGTGAAGTGAATCTGTCACCCACGGGCGAAGTCGGACAGATCGGCCTGCATTTTTTCCAGGCGGGCCGCGCATTGGGCCTTCGTGTCATCGAGATTAGCGATTTGCTCGGCGGGCTCGAAGGTGAACATGTAGAACTTCACTTTCGGCTCGGTGCCCGAGGGGCGCACGGCCACGTAGTTTCCCGCGGCGGCTAAATCGAGCATGACCATGTCGCCCGGCGGGCCGATAAATTTTTGCGGCGATTGGCCGGGAGCAAATTGCGTAAGCGAAAGATAATCGCGCGCTAGAATAATCTTGTGACCGGCAAGCTGCGTCGGCGGCGCGGAGCGAAAACGGGCCATCAGTTTTTGCATATCTTGCATGCCGGCGGCGCCGGGCATCGTCAGCGAAAATTGGATTTCTGCATGGTAGCCGTATTGCCAGAAGAGGGCATCGAGTTGTTCGTGCAGTGTTTTTCCGCGGGCCTTGCAAGTGGCGGCCAGTTCGGCCAGCAGCATGGCGGCCACGGCGGCATCTTTATCGCGAACGTGGGTGCTGACGAGGTAACCGTGCGACTCTTCGCAGCCGAACACGAAGCGGTCCGGCCCGGCGGCGTCGATTTCCTGGCCGATCCATTTGAAGCCCACCTGTAAATCGCCGTGGGTTTGCACGCCGAAATGATCGGCAATGCGGCGGACCATTTCGGTTGTGACCAAAGTTTTTACCACGTAATGCTGTGGCGAAAGCGTGCCGGCAGCTTTACGGGCGGAGAGCACGTACTCGGCCAAGAGGGCGGCCAGTTGGTTGCCGGTGAAGGGCTTCCAGGTTGAATGGGGAACGGGGAATGGGGAATGGGGAATGACGGTTTGAGATTGGTCACTTGTTTCTGCCTTCGGCCCATTGCCTTCCGCCTTCTGCATTGACAGTGGCGCGGCGGCGCCGAGGCGGTCGCAATCGGGGTCGCTGGCCAAAATGACATCGGCGCCGGTTTGCTGGGCGCGGCTGATGATGCTATCGAAGACAGCCGGATTTTCCGGATTCGAAACGTGATTGGGAACGTTGGGAAAATCGCCGTTGGGTTCCGCTTGCGGGCCGAAGAGTTCGACATCAGTAAAGCCATCGGCCTTGAGCGCGGGCAACACGGCCGAAGCGCCGACGCCGTGGAGCGGCGAGTAGATGATTTTGAGGGACGAGAGGAGTGAGGGGTGAGGGATGAGGGGTGAGGAGGCAGCACCCTCACCCCGACCCTCTCCCAAAGGGAGAGGGAGAAGCGATTGCGAGTGGACGGCGGCGATGAAAGCGGCATCGAGTTCGGCCTGGCAGTAGACAATTTTTCCAGCGGCCAGCGCCGCGGCAAACGGGGTGCGGCGGATTTCGTCGACGTTCATCACGCGCTGAATAATGGCTTTATCGTGCGGCGGCAGCACTTGCACACCGCCTGCCCAATACACCTTTACCGCATTGTCGCTGGGGGGATTGTGGCTGGCCGTGACCATGATTCCGCAACTGGAGTTGGTGTGCCGCACGGCGAACGACAGTTCCGGCGTGCTGCGAAAGCCGTCGAGAAAGAAAACTTTGAAGCCGGCGGCGACCATGATTTCGGCACACAATTCGGCAAAGTGGCGTGAGTTGTGGCGGGTGTCGTAGGCGATGGCGCAGGAGAGAGGTGAGGGGTGAGGGGTGAGGGGTGAGGGTTTAATTGGAACGCCGGTTTTCTCGAGCTTCGCAGAAATAATTTCGTTATCAATTAGATTGGTATTTGCGTGCTCACGGAATGACGCAGAGAACGCCTCGGCTGATCGCTGTTTTGGATCTAGATTCATCCTCAACCACTCGGCCACGTAATCCGCCACGCCTTGGGCGCTTTCGCCGATGGTGCGGTCGTTGATGGCGTTGGAGCCGATGGGGTACATCTTGCCGCGGCGGCCACCGGTGCCGAAGGGGATGACGGTCCAAAAGGCGTCGTCCAATTCTTTCCAGCGGCCGGCGGCAATGTGGGCGGCCACTTCGCCGGCGTAATCAGCGTAGCGCGGCTCGGTGAGCCAGCGGCGGATCATGGTTACGGAATCGGCCGTGATTTTTTTGGCGGCGGCAGCTTCGTCGAGCGCGCGTAAGATGGAGTTCAGATCGAACGACATGGCTGTAGAAAGATGTTGATGCTGGGATTATGTCGAAGCGAAAAACGGTGAAAACGGTGAAAAACGGGCCAAAAGGGACTCATAAACCGTTGAAAACGGTTGAAAAGCGTCTGTGGGGTTTGGGTGGTTTGCTGTGGGATAGCAACCATGAATCATCGCGGGAATAATGGAACACCTTCCAGTGTACAGATGGATGTCAGCGATACCAGGGATAAATTGGGCCAACGAGCGCGAAGCCATGTCAGAGCCGATTATCAGCGTTTCCGGATTGCGGGGCATCGTGGGCGAAAGCCTGACGCCGGAAATAGCCGTGCGCTATGCCGCGGCGTTTGCTTCCACGCTGCCGCCCGGGCCGATTGTGCTGACGTACGATGGGCGCGAAAGCGGGCCGATGCTGCTGGAGGCACTTAGCACAGGATTAAGCAAGCTAGGGCGCGAGGTTGTGAATTTCGGCATAGCGGCGACGCCGACGACCGGGGTGCTCGTGCAGCAGATGAAATCGCCGGCCGGAGGCATTCAAATATCGGCCAGCCATAATCCGCCGCAGTGGAATGGGTTGAAGCTTTTCTCGGCCGAGGGGCGAGTGATTCCCGCTGTGGCCGGAGAAAAAGTCATGAGCGGTTACCGGAATGCTGCGTTTCCGCCGAATCCACAGCATCCATCGGGCAAGGTGCAGCGATTGACGAAATCGTGGGCGCGGCATATTGAACTTGTGCTATCTCTGGCAAACGTGGAACAGATTCGTAAGCGGTCGTTTCGCGTGCTGCTCGATTCCAATCACGGGGCGGGCGGCGTCGTGGGGAAATTACTTTTGGAATATCTGGGATGCACTGCGTCACTGTTGGGCGGCAACCCCGACGGCCTGTTCGCGCATCCGCCGGAGCCGACGGCGGAGAATTTGGCCGGTGTAACGCAGCAAGTGGTCGACAATAAGTGCGACATCGGTTTTTGCCAGGATCCAGATGCAGATCGGCTGGCGGTGATCGACGAACGGGGCCGCTACATTGGCGAGGAATACACGCTGGCGATTTGCGTCGAACATGTGCTGCGCGAGCGGCCCGGGCCGGTAGTGACGAATTGTTCGACCAGCCGGATGACCGAAGATTTGGCGAAAAAATACGGCGTGCCGTTTTATCGTTCGGCGGTGGGCGAAGCGAATGTGGTCGATGCCATGCTGAAACACGGCGCAGTGCTGGGCGGCGAAGGGAACGGCGGCGTGATCGATCCGCGAGTGGTAATGGTACGCGACAGTTTCACTGCGATGGCACTGATTTTGGATGCGATGGCCGCCCGGCAAATGCCCGTGAGCGCGCTGGCGGACGAATTGCCGCGGTATGAAATTTGTAAGACAAAAATTTCGCTCCCCAAGGAAAAGCTGGCCACAGGACTAAACGCACTCGATCGGCATTTCAAAGATGCCCAGCCTGATCGGCTCGATGGCTTGCGGCTCGATTGGCCCGACAAATGGCTGCTGGTGCGGGGAAGCAATACGGAGCCGATTGTGCGGGCCATTGCCGAAGCGCCCACGGCTGCGGAAGCGGAGCGGTTGTGCGACGAGGCGACTAAAGTCTTGCGAACAGTTTAAAACCGAAAACGATTCCACCCCTCACCCCAGCCCTCTCCCACAAGGGGAGAGGGAGAATAAGGCGAGGCCCCGGTCGCGGGGT
>Ga0335083_10004720_pt1 | contig 17315 bp, 19 predicted proteins | sample Lox_Sample_42_FD_206716 | JGI IMG/M metagenome (GOLD analysis project Ga0335083, IMG submission 206716) | Soil microbial communities from Loxahatchee National Wildlife Refuge, Florida, United States - Lox_Sample_4.2 | ecosystem: Environmental > Terrestrial > Soil > Wetlands | place: USA... | reverse complement strand
TGAGTTCATCGAGCGCATCGCCACGGCCGCAGATTGTCCAGCGCACGAGCCCTGGATCGGTCCGCTCGACCGATTGCGCCATCTCCAATATGTCGAACACGCCCTTGCTGGACGTTACCCGGCCGATGAACATCATGCGGAACGGCCGTTGGCCATGCGGCGGCGGCGGCGCGATTTGCGCGAAATACTGATGACGGAACTGCGCGCGGATCTGGAGGAACGGATAGCGAAGCCACGGCGCGACCTGACGCAGTTGCTCGTCGCATTCGGGCGAAACGCCGATCGCGCCGGATGCGCCATGGCGCCAGAAGAAGCCGTCCAGCCAGCGGGTCAGGCGAGCGCCAATCCCTTTTGGCGGGAAATGTGCCGGCCAGAGCGTGTTGTGCAGGATCGGCACGACGGGAATGCCGAACAGGCGGAAGAGGAACATCGTGTAGGCCGGCATGGAACCGGTATCCAGGAAGGCGACATCCGCCTTGAACGCCCGCGCGGTTTTCAGCAAGCCAAGGGCATAGGCGATTTCGTGGAGATGATAGCGGACGCCACTGCCGCCCTTTTTGGGGCGATGTTCGAGCGTGAAGTCGCCCGACTGGACCAGCTTGCGGTCCGGATGGGGTGCGACGAAATAGGCCTGCGCGCCGATGCTGCGACAATAGTCCGCGACCTGCGAGGAAAAGGTGATCGAAACCTCTGTCGGCTCCTGCATGCCGGCGCGCCAGGATTCGTGCGCCGCAACGATGTTCGCCGCGCCGCCGCTCGCATAGAAGACACGTCGGATCGAGCGCTCATAGCTTGCCTCGACCTTCAACGGCTGCACCATCATTGGCGGTTTTCCATTCACTCTATCAGGGTGGCTATATACAGCCGTCGCCCTGATAGACGGTTAAGGCGGCTTCAATCCGCAGCGGCACCGGCCGCAAACGAAAAAACGGGCTAACCGCGGGCCCGTTCCTTCTTAATGACAAGCGCCGGAAATGGCTACTCCGTCAATGTTCCTTGTCGGCCCAGACCGAGCGATAGGCCAGCCAGGACAGGATCGAGGCGATCAGCAGGAAGAAGACCACCGCACGGCCGACATTGTGACGCGTCTCCAGCTTGGGTTCGGCTGCCCACATCAGGAAGGCCGCGACGTCCTTCGCCATCTGGTCCTTGGTCGGCTTGGGATTGCCCGGACCATAGGTCACCTGGCCGTCGGCCGTCAGCGGCGGCGCCATGGCGAGATTGAGGTTCGGGAAATAGGGGTTGTAGTGCAGCCCTGTCGGCGTCTTGGCGTCCGGGAATTGCTTGAGCAGCGCCGCCGGCTGGTCCCGATAACCGGTCAGCAGCGAGTAGATATAGTCCGGGCCGCCGTGACGCGACTTGGCGAGCAGCGACTGGTCGGGCGGAATGGCATTGTTGTTGGCCGCGCGCGCTGCCGTGTCATTGGGATAGACGAGCGGGAAATGATCGGCCGGCAATCCCGGACGGGTGGTCGCCTCACCGGTCTTGGGGTCGATATCGGCGATCTGGCGCTTCTTGGCGATCGCCTTGATCTCGGCCTCGTTATAGCCGAGCGCCTCGAGATCGCGGAACGCGACCAGCTTCAGCGAGTGGCAGGCCGAGCAGACTTCCGAATAGACTTGGAAGCCGCGCTGCAGCTGCCGCTTGTCATAATGGCCGAGCGGGCCGTTGAAGCTCCAGTCGACTTCCTTGGGATGCAGATGGAACTCGGCCTCTGCCGTGGCGGCAGGCGGGCTGCTCACATAAGTGTATGCGCCGACCAGGAAGGTGACAAGCAGCCAGCCCGAGAAGAAGATGCCGACAAGGATGCCCAAAATGCGAACCATGGTTTCTGAGCCCCCTTATTCGGCAGCCACGGCGTCGGCCGTGTTGCCCTTGTGCTTGGCCAGCACGGCCTCGGTGATCGATCCCGGCAGCGGCAGCGGCTTCTCGATCGTCGCGATGATCGGCAGGATGATCAGGAAGTGCGCGAAATAATAGGCCGCGGCGAGCTGGCTGATCATCACATAGGGCTCTTCGGCCGGCGAGCCGCCGCAATAGCCCAGCACCAGCACGTCGATCACCAGCAGCCAGAAGAACTTCTTGAACAGCGGGCGATATTTGCCCGAACGCACCGGCGAGGTGTCGATCCAGGGCAGGAAGAACAGCAGGGCGATGGCGCTGAACATCGCCAGCACGCCCATCAGCTTGGCCGGAATGATCGTGATGACGCCGGGAATGCCGAAGTCGAAGGTGAATGCGCGCAGGATCGCGTAGAACGGCCAGAAATACCATTCGGGCACGATATGCGCCGGTGTCGCCATCGGATTGGCCGGGATATAATTGTCCGGATGGCCCATCATGTTGGGGCCGAAGAACAGCACCAGCGCGTAGATGAGCAGGAAGATCGCGACCCCGAAGCCGTCCTTGGCCGTGTAATAGGGATGGAAGGGCACGGTATCCTCCGGTCCCTTCACCTCGACGCCGGTCGGGTTGGACGAGCCGGGGATATGCAGCGACCAGATGTGCAGGATGATGACGCCCGCGATCACGAAGGGCAGCAGATAGTGCAGCGAGAAGAAGCGGTTCAATGCGGCGTCGCCCGGGGCAAAGCCGCCGAGCAGCCAGGTGTGCAGCGAATCGCCGACCAGCGGGATGGCGCTGAACAGGCCGGTGATGACCTGCGCGCCCCAATAGCTCATCTGGCCCCAGGGCAGCACATAGCCCATGAAGGCGGTCGCCATCATCAGGAGGAAGATGACCACGCCGAGCAGCCAGACCATCTCGCGCGGCGCCTTGTAGCTCGAGAAATAGAGCCCGCGGAAAATGTGGATATAGACCACGATGAAGAAGAAGCTCGCGCCGGTGGCATGGGCATAGCGCAGCAGCCAGCCCGCATTCACGTCGCGCATGATGTGCTCGACGGAGTCGAAGGCGATGCCCGAACTCGCGGCATAATGCATGGCGAGCACGATGCCGGTGACCAGCTGGATGGTCAGCGCCATGCCGGCCAGCACGCCGAAATTCCAGAAATAGTTGAGGTTGCGCGGCACGGGATAGCCGGCGCCGATCGCATTATAGACGAGGCGAGGGAGCGGCAGCCGCTCGTCGACCCACTTCATCAGCGGGTTCTTGGGTTCGTAATGCTCAGCCCAGGGAAAGCTCATTCTCTCTATCCTCAGCCAACGACAACATGCGTGTCGGTCAGGTACTTGTACTTCGGAACCTCGAGGTTCTTCGGCGCCGGGCCTTTGCGAATGCGGGCCGCAGTGTCATATTGCGAGCCGTGGCAGGGGCAGAAATAACCGCCGAACTCGCCGCGATTCTCGCCTTCCCCGATGCCGAGCGGCACGCAGCCGAGATGGGTGCAGACGCCCATGGTGATGAGCCACTGCTTCTTGCCGTCCACAGTGCGCTCCTCCAGCGTCTGCGGATCGCGCAGCGTGGCGGGGTTCACCTTGTCGGCAGCGGCGATTTCGGCAGGGGTCAGGTGACGCACGAACAGCGGCTGCGAGTGGAACACCGCCTTGATCCCCTGTCCGGGCTCAATGGCGGAAAGATCGACTTCCGTCGTCGACTGGGCCACCACATCGGCGCTGGGGTTCATCTGGGCGATGAGCGGGAAAATGGTGGCGAGACCGCCGATGCCCGCGAAGCTCACGGCAGCAACGCTGGCCGGAATACCCAGGAAGTCGCGGCGGCGAACGCCCTCGCCTTCATGTCCAGCCGCTTCTGCCCCTTGCACTTCTGTCGCCATGCGCTTGCCTAGCCTCCTTAAACCCGGCGGCACCAAGGCGGGCCGCAAGGCATGATCCGCGGACGGCGGCCGCATGAGATCATTCTCGCTGGCTTGATGAGCGGCTTTCCTGGAAGGAAAAGCCACCGGCCCCTGAGACGATGCGACACACCGCGCGCCGAGAACTCCCGGCGCATTCGGGGGCCTGATAGCGTCCTTGATCGCGATTTGCCAACTGCGAATTTTCGCAGCCGCAGCGCTTTTTCGGCGCATGTGTGACGGGGCTGTGAGCGCATCCGCTTTCCGTCTAGCAGGAGGCGCATGCGGATCGCTCTCTTCCAGCCCGATATCGCCGGCAATGTCGGCACCATATTGCGCCTCGCCGCCTGCTGGCGGATCGGCGTCGACATCGTCATGCCCTGCGGTTTTCCGGCCTCCGACGCACAGTTAAGGCGTGCTGCGATGGACTATGGCGGACAGGCCGATGTCACCCGCCACGCCGATTTCGAGGCGTTCGCGGCGGCGCGGCTCAGCGAGGGCGCGCGGCTGGTCGCGCTGACCAGCGCGGGCGATACCACGCTTTACGACGCGGTCTTCCGTCCCGACGATATATTGCTCATGGGCCGGGAGAGCGCCGGCCTGCCGCCCGAGCTGCATGCGCGCGCCGATCTGCGCCTGCGGATTCCGATGGCGGCGGGCTTTCGCTCCTTGAACCTCGCCGTCGCATCGGGCATCGCGCTCGGCGAGGCGATGCGTCAGACATGCCTCTTTCCCGGGGATGCGCGATGACGTGAATCCGGTAAACTTGACCATCGTCAATGAGAAGGTCGAAGAACCGGTCATCTACGGCTAGGACATTCACGAACTGGGCCGCAAAGCCGGAAAAGACGATTGATGAACCATATGACGACCGACATCCGTCCCGCCCTCGACGACCAGCAGCAGGCCGCGCGCGCCTGGTTCGAGAGCCTGCGCGACCGCATCTGCGCCGAGTTCGAGGCGATCGAACGCGAGGCGGGCAGCGGTGCGGCGTTCGACTATCAGAGCTGGTGGCGCGAGGCGCCCGGCCAGCCGGAAGGCCCGATCGAAGCGGGCGGCGGTGGCGGCGGCACGCGCGGCGTCATGAAGGGCAAGGTCTTCGAGAAGGTCGGCGTCAACGTCTCGACGGTCGGCGGCGCCTTCGCGCCCGAGTTCGCCAAGACGATCAACGGCGCCAGCGACGAGGATCCCGGCTTCTTCGCGACCGGCATCAGCCTCGTCGCGCATATGGCCAATCCGCATGTCCCCGCCGTGCATATGAACACGCGTTTCCTCGTCACGACCAAGCGCTGGTTCGGCGGCGGGGCGGACCTCAATCCGCCACTGCCCTATGAGGAGGACAAGGCCGACTTCCATGCCGCGTTCCGGCAGGCCTGCGATGCGCATGGACCGGACTATTATGAGCGCTTCAGCAAATGGGCGGAGGACTATTTCTACATTCCGCACCGGCATGTGCATCGCGGCGTCGGCGGCATTTTCTACGATCATCTGGAGGGCGATTTCGACGCGAACTTCGCCTTCACGCGGGCGGTGGGCGAGGCCTTTCTCGACGCTTTCCCGCGCATCGTGCGGCGGCGCATGGGCCTGCCCTGGACCCCGGCGGAGGAGACGCATCTACTCGAATGGCGCGGCCGCTATGTCGAGTTCAACCTCGTCTATGACCGCGGCACCTTGTTCGGCCTCAAGACCGGCGGCAATATCGACGCGATCCTGATGAGCCTGCCGCCCCGGGTGACCTGGGACTGAGCATTTCGGTCAGAGGGAGCCGAGAGGCGTGATTTTCGAGCATCGGCGCGCAGCGTACATGTGGGTACGTGAGCACCGAAGCGCAGGAAATCGCGCGGCGCAGGCCCCTATGAGCGGAATGCAGATCAGCCGCCCGCGCCGGGCAGCCAAGGGGTGGGCGAGGAGGATGTCGCCGCGCGATAGATCGCCGCGATCAGCAGTGCGCTCAATATCTCGAAACCGGCGCTGATCAGGCCCGACACGATGCTCGTGACGAGCAGCGCGATGTCCTTTGCCAGCAGCATTTCCGCCGCGGCCCCGACAATCGAATTCACCACCAGCCAGACGATACCGGTGGTTGCAATGAAGATCGCGAACAGCAGCACGATGCGCCAGCCATTGCCCTTGGTCAGACTGACGCTTCGGCTGAGCAGCTCGACCGGATTGAACCGATGCTCGGCGGCCGCGACCGCGCCGATCAGCGACAGCCGGGCCAGTAGATAGACGCCGGGCAGGACGAACAGCATGAGGCCGACGGCGGCGCCGAAGGACTGGGCAATCGACGCCACGAAATAGCCCGGCAGCAGGATGATCGCTGCCTTCAGCGATTCGGCGACGGTCAGACGCTCGGTCCGCAGCAGGAGCACCAGCATGGCAAGCGCGCCGAAGGACGTGACCAGACTGGTGGCGATCAGCACCGGCCAATTGTCCAGATAGCGATCAAGCTGAAACTGGAGCAGCTTTTCCTGCGAGAGGCCGGCCGGCACTTTCTCGACGGTCTTGATGAACTGGGGCGCAATGACATTGGGCAGCAGCACGAACATGCCCGAGATTGCAGCCAGCAAGTCCTTGTTCGCCACACCCATGGCCTTGGCGTCATCCCACACGCGATTGAGGTCGATCTTTGCCACGCAGTCACTCCTTGTCGGATGATGCGATAAGCAAAATCGCGCGCCAAGGCCAGCGTCCGCGCGCCGCTTGCCAAGCATTGCGGATGGCCCCATGTCCGCACCATGGTCCATGCCACCGCCAGCCTGTCGCCCGATGCCCTCGATGCGCTCGAATGGCGCGTGGACGGCGGCCTCACCGACTATGCCAGCGCGCTTGCCGACATGGACGAACGGGCGGTCGGAATCGCGGAAGGCCGGGCGGGCGAGCGCATCTGGCTGCTCGAGCATCCGCCGCTCTACACCGCCGGCACCAGCGCGAAGGCGGGCGACTTGATCGAGCCGCGCTTTCCCGTGCATGAGACCGGCCGGGGCGGCCAATATACCTATCATGGGCCCGGGCAGCGCGTCGTCTATCTCAATCTCGACCTTGGCGCGCGCGGGCGGGATGTCCGTCGTTTCGTCCAGGCGCTGGAGACATGGGCCATTGCCGCCCTTGCCGATCTCGGCGTCGAAAGCTGGACTGCGGCCGGGCGCATCGGCATCTGGACGCGTGGCCCGGACGGCGGAGATACCAAGATCGGCGCCATCGGCGTGCGCGTGCGCAAATGGGTCACGTTGCATGGCCTCTCGATCAATGTCGCGCCGGACCTCTCTCATTATGACGGTATCGTCCCCTGCGGCATCGGCGATCTGGGCGTCACCAGCCTCGCCGCGCTCGGCAAGGCGCCCGACATGGCGGCACTCGACGCGGCGCTGCGCGCCCACGCCCCGGCGATGCTCGCCGCCATAGGCCCTTGAGATCGCGGCGCGCCTTTCCTAGGAAGGTTAATGAGCGGTCGGAAAAGGGGGTGGCTCATTGTCGGGCGGCCGGCCGCGAAGGAGAACAAAATGACGGGACGCGCATTCCGCACCGGTATCGAGGCCGGACTGATCGTGCTGGCGGCCGGATCGATGCTGCTGCTCGGCGGCTGCGGCAAGAAGCAGACCGCCTCCGGCAATGTCGTCCAGATGCGCGACATGCAGGTGGTCGACGGCACCACCAATGACGAGATGACCGACCTCGATGCGGTGCGCAGCAATGGCATCGGCGTCGGCAACAATGTAGCGGCGGGCGCTGTCGACAAGAAGGTGACGGCGACCACGAAGGCCGCAAAGGGTGCGACCGACACCGAGGACGTGCCCACTGAATAGGATTATTTAAGGCCCAGCAGCTTGTGTGTCTGGAGCGTGAGGCGCCAGCGCGGATCGCGCATCACCAGCGCAATCGCGGCTTCTCCTGCCTGTTCGTTGTCCGCCTCGTTCCCGCGATCCATCGGCTGCACGAGGAACGTGCCGAAATCCCAGCCGAGCAGCCCGGCGGGATCGATGCCCTGCTGCGGCCAGACCAGCTTCAATTCATCACCCGACCGTTGCACCACGTCGCTGCCCGCCTTGGGGCTGATGCACAGCCAGTCGATGCCGGGCGTCGCGGGCAGGGTGCCGTTGCTCTCGACCGCGATCTCGAAGCCCTCGCCATGCAGCGCCTCGACCAGCGCCTCGTCCAGCTGAAGCATCGGCTCGCCGCCGGTGATGACCACGAAGCGCGCCTCGCGATCATCGCCCCACAGGCGCGCCACGTGACTCGCCAGCGCCGCCGCATCGGCAAACTTGCCGCCATTCTCGCCGTCGGTGCCGACGAAATCGGTGTCGCAGAACCGGCAGACGGCGCTGGCACGATCCGCCTCGCGCCCCGACCAGAGATTGCAGCCCGCAAAGCGCAGGAACACCGCGCGGCGTCCGGCCTGCATGCCTTCGCCCTGCAGGGTCAGGAACATCTCCTTGACGGCATAGCTCATGAGCGGACGGCGTAGCGGGTCGGATCGGGGACGCCGGCTTCCTCGAAGCCCTTGGCGCGCAGGCGGCAGCTGTCGCACAGGCCACAATGCAGCCCATCAGGCGTGGGGTCGTAGCAGGACCAGCTCATGCCAGCATCGAGGCCGAGCCGCGCGGCCTCTTTCGCGATGTCGGCCTTGGTCAGATATTGCAGCGGCGCCATGATGCGCGCGCCATGGCCTTCCACGCCTGCCTTGGTGCCGAGCGCGGCCATGGCCTCGAAGGCGGCGATGAATTCGGGCCGGCAGTCGGGATAGCCGGAATAATCGAGCGAATTGACGCCGATATAGATACGGCCGGCGCCCGATGCTTCGGCGAGCGACAGGGTGAGCGACAGGAAGACGATGTTGCGCCCTGGCACATAGGTGGCGGGAATGCCTTCCTCGACGCCGCTCTTGGGAACGGCAATGTCGTCCGTCAGCGCCGAGCCGCCGAATTGCGAGAGGTCGAGCGGCAGGACGATATGGCGCTCGACGCCCAGCGCCGCGGCGATGCATCGCGCGGCGTCCAGCTCGACGCGGTGACGCTGGTTATAGTCGATGGTGAGTGCGACCAGCTGGCAGCCCGCCTCGCGCGCCAGACCGCCGGCGACCATGGAATCGAGGCCGCCCGAGAGCAGGATGATGGCGCGCTTGTCGTGGGGAATCGGCGGAGTCGGCATGGCGTGCGGCTATCGCAAATCCCTCGGGCGCGCCAGAGCGCGCGCCAGGCCTAGCGGCTCGCCGCCACGCAGGCGCCGATGCGCCGTGCCTCGTAATGCACATCGAACGGACGGCCGCCGATGATGCCCTGCGACTGGATCTGCACCAGCCGCGCCGTCTCGACGCGCAGCGACGTGCGCCCCTGGCCCCCCGCCGCGCAATCATAGGCCACCGCCGCCTGATCGCGCCCGTTTTCGACGAGGAAGTGCTTGCAGAGCGGCTCGGGCTGCTGGGGCTGGAACAGCTGGCGAAGGTCGGTGACGCAGATGCGCGTCGGCGGACCGGACCGCTCGACATCGCGGAACTCCCAGAGGCCGGTTTCGAGCGGCGCGAGGGCGGCGGGCGCAGGCGCCTGCGCCGGAGCGCCCACGCCGGCGCCAAGCAGCACCAGCGCGGCAAGACCGGCCGCTTGCGACATGCGCATCATTTCAGCGTCCCACCCCTTTTTGGGAAATCGACTCCGCCCCTTAAACCTATCATGACGGCAAAAGCGGGATTTGTCTAAATCCTTGCACGATTCATCGCTCAGGCCGCCGGAGACAGCTCGGCGAGGCTCACCGGGAAGATGCGCGAGCAGAAGGCGCAGTCGACCGAGATGATGCCGCGCTCATCGGCCATCTGCGCGCGTTCTTCCGGCGCGAAGCGGCTGAGCACGCTGCGGATATGGCCGATCTCGCAGCGGCAGCCCTTGGTGACCGGCTGCGCATCGAGCACGCGGATCTCGCCATCCTCGTGGAAGAGCCGCCAGGCGATGTCGGTCATCGGCAGGGCCGCGTCGGTCAGCTCCTCGTCGGTCAGCGTGCGCGCCATGATCGCGACATGCTCCCAGTCGGGATGGTCGTGGCGGACATGCAGCCGCTCGCGGCCGACTTCGCCCTCGGGGAGATGCTGGAGCAGCAGGCCGGCGGCGAGGCAACCGGCGCCCCGATCATGGCGCACCGCGATATGGCTGAGGCTGGGGATCTGCTCAGACTGCGCGAAATAATGCTCGGCGGCGGCGGCAAGGCTGGCGCCCTCCAGCGGCACGATGCCCTGATAGCGCTCGCCGGTCGCGGCCATGTCGAAGGTGATCGCGAGGAATCCCTTGCCGAACAGGCCGAACAAGGTGGGATCGTCGCCCAGTTCGGCGAGCCGGTCCGGATCGAACTGCGCATAGCCGCGCACCGCGCCGGCCTTGTAGTCGGCGACGAGCAGCGAGACGACGCCCTGCTCGGTCTGCGCCTGCAGGGTGAGCTGCCCATCCTCGTCCTTGAGCGTCGAGCCGAGCAGGCTGGCGAGCACCAGCGCCTCGGCGACCAGCCGCTCGATGACGGGCGGATAGCGGTGGGCGGAGAGCACATCGTCGAGCACCGGGCCCAGCCGCACCAGCCGCCCGCGGACATGGCGCGCGGGGATGGTGAAGCCGAGGATCGTGTCGAATGCGGGAGGAGGTGAAGCGGGATCGGTCACGGCGCCTAGATAGGGAGCCACGGCCTGAAAGTCCAAGGGCGCGGTATAGGACAAAGTGCATGGTTATCTATCACCAGATCGGCCTATTCCGCCGCTTATGGCAGGTAATCGCGACATAATGTAAGGTTCTATTGACATTCATCCGCGACTCACCTATGTAAGGTTTCACTGACATATAGTCAGGCAAAGCTGATATGGACAAAGCCGCGATGAAGAACCGCCTGAAAGTGCTGCGCGCCGAACGCGACTGGAGCCAGCTCGAGCTGGGCGGGCGCCTGGGCGTCTCGCGCCAGGCGGTGAACGCGATCGAGACGGGCAAGCACGACCCTTCCCTCCCGCTCGCCTTCCGCATCGCCCGGCTGTTCGGCCTCACAGTGGAGGAGATTTTCGATGATGGGTGCCAGGATGATTGAGGAGGGGGAAGGCGTCCGCGCCGCGCGCGCGGCCAAGCGCCGCTTCCTGCGGACAGCAGGGCTGTCGCTGCTCGGCGCCGTTGGCATCGGCGTCGTGATGATCCTCGGCAAGACCGCGCCGGGCCACATCACACCGGCCGCAGCGGTCATCGCCGTCGTCGCCATGGCCATATTGCTGCCGGTCGCCATCTATTTCAATGTCCGCGCGACCGACGAGCATGACCAAATGATCGGCCTGCATGCGAACAGCTTCGGCCTCTATGTCTACTTCTTCGTGCAATGGGCCTGGCTGGTCTTGTGGGGCGGCGGGCTTGTTCCTGCGCCCAATGGGCTGGCCATCTGTCTCGTGACCGCGCTCGCCACGCTCGGCCGCTATTTCCAGCTCAAACATTTGCGATGACCGCGCGCGTGAATAAAGTCCGTCGTCGCTTCGTATTGTTCGGACCGGGGGCTGCCTCGCATTCCCCAAAAACCCTGCTTCCTGGGGAGGACCTTATGCGCTCGACGTTCAGATCGGTTTTCATGGCACTGTCGCTTCTCGCGGGGCTCGGCCTGAGCGGAGCGGCGCAAGCGCAGGCGGCGCCCGATCCGCTGGGCGACTGGAGCGGCGTCCTGCAGATGCCGCAGGGTAATCTGACGCTGATCATCTCGATCAGCCGCGCGCCGGACGGCGCGCTCAGGGCGGAGCTGGAGAGCCCGGACCAGGCCCCCGGCCAGAAAATCCCGGCGACCAGCATCAAGGCCGAAGGCGGCGAACTGGCGTTCGAGATCGCGCCGCTCAGCGCCAAATATCAGGGCAAATGGGACGCCACCGCCCAGGCTTGGGACGGCACCTTCACGCAGGGCGGCTCGCTGCCGCTCAAGCTGGCCAAGGGTCTGCCGCCGTCCAGGCCTGTCGTTACCGGTCTGGACGGCATCTGGAACGCGAAGATCACGCGCAACGGCGCCGATCTGCGCCTCGTCCTGCGCGTCACGACCGGACCGCGCGGCACCATCGTGCTGTTCGATTCGCCCGATCAGCTCGCCTATGGCCTGCCGGTGCAGGATTTCGCGCGCGACGGGCAGAAGGTCCGGTTCAAGCTGGGTGCCGTCGGTGCGAGCTATGAAGCCACGCTTTCCGACGACCAGCAGCGACTGACGGGTACCTGGAGTCTACCGAACCAGCCCGGCACCGAGATTGTCTTCACCCGTGGTGTGCCTGTGGTCACCGGCAGACGGCCGCAGACGCCGCAACCGCCTTTCCCTTATGTCTCGGAAGAGGTCGCGTTCGACAATCCGGTCGAGAGCGGCGTGCATCTCGCCGGCACGCTGACGCACCCCCGGGGCAAGGGGCCGTTCCCCGCCGCGATCATGATCACCGGCTCGGGCCAGCAGGACCGCGACGAGACGATCCTGGGCCACAAGCCCTTCGCCGTGATCGCCGATCATCTGTCGCGCAAGGGCATCGCCGTGCTGCGCGTCGACGATCGCGGCATGGGCAAATCGACCGGCGATGTTGCGCAAGCGACCTCGGCGGACTTCGCGACCGACGCCAATGCCGCCTTCGCCTGGCTGCGCACGCGCAAGGACATCAATCCCAAGGCCATCGGCTTCATCGGCCATAGCGAGGGCGGCATGATCGGCCCGATCGCCATGGCGACCAACAAGGACGCCGCCTTCCTCATCATGATGGCGGGGCCGGGCACGAACCTCGTCCAGCTCATGCTCTCCCAGCGCCGCCTGATCGGCGCGACCATGGGCCAGAGCGAGGCGCAGATGGACAAGGCCGAGCCGGTCTTTGCCGCCCTGTTCAAGGCGATCGGCAGCGGCGCGACCTATGAGGACGGGCTCAAGGCGGCCCGCGCGGTGCTGACCCCGGAGGCAATGGCGTCGCTCGACGTGATGGCCGGCACCAACCCGCAGGCCATTCTCGGCCAGATGGCGACACCCTGGTTCCGCTATTTCTTCAAATATGATCCCGCGCCCAATCTGCGCGCGATTCATGTGCCGGTGCTGGCGATGGGCGGCAGCCTCGACCGGCAGGTCCCGCCCAAGGAAAACCTCGCGGCGATCAAGGCCGCGCTCAAGGACAACAAGGACGCGACCGTCATCGAGATCCCGAACCTCAACCATCTCTTCCAGACGGCCAGGACCGGCGGGGTCGGCGAATATGACCAGATCGAGGAGACAGTCGCGCCCGTCGCGCTGGATGAGATGGCGACGTGGATCAACGCGCGGTTCGGGGTGAAGTGAGGCAGCTATAGCCCTCTCCCGCCTTCGCGGGAGAGGGTTGGGTGAGGGTCTTCCTTTCTAGGAACTGAGCGCGTTGGCGATCGCCTGAAGCACGCCTTCCAGATTCGACATCACCTCATGGTTCCAGAAGCGAAAGATACGATAACCCTGCCCTTCAAGGTAAGCGCTCCGTGCCGCGTCCTTGTCGACCGAATGCTGGCCACCGTCGATTTCGACGATCAACTTCGCCTCCGGACAAAGAAAATCCACGACGAACGGTCCAATCGTGACCTGCCGCCTGAACTTGAAACCGCTTAGCTGTCGATTGCGCAAACGATCCCAGACCAGCCGTTCGGCCTCGGTCATGTCGCGGCGCAGTCGGGCGGCGTGCGGGCTGATCTGGCGACGAACCGGAAACATGGGCCCTGTCATAGAAGCAAGCAGACCCTCACCCAACCCTCTCCCGCGAAGGCGGGAGAGGGCTTTAAGGCGCCCCATCACCGCCGTCACAGAAACAGCGGGACCCCGGGTCAAGCCCCGGGGTGACGATGTTCAGCCCAACTTCCCGAAGCACCAGAGCAGCACGGACTTCTGCGCGTGCAGGCGGTTCTCGGCCTCGTCCCAGACGAGCGACTGCGGCCCGTCGATGACTTGCGCGGTCACCTCCTCGTCGCGATGGGCGGGGAGGCAGTGCAGGAATTTCGCGCCCGGTTTCGCCTGCGCCATCAGGGCCGCGGTGACCTGATAGGGCATCATCGCCTTCAATTTCGCCTCCGCGTGCGATTGCCCCATCGAGATCCAGGTGTCGGTGACGACGACATCCGCGTCCGCCACCGCCTCATTGGGATCGGCGACGCAGCGCGCGTGGCCATGGCCCAGCGCCAGCGCCGCATCCTCGGGCTGGAAGCCCTGCGGACAGGCGGCGACCACGTCGAACTGCATGAGGCCCGCCGCCTCCATGATCGAGGTCAGCACATTATTGCCGTCACCGAGCCAGGCCCATTTGCTGCCGGGCAGCGCGACGCCATGTTCCACGACCGTCTGCAGGTCCGCGACGATCTGGCAGGGATGCGAGAAATCGGTGAGGCCGTTGATGACCGGCACGCTGGCATAGTGCGCCATTTCCTCGACCTTGGCATGGTCGTCGGTGCGGATCATGATCGCGTCGACCATGCGGCTGAGGACGCGCGCGGTGTCCGCGACCGTCTCGCCACGGCCGAGCTGGGTCGTGCCGGCGTCCATGATGAGCGATGTGCCGCCGAGCTGGCGGATCGCCATGTCGAAGGAGACGCGCGTCCGCGTCGAGTTCTTCTCGAAGATCATGGCGAGCGTATGCCCGGCGAGCGGCGCGTCCTTGTCGGCAGCGCCCTTGGGGCTCCCCGCGCGCGCCGCCTTGCGGTCCATCGCATCGTTGATCATCGCGGCGATGGCGTCGCCGCCGGCGTCTGAAAGGTTGAGGAAATGTCTCATCATTCGTCCCCGGAATTCCTCTTCTGTGCTCCGGGCTTGACCCGGAGCCCAGGGCGGCTGCAGCTCCATCCCGCCCTAGGCTCCTGCCTTCGCAGGAGCACAGGTTGTTTTGTTACGCCGCCGTCTCGGCCACCTTGTAGCTCGCCGCGGCTGCGGACAGCTTTTCGATCGCTTCGGCGATATGGCTGTCCTCGATGACGAGCGGCGGCAGGATGCGCACGACATTCTCACCCGCCGAGACCGTCAGCAGGCCGTGATTGTCGCGCAGATGCGCCACGAAATTGCGCGCCTCGACCTCGGGCTTCAATTTCACGCCGAGCATGAGGCCCATGCCGCGCACTTCCTCGAAAATGCCGTCATGATTGGGGATGAGCTGCTGGAGCGCACCGCGCAGCCGCTCGCCCTTGGCCGCCACGCCCGCGAAGAAGCCGGGCTCGAGCATCACGTCGAGCACGGCCATGCCCGCGGCCATCGCCAGCGGATTGCCGCCATAGGTGCTGCCATGGGTGCCGAACACCATGCCCTTGGCGGCCTCTTCCGTGGCGAGGCAGGCGCCGAGCGGGAAGCCGGCGCCGATGCCCTTGGCGACGGCCACGATGTCCGGCGTCACGCCATAATGCTCATAGGCGAAGAACTTGCCCGTGCGCCCATAGCCGCACTGCACTTCGTCCAGCACCAGCAGCAGGCCATGCGCGTCGCAGGCCTTGCGCAGGCCCTGGATGAAGTCTGGCGTGCCGGCCTGGAGCCCGCCTTCGCCCTGCACCGTCTCGACCAGGAAGCCGGTGGTTTCGTCGTCGATCAGCGCGAGCGCCGCGTCGAGATCGTTGAACTTCACATAGTCGAAGCCGGGCAGTAGCGGCTCGAACCCGTCGCGCATCTTGGGCTGGTCGGTCGCGCTGATCGCACCCAATGTCCGCCCGTGAAAGGCGTTCTTGAAGGTGATGAGCTTGTGCCGCTGCGGATTGCCGTTCACATAATGATAGCGCCGCGCGGTCTTGATCGCGCATTCGACCGCTTCCGCGCCCGAATTGGTGAAGAACACCGTGTCGGCGAAGCTCGCGTCGACGATGCGCTTCGCCAACACCTCGCCCTGCGGCGAGCCGTAGAGATTGGACACGTGCATCAGCGTCGCAGCCTGATCGGCGATGGCCTTCACCAGATGCGGATGGCCATGGCCGAGCGCGTTCACCGCAATGCCCGCCGCGAAGTCGAGATAACGCTCGCCGCGCTCGCCGATCAGATAGCAGCCCTCGCCGCGCACCGGACGCACATCGCACCGGGGGTAAACGGGCATGAGCGGGGTGATCGACATGAGGACTGCTCCTTTCTCGCACGGCGTCTGAAAACGGAAAAAGGCGGCCCGTGCGAGGCCGCCATGTTCAGGCCGCGCCTATAGCGGCGAAGGGGAGGCGAATCAATGACGGGACTTCTCCTCGCCCCAGAATGGGGAGAGGATACGAAGCCTTGGCGCTTTAGCGGCTAGGCGGAGTTGGAGAGGGGGTAAGTCCGCCCCTCTCCAAGCTTCGCTAGCGGCCTTCGACCGCAAGCTACGCTATCCTCTCCCCCCACAGGGGGCGAGGACAACAGCGTTCACTTGACCGACCAAGCCGGCATCCTTCCCGGCGGCTCGTCCCACTGCGGGATCGAGGGATGCAGATCCTCGCGTCGTGCCCCGAAACAAAGGCGGATCGTCATCGAGAATTCGCGCGGGACGCCGGCATCGCCCTTTCCGCGCAGCAGCCGCAGCGGCCAGCCGACGACCTTGCCGGCGAGCCAGGCGAGATTGGCAAGGGCGAGGCCCATGACGCCATTGGCGCGCACGAAATAGCGCCGCCGCGAGTCATAGCGATAGGGCGGATGCGGGCGCTGAACCTGCGCGCCGCTTGCTACCCCCGTCGACGCGCCGCCGATGTGCATGACGCGGCTCGCCGGGACCGTCCACAGCGCCCAGCCCGCGCGGGTCATGCGATGCATGAGCTCGACCTCCTCGAAATAGAGAAAGAAGCCGTCGTCGAAGAGCCCGGTCTGGCGCAATGCCGCGCTGCGGAACATGACGCTGGCGCCGGTGATCCACTCCGCCGGGCCGGCATCGCGACGCTCGACCACTGACGGCTTGATGCCGATCCGCTCGCCAACCCCGCCGAGCCCGACGCCGCGCACGAACTCGCGGCCCGGCGAGGGAAAGCGGAAGGCCGAGCCGGCGATCCGCCCGTCCGGTTCGAGCAGCTGGCTCGCGACCGCGCCGATCCCGGGGTCGCGCTCGATGACGGCAAGCAGTGCTTCGACCGCGCCGGGCTCGATCTCGCAATCGGGATTGAGCAGGTGGATGTATTCGGGCGGCGTCTCGCGCTGGAGCAGGCGCAGCATCGCCTGGTTGTTCGCCCAGCCGAAGCCGCCGTTGAAATCGAGCGGGAGGATGCGGACCCAGTCCGACCAGGGCGCCTGCGCAAAGCGCGCGGTCAGCTTCTCCGCCGATCCGTCACCCGAATTGCCGTCGACGATGATGACGTCGAACGCGCCCACGCGCTCGCGCTCGGCGGCCAGCGCCTCGACGCAGGCGATGGCGAGATCGGCCGTCCGGTAATTGACGATCACGATCGCCAGTCTGGGCGCCGGTCCGGGAGCGGGCTGGGTCATGACGACTGCGGATACGGGCGTGCCGGGTGGGGGTCAATCTTCTCCCTCTCCCGCCTGCGGGAGAGGGCCGGGGTGAGGGCCGGTGCGTAAAATCGCTATCGGCAGCTGCAAGAATCTGCCCCCTCACCCAACCCTCTCCCGCAAGCGGGAGAGGGCTTTGATCGCCGCCCTCAAGCCGCGATGCGCCCCGCCG
>Ga0335083_10004719_pt1 | contig 17315 bp, 17 predicted proteins | sample Lox_Sample_42_FD_206716 | JGI IMG/M metagenome (GOLD analysis project Ga0335083, IMG submission 206716) | Soil microbial communities from Loxahatchee National Wildlife Refuge, Florida, United States - Lox_Sample_4.2 | ecosystem: Environmental > Terrestrial > Soil > Wetlands | place: USA... | reverse complement strand
ACCTCGCCGCCTTCGCCTCCGGCGCCTATTCCGGCCTGCCGGGCGGGGTGGGGGTGTTCGACTCGCTGCTTCTGCTCGGCCTCTCCGCATATCTGCCCACCGCCGAGGCGCTGGGGGCTATCCTATTATTCAGGGTCATGTATTTTTTGGCGCCGGCGTGCTTAGGCGGACTCTGCTACGCCGCACACGAATTGTGGGCCCACACGCAAGCGCCGGGAGAAACAAAATGAGCATGCAACAGACAATCACGCCGGTGAACGGCAACGTCTATGCCGAGCGCCCCTTCGCCGGGGAGAACCATATCAACGCGGTGCTGGACGGCGCGGTGAAGGCCCAGCGCGCCTGGGCGCTGACGCCCCTGGAGCAGCGCGCTGCGTATTGCTCCAGCTTCTGCGACGCGCTGCTGACGCATATCGACGAGATCGCGCTGGAACTGGCCTGGCAGATGGGCCGCCCGGTCTCCCAGGCGCCGAACGAGGTGCGCACCTGCATCGACCGCGCCCGCTACATGATCGCCGAGGCTCCCGCCGGGCTGGCGCCGCTCGACCCCGGCCCGAAGGAAGGCTTCAAGCGCTACGTGAAGCGCACGCCGCTCGGCGTGGTGTTCGTCATCGCGCCGTGGAACTACCCGCTGCTTACCGCCGTGAACTCCATCATCCCCGCGATCATGGCCGGCAACACGGTGGTGCTGAAGCACGCGGCGCAGACGCAGCTGGTGGCCGAGCGCTTCCAGCAGGCTTTCGACGAGGCTGGGCTGCCGGACGGCGTGTTCCAGCACATCCATGTGGCCGGTTCCACTGCCGAGAAGTTGGTGAAGGACACCCGCATCGCGCATGTGAACTTCACCGGCTCGGTGCCGGTGGGGCACGCCGTCTCCCGCGCGGCCGCGGACCGGTTCATCTCCGTTGGGCTGGAGCTGGGCGGCAAGGACCCCGCCTATGTCCGCGCGGATGCCGATATCGGCTTCGCGGTGGACAACCTGATCGACGGCGCCTTCTTCAACTCCGGCCAGTCCTGCTGCGGCATCGAGCGCATCTACGCGCATGAGAGCGTGTTCGAGGAGTTCGTGGAGCGCGCGGTAGCGTTCACCAACACCTATCGCCTGGGCGACCCGACCAACCCCGAGACCAATATCGGCCCGGTGGTGTCCGCCAAGGCGGCGGCCTTCATCCGCGGCCAGGTGGACGAGGCCGTGAGCCAGGGCGCGCGCGCGCTTATCAACCCGTCTGCCTTTGCGGCGAACAAGGCGGGCACGCCGTACATGGCGCCGCAGGTCCTCATCGACGTGGACCACTCGATGCGGGTGATGACCGAGGAGACCTTCGGTCCCGTCGTCGGCATCATGAAGGTGAGGGATGACGAAGAGGCCATCCGCCTGATGAACGACAGCGAATATGGCCTCACCGCCGCGATCTTCACGCGGGACATTGAGGCGGCGGAGCGCATTGGCGACCGTGTGGAGACGGGCACCGTGTTCCTCAACCGCTGCGACGCGCTGGATCCGGCGCTGCCGTGGGTTGGCGTGAAGGATACTGGCCGCGGCTACACCCTCTCGCGCTGGGGCTATGAGACGCTCACCCGGCCGAAGAGCTACCATCTCCGCCTGCCGGCGGGCTGAAACAAAAAGGCCAGGGCAATTTCCCCTGGCCTTTTTTAATGCCGTCGATCCGGCCCGGCTTACTGGCCGCTGGAATCGCCGGAATTGTCGCCGGACTTGCTCACCGCGATCCCCACGAACAGCGCCTGGCCCTGGCGGATGATGCGCAGCGCCAAGGCGCCGTTGCCGCTCTTGCGCGCGGCCGCGATGGCAGCCACCGCGTCGTCCGGGCTGTTTACGTTGGTGGCGCCGACGCCGACCAGCAGGTCGCCCGGCTCCAGCCCGGCCTGGTCCGCCAGTGAGTTCGGCTTCACCGCGGTGATCACCGCGCCGGTGGCGCTGTCGGGCAGGTTCAGCTGGTCGCGCGCATCCGGGGTGAGTGGCGCCAGGGTGAGGCCCAGCGCGCCTTGCTGCGGCCCCGTGCTGGAGCTGCTGTTGCCGCCCTGCTGGAATGCCGCATCCGGGTTCGCCGGCATGGTCGCCACGGCGACGGAAACCGTGTTCTGCTTGCCGTTGCGCAGATACACGATATCCGCCTTGTGTTCCGGGTCCACATTGGCGACGTCGCTGGCGAGATCGCCAGGGTTGGTCACGGACTGGCCGTTGACGCTGATGATCACGTCGCCTGCCTTCAGCCCGGCCTTCTCGGCGGGGCTGCCCGGCGAGATGGCTGCGACGAGCGCGCCATCCTTGGCCGGATCATCCGTCGGCAGGCCCAGCGCCTGCGCCATCTGCGGCGAGATTTCCTGCGCCGCGACGCCAAGATAGCCGCGCACCACCTTGCCGCCGCTGATCAGCTGCGTGACCACGCGCTTGATCATGTCGGACGGGATGGCGAAGCCGATGCCGACAGAGCCGCCGGAGGGGGAGAGGATGGCGGTGTTGATGCCGATCACCTCGCCCTTCTGGTCGAAGAGCGGGCCGCCGGAATTACCCTCGTTGATCGGTGCGTCGATCTGGATGAACTTGTCATAGGGGCCGTCGCCGATATCGCGCCCGAGCGCGGAGACGATACCCGCCGTTACCGTGCCGTCCAGCCCGAACGGATTGCCCATGGCGACCACCCATTCGCCCGGCTGCACGGAGGAGGAGGGGCCGAGATCGACATAGGGCAGGGGGTGCCCGGCCGAGATCTTCAGCACGGCGAGGTCGGTCTTGGCGTCGGTGCCGAGGATCTTCGCCGGGTAGGTATTGCCGTCCGAGAGGGTGACGGTGACCGTGCGCGCGTCCTTCACCACATGGTTGTTGGTAACGATGGTGCCGTTCTGGTCGATGATAAAGCCTGAGCCCTTGGCCTCAACCGCCTGCGGCTGCTGCGGCGCGCCAAAGCCGAACGGAAAGCCGGGGATCTGCGGAAAGCCTGGGGGCAGGCCGGGTTGCGCCTGACCCTGGCCGCCGCCATTGTCGTCCTGGTCGTCGGAGGTCTGGTTGAGCTTAAGATGCACATCGACGGACACCACCGCCGGGGCCACGTGCTTCACCAGCCCGGAGAAATCCGGCACCGGGGCGAAGCCCTGCTGCACGGCCGCGGTTTCGTCCAGCGATGAATCTGCTGCGTGTGCCGGGGCGGCTGGCAGGCCGGCCAGGGCGGTAGCGCCGAAAAGGGCCAGCGTGAGCGCGGTGCCACGGGTGAAGGTTTTACGCATGTCTTGTGTGGTCTCCTGCGGAAAAATCTTTGACTTATTGCGGTAGAAAATCCGTACTGTGGCATAAATGCCACAATAATCTCTCGCTCTCAATGTCGGAATTTGGAGGTTACACTTTTTCACCGGCTGCGAAATTATGCCGCGCCATGGGCGAGGCGAGGGGGCGGATATCAATCATCATGTACCGGAGATAGGCGTGGCTCGCGGCGAAAGTAAGGCCGGGGCTCTTAATCATCGGTTCATCAGAACTGGCAGTTGCGCGTTTTCCAGTACGTGGCGCGTGGTGCCGCCCAGGATGAGCTGGCGCAGGCGCGAGGCAGTGGAATACGCGCCCATGGACATCAGGTCCGCACCGAACTCCGCCGCTGCCGCCAGCAGCCCGGCACCGGCCACCCGGTTGATGGCATGGAACCGCACGACATCGGCGGTCACGCCATGATGCGAGATGTATTCCGCCACCTCCGCCCCGGTGGGGCCGGGCTTGGCGTAATCTTCGGAGACCAGGATGCGCACCGCCTCCGCCTGGCGCACGAAGGGCATAACCGAGCCCAGCGCCGAGGCCGCGTTGGCCGTGCCGTTCCAGGCAATGGCGATGCGCTTGCCGATGCTCTTGGGCGGTTCAAGCGGGGCCAGCAGCACCGGCCGCCCGGAATCGAACAGCACGGCGTGCAGCGCGTCCGCCGCGGCCACATCCTCGCCCGCCTGCGGATGGGGCACGACGGTGAGGTCGGCGAGCCGCGCCTGAAACGCGATCAGTTGCTCCTCCCGCCCGGTGAGAGTGGTGAAGCTGGCGCTGGGCTCGTTTCGACCTCGCATCGCATTGCCCGCCGGGACCTCCGCCGCTTCCGTCGCTGCCTCGAACAGTTCGCGCAGATGCAGCGCCCGCGTGCCGCCTTCGCGTTCGGTGGCGTTGAGCATGTCCTCGATCAGCGCGCCGGAAAGCCCTTCGCCGGCAAACGGGGCGATGTCATGCGCATCGGAGCGGATGTGCAGCACCTGCAGATGCGCGTTCCACATCTTGGTCAGCATCAGCCCAGTTTGCAGGGCGGTGCCGGCCGAGGCTGAACTGCTGACCGGCAGCAGGAATTTGCGCACCGACATTGTGTTCCCCCTCCTGGGCTCAGTTACCGATATTGGCCCCGCCGCTGGGAAGAATGCAACGGTTTCCTGGAGTTAGAGTTCCGTTCAAAACCCGCTAGGCCGAGCCGAATGGCGGCGTATTGCGAGCACCGGAGCGGAGCGTACATGAAGTACGTGAGCACCGGAGCGCAGAAATGCGGTGCCAGGCGGCTGGCATAGTAGGGTTTTGAACTGGACTCTTAGAGCATGTCGCGCAGGCGGAACCAGGTGGTGGCGGCCAGCAGGGCAGGGGTGCGCAAGGCCCGCCCGCCGGGGAAGCGAGCATGTGGGATACGGGCGAACACGTTGAACCGTTCGGCCTGCCCGGCAATGGCCTCCGCCGCCAGCTTGCCGGCCAAGCCCGTGAGCGCCACGCCATGGCCGGAGAAGCCCTGCGCGAACAATATGTTAGGCGCCAGATGCCCGAAATGCGGGGCGCGGTTCACGGTGATGTCCACATTCCCCCCCCAAAGGAATTCCACCTTCGCATCCTTAAGCTGCGGAAACACCCGGGTGGCGCGCTTGAGCATGGAGGAGCCGAGGCTTGGCGGCGGCAGGGTGGAGTAGGAGACGCGCCCGCCGAACAGCATCCGGTCATCGGGCGAGCGGCGGAAATAATCGAGCACGAAGTTCAGGTCCGCCACCGCCTCGTTGTTCGGGATCAGCGAGGGCACGTCTGCGCGCGGCTCGGTCGCCATGATGTAGGTGCCGACCGGCATGACGTAGCCGGAGAGGTCTTCCACCAGCCCGTTGAGATACGCGCCGCCCGCCACCAGCAGGAACTTGGCGCGGACCTTATGCGGGCCTGCATGCAGGGTGAGCGTCGTGCCTTCCTCGACGCGCGAGATCTTCGCCCCGGCATAGAGTTTCGCCCCTGCCGCCTGAGCCGCCTGGGCCAGGCCCAGCGTGTAGTTGAGCGGGTGGATATGGCCGGAGATATTGTCCTCCAGCGCCGCCAGGTAGCGCGGGCTGTCGAGGCGCGCGCGCAACTCCGCGCCTTCCAGCAGCCGCCCGACCGGCGCGCCCAGGGCCGCCAGCTCCTCCTGCTCCATGCGCAAATCGTGCACATGGCGCGGCTTGATGGCGGCGTGCAGATAGCCGCGCACCGGGTCTGCAGGGATGGCGAAGCGGGAGATCTGCGCATGCAGCAGCTCCACGGCTTCCACCGACATGTCCCACAGCCGTTTCATCGTTTCTGCGTCGGTAAGGTTCTTGAGCTTATGCAGCGAGCAGCCGAAACCCGGCAGCACCTGCCCGCCATTGCGCCCGGAGGCCCCCCAGCCGATGTTCTGCGCCTCCAGCAGAGCCACGGAATAGCCCCGCTCGGCCAGATGCAGCGCCGCGGAAACGCCGGTGATGCCGCCACCGATGATGGCGGCATCCACAACTACATCACCCGCCAGTGTGTTGGCGACGAAATTCACACGCCGCGTGGCGTGGTAGTAATTGTTCAGCATAATTCGTCGTCCGGTTAGACGTTCAGTAGCAGGTGCTCGCGCTCCCAGGAGGAGATGACGCGCAGATAGGTTTCGTATTCGATCCGCTTCACCGCCACCAGCACATCCACGAGTTTCTCGCCGAGAATCTCACGCAAGCCCTTGCTCGCATCCATCAGGTCGAGCGCGTGGGAGAGTTCACGCGCCAGCGTGTATTCGCCGGAATAGGCGGAGCCGACCTGTTCGGGGGTCGGTGTCAGCCCCTCCACCATGCCGAGATAGCCGCAGGCGAGCGTCGCGGCGAAGGCGAGATACGGGTTGGCATCGGCGCCGGGCACGCGGTTTTCCACGCGCATGGCGGACGGGTCGCCAAACGGAATCCGCAGCCCGCAGGTGCGGTTGTCGTAGCCCCATTGCAGGTTGATCGGGGCGTTGGAGAAGCGCGTGAGGCGGCGATAGGAATTCACGTTCGGCGCGAAGATCGGCATCGCCGCCGGAATGTATTTCTGCAGCCCGCCGATATAGGAGCGGAACAGTTTGCTCGCCTTGCCATCCGGCCCCGCGAACAGGTTCTGCCCAGTCTTCGGGTCCACGATGCTCTGGTGCACATGCATGGCGCTGCCGGGCTCGCCGCCCATCGGCTTGGACATGAAAGTGGCGTAGATGTTGTGGCGCAGCGCCACTTCGCGCACCGTGCGCTTGAACAGGAACACCTGGTCCGCGAGATGCAGCGGGTTGCCATGCAGGAAGTTGATTTCCACCTGCGCAGCACCTTCCTCATGGATCAGTGTATCGAGGTCCATTTCCTGCAAATCGCAGAAATCGTACATTTCCTCGAACAGCGGGTCGAACTCGTTCACCGCGTCGATGGAGTAGCTCTGCCGTCCGCTCTCCTGCCGGCCGGAGCGCCCCACGGGCGGCACCAGCGGGTAGTCGGGGTCGGTGTTGCGGGCGACGAGGTAGAATTCCAGCTCCGGGGCGAGGACCGGTTTCCAGCCCTTATCCTCGTAGAGCTTGAGCACGCGCTGCAGCACTTGCCGAGGCGCCATCGGCACCGGTGTGCCGTTCGCGTATTGGCAATCATGGATGATCTGCGCGGTGGGCTCATGCGCCCAGGGCACGAGGCGGACGGTGCTGACGTCCGGTATCAACTGGATGTCGATAATCGCGGGGTCGGTGAGCTTGTCTTCCGGGTCTTCCGGGTACTCGCCGGTAACGGACTGGATAAAGATCGCTTCCGGCAGGCGCGGCGCGCCGCCCTGGAAGAATTTCTGCGCCGGCATGATCTTGCCGCGCGGGATGCCGGTGATGTCCGGCACCAGGCATTCGACTTCAGTGATCCGATGCTCGTCGAACCAGTCCTTCAGGTCGATTGTTTCATTGCTCATGTTGTCCTCGATTGGCTGGCGGCGCCCGGGATTGAGCGCCGCCGAGTGTCCCGAAGTGGACACTCGTAAAATCAACAGATTAGCGGCCCGCTTATCCCTGAAATTCACCTGCGAATTTCAGGGGCGGGACGCTAGCCGGTTTACTGGAGTACGCTGGTCCAGATCTGGTTGAACAGCTTGTATTGCGCGCCGCGCAGCGGGGCCAGGAAGCTCAAATGCTTCATTTCCTCCGCGGTCGGGTTGATCAGCGGGGTGGCAAGAATGCCGGTGAGCTGCTTCTGCGACGCCGCGTTGGGGCTGGCATACTGGTTGAAATTGGAGAGCGTGGCGCCGTTATTTGCATCCAGGATGAAGTTGATGAACTGCAACGCCAGTTCAGGATGCGGCGCATGGGTGGGGATTGCCATCGTGTCCACCCAGATTTCCGAGCCCTGGTCGGGCAGGAAATATTTCAGCTTGGTGCAGCTGCCATCTGCGTAGCAGCTGGCGATATCGCCATTATAGGCCATGGAGACGGCGATCAGCCCGCTCTTCATCTGGTCGCGCGCCGGGGTTTCATCGACGAAACCGGCGAAGTTCGGCCGCTTCTTGGTCTGCTCGATCAGCTTGGCCGCGGCAATCCACTGGCTCTTCTCGGAGCAGTTGAAGCCGTAGCCGAGATAGGCGCAGGCCGCGCCGATCTGGTCGCGCCCTTCGCCCTTAGGCAGCACGAATGGGTAGTTCGGGTTTACCGTGGGGTCGAACAGAAGAGCCCAGCCGGTGCCGGGGTTCTTGATCTTCGCGGGATCGTACAGGATGCCGGTCGTGCCCCACTGATAGGGGATGGAGTAGGCGTCGTTCGGGTCGTAATTCGGGTTCTGGAATTTCGGCATCAGGTTGCCGAAATTCGGAAGCTTGCTGTGATCGATCTTCTGGATCAGCCCTTCATCCTGCAACTCCGGCACGTAGTAGGAGGAGGGCACCACCACGTCGTATTGCGCATCCCCACCCGCCTTCAGCTTGGCGGACATTTCCGCGTTGCTCTCGTAGTCGGTCTCGATCACCTTGCAGTTGCACTGCTTTTCGAAGGCGGAGAGCAGCCCCGGGTCGATATAGCTGGACCAGATGAACAGGTTCAGCGTCGGCTGGTCGGCGCGGGCCGTCTGCGGTGCTGCAAGGCCGAGAGCGAGCGCCCCAGCGGCAAAATACGATAGAAGCTTCATGCGATTTTCCCCGTTGGTGTGAGCTGGCCAGCACGCTCGCGGTGCCGCGTAATGAAGAAATGGATGATTGCGAGCAGGATGATTGAACCGATCATCATCGTACCGAGCGCGTTGATCTCTGGCGATATGCCTTTTCGTGCGATCGCGGAATAGATGTAGATCGGCAGTGTCACGCTGCCCGGCCCAGCGGTGAAGAAGCTGATGGTAAAATCGTCGATGGAGAGGGTGATGCCGAGCAGGAACCCGCCGATAATGGCCGGCTGCACGACCGGGACGATGAGATGGATAAAGCTCTTGATGCCGTCGGCGTAGAGGTCGTTGGCGGCGTCGAACAGATACGGGTCGAGCCCGGCGAGGCGCGCAAAAACGGTGAGCGCGACATAGGGCACCTGGAAGGTGATGTGCGCGATGATCATCGTCTGCAGCCCGGCGCCGAGAAACCCCGTGGCGCTGTGCACGAAGTTGAAGAAAATCAGCTCCGAGATGCCGAATACCAGGCCGGGCATGATGATCGGCGTATAGATGATGAGGCTGGGGATATGCGCGAGCACGCCCTTGGCGTTCGCATTACGGAACCGGCACAGCCCGTAGCCAAGCAGCGTCCCGAGCGCGGTGGATGTGATGGCTGAGCCGAAGGCGAGGATCAGCGAGCGGCGCAGGGCGGTGAACACCGCGCCATCGTGCAGCAGCACGCCGTAGGCGTGCAGCGAGTGCCCGGCCTGGTTCGGCGCTGGGGCGAAGGAGTAGAACGCGACCAGCGCCAGCGGCGTGTACAGCAGCGCATAAAGCGGCCAGGAAATGCCGGAGAGGGCGTAGCGAACCCCGCGCGGGATCATATCGTCGCCTCCTCGGCGCCGCCGAGCTTCCGGGTGAGGATGCGGAACCCGACCAGCCCCATGCCGGTGAACACCAGCATGATGATGGTAAGCGCCGCGCCATAGGGCCAGTCCGGCGTTTCGGTGAACTGGTTGGCGATCTGCGAGCCGATCATCAGCGCCTTGTCGCCGCCGAGCAGCTGCGGCACCACGTAGTCGCCGAAGGCCGGAATGGCGACGAAGATGACGCCGGAGAGCAGGCCCGGCAGGGTTTGCGGGAACACCGTGTGCCAGAACAGCCGCGCGCCGGACGCGTAGAGATCCCGCCCGGCTTCCACCAGCGTCCAGTCCAGCTTCTCCGCCGAGGCGTAGAGCGGCACGATCATGTAGGGCAGGTAGTTATACGCCAGGCCGGTGGTCACGGCGAAGCTGCCCGGCGCCAGGCCGAGATCCGGCGGGACCGCGTGCAGCAGATGGGCGACCCAGGAGACCGGCGCGTTAGGGCCGAGCAGCTCCATCCAGGCATAGGTGCGCACGACCTGGTTGGTCCAGGAGGGCAGCACGATGAACAGCAGCAGCAGCGGGCGCACCGATTCCGGCCGGCTGAGGATGAAGAACACCAGCGGGTAGGAGAGCGCCGCCGAGACCAGCGTGGCGATGCCCGCCTGCTTCAGCGAGCGCAGGAAGATGATGATATTGCCCGGGTCCCAGCCGAGCAGCGAGTACCCCGCCACCTGCTGGAAAGACTGCACGGAGAGCGGCAGCACCGGGCTGCCATAGTCGTTGGAGGAGAAGAAGGCGATGCCGAGCAGCACGGCGCTGGGGATCAGCAGGAAGATCATGATCCAGACCAGCCCGGGCCCGGAGGTCACCCAGAGCCGCAGGCGCTGCCGCCCGGCCTCGATTTCGACTTCGGTTTTTACCCCGGCGCTCATGGCGAGATCAGCATGATGTTGTCGGGCTTCAGTTCCACGGCCACGGCCTCGCCGGGGCGCCAGCTGCGCTCGGCGGCTTGGTTGTTGGTGTCGAACGCCAGCACCAATTGCCCGCCGGCAAGCTCGATGCGGTATTGGGTCGAGGCGCCCATGTAGATGGCCTCGCGCACTGTGCCGAAGAACAGGTTCACACGGTCCTTTGGCGCCGCTGTGTCGTTATAGATCCAGATCTTTTCCGGCCGGATCATCGCCAAGGTCGCGCCGGCAAGCGGCGCGTCGATGGTCAATTCGCCGATCGGCGACGCGGCGGTATTTGTGCCGGTGGGTGTGACCGGCCAGATGTTGGAGAGACCCAGGAACTCCGCGACGAACACGTTTTTCGGCTTCTCGTACACGTCCAGCACCGGACCGACCTGCTCCAGCCTGCCTTTGCTCATCACGCCGATGCGGTCGGACATCACCAGCGCCTCGTGCTGGTCGTGGGTGACGAAGATGAAGGTCATGCCCAGGCGCTTCTGCATGCGCAGCAGCTCGATCTGCAGTTCAGCGCGCAGCTTGGCGTCCAGTGCCGAGAGCGGTTCGTCCAGCAGCACCACATCCGGTTCGTTCACCAGCGCGCGGGCCAGGGCGACGCGCTGGCGCTGCCCGCCGGAGAGCTGTGCCGCGCTGCGCGTGGCGAACTGGCCAATCTGCAGCAGTTCCATGATGGCATCGACCCGCTTCTTGCGCTCCGGGCTCTTGATGCCGCGCATGCGCAGGCCGAAGCCGATATTCTGTTCCACATTCAGGTGCGGGAACAGCGCGTAGGATTGGAACACGGTGTTCACCGCGCGCTTATGCGCCGGCACGTCCTCCACGTCCTTGCCGGAGATGAAGATCCGGCCCTCATCGGGTGTCTCGAACCCGGCGATCATGCGCAGCAGGGTGGTCTTGCCGCAGCCGGAGGGACCCAGCAGGGTGAAGAATTCCCCGGCATGGATTTCGAGATTTACATGGTCCACGGCGGGCGCTGACCCGTTGAAAATCCGGGTAATGCCGCAGATGGAAATGGCGCCACGCTTGGCCGAGGGGGCGGCTTCTGCGGTCGCGGGGCTGGTGGTGGCAGACATCATGCGCCCGCCGGGCTGGCTTGGTTAAGGATGTCAGCTCCGGTCGGCTCGATGGTCCACAGCACGCAAAACCCCAAAATTATTGCAGCGGGAGTGTGGCTTACGGCCCCTTAATACGTCAAGAATAATTGGATGATCTTTTTCTTGCGAGGCATGTTTTTCGTTGCGCGCGCGGGTACTACCCGCGTAGCATTGTTGAAAATCCTAAACGTGCGGGTGATAAGGAGATCATGTCGGCAGCCCTCCAGAACGATGACATGTCGGACGATATTGGCACCCGGCTGAAGTTGGTGCGGCAGATTTTCGGGCTGACGCAACGTGAGTTGGCACGCCGGGCCGGGGTGACGAACGGGGCGATCTCGCTGATCGAGCAGAACCGTGTCAGCCCGTCGATCTCCTCGTTGAAGAAGATTCTGGACGGCATTCCGCTCTCGCTGGCGGATTTCTTCACGCTGAACTTCTCGCCGTCCGACAACGTGTTCTTTACCGGGGAGGAGCTGACCGAAATCTCCTACGACCCGGCGATTTCCATGCGCATGGTCGGCCGCAAGGTGAAGGACCGGACGCTGCAAATGTTGCAGGAGACCTACCAGCCCGGTGCCGATACGGGGGATGCGATGCTCCGCCACAACGGCGAGGAATGCGGCATTGTCGTCTCGGGCTGCCTCATCGTCACGGTTGGCGTGCAGGAGAGGCTGCTCAACCCGGGGGATGCGTATTATTTCCGCTCCGATATTCCGCACCGCTTCCGCAACCCGGGGGCGGGGCCCTGCGTGCTGATCAGCGCCAACTCGCCGCCCTCGTTCTAGCCATGGCGGTGCATCTCACCGGCGGTTGCCTCTGCGGTGCCGTCACCTACAGCCTGGACTATGAACCAGGCGATGTCGCGGATGTGTGCTTCTGCCGTGAATGCCGCAAGGCGAGCGGTGCCGCGGCGCTGCCATGGGTGCAGGTGCCGCCGGAGCGCTTTTGCGTCACCAAGGGGGCGGCGCGGGGCTATGCTTCCTCGCCCCAGGCCATGCGCTGGTTCTGCGGCGATTGCGGCAGCCCGCTCTACATGACCGATAGCGAGGGCCGCTCCGTCGGCGTCACGCTTGGTTCGCTGGATGAGCCCGAGGCCATCCGCCCCACCGTGCAGGGCTGGGTGTGCGAGCATGTCTCCTGGCAGGTGTTGGATGAGAGCTTGCCTGCCTATGAGAAGGCGCCGCCCTACGATCTCTGAACCGCGCGGCGTTTGCCCTCGGCGGCCATAACCACTGGCGCCGCGAGCACCAGCGCCTGGACGTTCCAGATGATGAAATCCAGGTTGCTGGGTCCTTCAATGACCATGTCGGCGAGCGCCAGCACCGCCAGGGTGAAGCCCGCGAGCAACTCTTCCCAGCCCATCTGCCGGGGTTTGTCCTTGGTCCAGAAGCGCAGCACCGTGGCGATGACGGGGACGATGAACACCGGCATTGGGGCGTCGCGGTAGCGGCCGCCGAAGACCAGCAGCGCCTCGAACACAGCGGCGGAGGCCAGGAAGATGAACCACAGCCCGTCATAGTTCAGGGGCAGGCGGAACCGGCGCGCACCGGCCAGCACCATGGCCCCGGTGGTGACGGGCGGCACTGGGCGCCCGGCGAGCAGCGCATCGGCCCGGCGGATCGCCAGAACCGCGAACAGCGCCTGCAACGGCAGGTTCACCAGCGCATCCAGCCGCAGCCAGTTGTCGTAAAGCATGGGCAGCGTGCCGGAGCAGGCCAGGGCGATACCGTTGCCCAACGCGAAGGCGGGCAAAGCGAGGCGCAGGTTGCGGAACCCCACGGCGGCGAACAGCAGCACACCGGCCAGCACTCCAAACCCGGCGTACCAGGGCCAGTCCGGGGTCTCGACCACCGGGCCGTTGAGCGGGAATTTCGGCTGCCGGTCGGCGGTCCAGATGCCCCAGTTGGCCCCGGCCACGCCTTCGTCCTCGTATTTCCAGTTCTGGTCGAAGGCCTCGATCAGGTTGTAATCCACGCCCTCCTGGTTCGCGAGGGTGACGAAGCGGCGCAGGAACACCGCCTCTTCCACCCGGCCGGTGGCGGCGGGGCCGCGCCAGCGCCCGCGCGAGGGCCAGCCCGTCTCGCCGATGGAAATCTGCTTGCCAGGGAAGAGCTTTTTGAACTGATCAGTGGTCGATTGGATTTCGGCCAGGGCGTCGTCCACGGAGAGCGGCTTGTCCTCCCAATAGGGGAGGAAATGGATCATCACCACGTCCACATGCGGCGCCACCTGCGGGAACTGCTTCCAGAAATCGGTGACATCCGCGTACGCAACAGGCTGCTTCACCCGGGCGTGGACGTAGTCGATATCGGCGATCAGGTCGTCCACCGAGAGGTCACGGCGCAGTAGCACCTCGTTGCCGACGATGACGCGGGTGATGGTGTCAGGGTGCGCGTTGGCCTCGGCGATGCCGGCGGCGATCTCCTTGGCGTTGTCCTGCGGGTTGCCGCTGAGCCAGATGCCGAGCCAGACCTTCAGCCCCGCCTGCTTGGCGAGCGCGCCAATATCGTAATCGCCCTCGATGGAGGAATAGGTGCGGATGCCGTTCGCCTGGGTCGCCACCAAAGCGAGGTCCTTCGCCACCTCCGCGCCCGTGGGATAGTCCTTGGAGAGCGGGCTCTGCCAGGCCTGGTATGGCGCGTAGGACAGGCTGTTGAACTTGCCCGCCGGCATGGTCACATCCCCCGCCTGAGGCTGGTTGGGATTCGCCCACATGGCGAAGGTCAGCAGACTCAGCAGCACGCAGGCGATAAGGGGTTTGATCATGGCCAAAGGCTTAGCCGGGCGTGCATTTTTGGGGAAGAGAGATGAGTGACGAAGACATCCGCCGTATCCTGACACAGACGAAGCGCATCGCCCTGGTCGGGGCCTCGGCCAAGCCGGAACGTGCCTCCTACGAGGTCATGCGCTTTCTGCTGGAGAACGGGTTCGATGTGACACCGGTAAACCCGGGCCTCGCCGGGCAGGAGATATTGGGCCGCAAGGTGGTGGCAACCCTCGCCGAGGCCACGCCGCTGGACATGGTGGACCTGTTCCGCCGGGCGGAGGATGTGGACGCCCCAGTGGAGGAGGCGATCCGCCTGGGCGCGAAGACGGTGTGGATGCAGCTCGGCGTGGTCAACGAGGCAGCGGCGGCGAAGGCCCGCGCCGCCGGGCTGGGGGTGGTGATGGACCGCTGCCCCGCGATCGAGATGCCGCGTCTGGACCGGTCACGGCAAGCACCAAATTAACTTGCGGCAATCGACTTGCCGCTGGCCGGACGCCTAGCCTTATTGTCCCATGACCGGAACAATAGGGGAGGAGTTCCCAATGAATACGGTTACCAAATTGGCCGGCTGCGCCGGTGTGGCGGGATTATTGGCGTTCGGCCCGGCGCCCGTGCTCGCAGCCCAGCCTGTGCTATCAGACTTGCTGGCCACTTGGCTGCTGATTTACAGTGCGCAAACCCGCTTGGTTAACCTGAAGAACGGTTCGGTACATATCACCGTCCCAGCGAAGAGCGCCGTCTGGACGACCTATGGCGGTTTTGACTTCACCGATATGGATGCCAGCGTCACCATCACGCCGGGCAATGCCGCGGACAGCGTCGCCGGGCTCCTGTTCTGGGCCACGGGGACGAATGATTTCTTCGAGTTTTCGATCTCCGACATGAACGGCACCTTCGCCGTGTACAAGCATGTCTCCACCGCCGCCGCGCCGTGGCAGGCGATTGTGCCAGATATGAAGACCAGCCTGCTGAAGCCCAGGGCGGCGAACGTCCTGCGGGTGGTGACCAAGGGCAATTACGTCACCCTATATATCAACGGCCAGCAGGCGGGTTCGCTCTCGATCATGGCGCCCTCCAGCGGTGGCACGGTCGGCATCGAGGGTGAAGGCAGCGCCAAGGGGCCTTCCGACTACGCCTTCACCAACCTGAGCGTAAGCCAGCCGTAACCGGCCCTCAGGCGGAGGGCGGGGAACCCAGCGCCAGCCGGTACAGGGCCGGGGCGTTCCACAGCAGCAGGCGCTGGCGCCGCCAAGCCACGATGCCCTCTTCCAGCCAATGCGCCAGCAGCAGCCCGGCCGTGTGGCTGGTGCCGCCGGCCAGAGCGGCGAGTTCGTCGAGCGTGACCGACGGGGTGATGAACAGTTCCTCCCCGGGTTCCACCTCATACCGTTCGGCGAGGTTCAGCAGGGTCAGCGCCAGGCGCTCCACTGTGGTGCCGAGCACGGGCGGCGCCGCGCAATCCGGGGTCAGCGGGGTGGTGTGGGCGGAAGACCGGGGGCTCGGGCTGACCTGCATGGCGCGACCTTTCAAACTATAAAGCCTATCATTATAGTAGAAATTATAGTCACGCAAGCGTAAAATGGGGCCGCCCATAGGGCAGCCCCACGGAAATTTTTAGCCCAAAGCCGCCTTCTGCGCGGCGAACAGCTCCGCCGTGCCCTTGCGCGCCAGCGCCAGCAGCGCCTGGAAGGAGGCATCGTCGAAGGTGGATTTTTCCGCCGTGGCCTGGATTTCCACGATGCCGCCGCCCTGGGTCAGGATGAAATTGGCATCGGCGTCGGCGCTGGAATCCTCCTTGTAGTCGAGGTCCAGCACCGGGTTGCCCTGGAAGATGCCGCAGGAGACCGCCGCCACGTGCCCGGTGATGGGGAAGGCCTTCAGCACGTTGTTGGCCTGCAGCTTGCGGAAGGCCAGCGCCATGGCCACGTAGGCCCCGGTGATGGAGGCGCAACGCGTGCCGCCATCGGCGTTCAGTACGTCGCAGTCCAGGGTGATGCTGATTTCGCCCATGGCCTTGCGGTCCACCACGGCGCGGAGCGAGCGGCCGATCAGGCGCTGGATCTCCTGCGTGCGGCCGGACTGCTTGCCGCGCGCGGCTTCACGGTCGCCTCTTGTATGGGTGGCGCGGGGCAGCATGCCGTATTCGGCCGTTATCCAGCCCTCGCCCTGGCCGCGCATGAAGCCCGGCACCTTGCCCTCGACGCTGGCGGTGCACAGCACCTCGGTCCCGCCCATCCGGATCAGCGCGGAGCCCTCGGCATGGTGGGAGAACCCGGTCTCGATGGACACTTTCCGGAGTTCGTCGAAAATTCTGCCTGAGGGCCGCATGATATCTCTCCTGATCGATTTGCCGTGCTATTATCCGAGACTGTGACCATGGACCATAGAGGCAAATCCGTTCCGCCCCGCCTGCCACCGGGGCTTGATGTCCGCTCCGCCGCCGTGCTGCGCGAGATCGTGGAACAATATGTGGAAACCGGCGAGCCCGTGGGCAGCCGCACGCTCTCGCGCCTGCTGCCGCAGCGTCTCTCGCCCGCCACCATCCGCAACGTGATGGCGGACCTCACCGATGCCGGGCTGCTGTTCTCGCCGCACACCTCTGCCGGGCGGCTGCCGACCGAGCGGGGCTTGCGCCTGTTCGTGGACGGGCTGCTGCAATTCGGCGAGCTCTCCGAGGAAGAGCGCAGCAGCATCAACCAGGCGCTGGTGCAGTCCGGGCGCAGCATGCAGGACACGCTGGCCCAGGCCAGTTCCATGCTCTCCGGCCTCTCCGCCGCCGCAGGGCTGGTACTGGCGCCCAAGGGCGAGGGGGCGGTGAAGCATATCGAGTTCGTGCCGCTTTCGCCCGGGCGGGCGCTGGTGGTGCTGGTCTCGGCCGATGGCCAGGTGGAAAACCGCATCATCGAGACGCCGCCAGGCCTGCCACCCAGCGCGCTGCAGCAGGCGAGCAACTACCTCAATGCCCGGCTCTCGGGCCTTACCATCGCCGAGCTGCAGCGCCGCGTGGGGGATGAGCTGGTGGCCGACCGCACGGAGCTGGACGCCCTGACCAGCGCCGTGGTGGAGGCGGGGCTGGCCGACTGGGGCAGCGAGGGCAGGGGAGGTTCGCTGATTTTGCGCGGCCAGGGGCGGCTGCTTGAGGATGTGGATCAGCTGGAGAAGCTCGCCACCATCCAGGCGCTGTTCGAGCGGCTGGAGGCCGAGGAGACCATGCTGCGCCTGCTGGAGCTGGCCGAAACCTCGGACGGCGTGCGCATCTTCATCGGCGCCGAATCCG